>Ga0315547_1001573_pt1 | contig 17776 bp, 20 predicted proteins | sample SalMarSW160240MG_2_FD_202542 | JGI IMG/M metagenome (GOLD analysis project Ga0315547, IMG submission 202542) | Salt marsh sediment microbial communities from the Plum Island Ecosystem LTER, Massachusetts, United States - Salt Marsh Sediment SW1601-240 ...
CAAATTCATTGGAAGGTGTATTCTCAAATTTGAAAACAAAATTAAGAGTCCATGCCGGTATCAAACAGCATAGAAAAATAAAAATTATCAATGAATTATTATCAAAATAGCAACCACTTTTTTTCTAGTAGACCGAAAATTTTAAATAATTGTTAGTAATTGTTTGTCAAGATAATTATCTGTTACATATATTTTATTTTAATGCCTTATTAATACTAAATAAGAAAAAAGCCGGACCATTTTATAATGAGCCGGCAATTACTTAATTGTTGATTTTTAGAATGAATAACCTAACATTATAGAAATAACTGAATTCTTTACATCAAATTCATCTTCAGAATCATCGGTAGTTGTTAAACCTAAATTATAACGAGCATCAATAGTCGCAGGACCAATATTAATCCCAGCGCCAAAAACTAATCCAAAATCCATAGTTTTTACATCTTCAATGTCATCCTCAACTTCTACTGCATTTTCATATTTATATTTTGCACTTAAATTTATCCCTAAAGCAGGTCCCAAGAAAATGTTTGGTCTAAGTGAACTTTCTATCGGAATATTAACTTTTGCTAAAACAGGAACTTGAATATAATCATATTTGTAAGTCATCTTTTCATCTCCTTCTTCCAATTTTGCTCCCTGCATAGAATAATAAACTTCTGGTTGAATGGCAAACATTTCATTAATACTATAGGTTAAAAAACCACCAATTGCAAATCTGAATATACTTTCCATATCATCTGAAACATCATCTCCCGTTAAAGTTGCAATGTTCAAACCTGCTTTAACACCTTTGCCTGTTATTCCTTGGGCAACTAACAAAGAAGCACAAAATATCATCACAATCGTGATAATAGCAATTCGTTTCATTTTCTTTCTCCTTTTTTAATTTATTTTTACCTATTTAAGACATTAACATAATTGTTCTTTCCTATCTAAGACATTAACATATAAACATACTTTTTTACCAGATTAATATTCAGCTTTGAATCCAAGAAATAATACAATAAACTTCTTATTTAAATTATCTCTGTCAAGTTTTGCAAAAAATATCTTGTTCAATTTTTGTTTATGCCTTCCCTGCAGAACAAAGCACATGTATATTTTTATGTTTATACATTTCAATCAATTCCGTACGAGCAGGTCCCAAGTATTTTCTCGGGTCAAATACAGACGGATTGTTTGCGAGAAATTCTCTTATTTTTGCGGTCATAGCAAGTCTTCCATCGGAGTCAATATTGATTTTACAAACGGCAGATTTGGTAGCTTTTCTAAGTTGCTCTTCAGGCACACCAGCAGCTCCTTTCATATCGCCACCATATTTGTTGATTAATTCAATATATTCAGGAATGACTGAAGATGAGCCATGAAGCACTATTGGAAACCCTGAAATTCTTTTTTCAATTTCTTCTAAAATATCAAAGCGGAGAGGAGGTATGGATTCTCCGGGTTTAACTTTGAATTTGTATGCGCCATGAGAAGTTCCGATTGAAATAGCAAGTGAATCAACACCTGTTTTATTTACGAAATCTTCAACATCGTCGGGGTTGGTATAATGTGACTTTTCTGCTGAAACTTCTTCCTCTATTCCTGCAAGTACACCGAGCTCGCCTTCAACTGTTACATCATATTTATGAGCATAATTAACAACTTTTTTTGTTAGAGCAACATTTTCTTCATAAGGTAGAGCAGAGCCGTCAATCATAACAGAAGAAAAGCCAGATTCAATACAACTTTTGCAAAGTTCAAAATTATCCCCGTGGTCAAGATGAAGTGCTATCGGAACAGGCTTACCCAATGTCTTCATCATTTCAATTGCACCTTGAGCCATATACTGTAGCATTGTTTGATTAGCATAGTTTCTTGCACCTTTTGATACCTGCAAAATTACAGGAGATGCAGTCTCAACGCAAGCAGTAATTATTGCCTGCAACTGTTCCATATTATTGAAATTATAGGCAGGAATTGCATAACCTTCAGCCATAGCTTTGGCAAACATTTCTTTTGTATTTACGAATCCTAAGTCTTTGTAATTAATCATTTTTATTTATTTCTTCTATTCTGACTCTTCTTCATCTTAAATAATTTTGTGATTTTTCCCACATACTTAAAACAAATAATTGCAATAAACATGCAGTTAGCTGAAGTTCAATCTATTACAATGTAGCAAACTCCTCTACCGGGACCTCAATTTTTTTCAATACCTCAGCTTTAAAATACTGCTCTCCACAATATTCACATTTCTCACAAGGGACATTATCTACAATTAAAAACTGTCCATTGTGTCTGTAAATATACTGAACATGTGTGCTTCTAAAATTTATATTCCCACAAAAATTACAAACTCTTTCCATCTTTACTCCTTTCATAAGGTGTCTTAAATTTTGGAAGACGTGGAATATAAACGGTAATGACAACTAATAATTCACCTCTGGTTCAGTCATTTATCTCATCTCCTTTCTTGGTTTCATTTTATTTGCTACTCTCTTTTGCTTTACTTTCAGTTTTGATGTTCCTCTTAATTGATTTTTACCAATTAAATATTCTTTTCGTTCTTCTAATAGTGTAAGTTGAGATAAACCCTTTTTGTATTTCATTATATCATATTCTGTTTTAATTTTTTTATTTATTCCGATTTGATTTGGTATTAAAATAGAATATGCATTAAGTTTTTCAATCGCCTCTTTAATGAACTTTTTATTTATATCACAACCAATGAATTTTCTATCATTTGCTATACATAAATCCAACATAGTTCCTGAACCCAAAAATGGTTCAAAAACAGTATCACCTTCATCTGTAACAGACAACAATAATCTCTTTACTATTTTACTTGGAAAGGTTGCAGTATGTCCGGGTTTGGGTTCAGTTGATGCTATCCAAACTTGATTATCTAATCTCAATTTTCCATTTTGTCCCATTACCATGAAATGCTTCTGATTAAATTTATAATTACCTTTTTTAGTAAAATGTAATATATATTCAGCGCTTTGTCGGGCTCTGTCTTTCACATTTTCAGGCATAGGATTAGGTTTTTCCCAAATAATATGCTGTCTCCAAATAAAACCCATATCAACTAACTTTATTGCTATTCTATAGGGTATTCCACATAACGATTTATTCTTAATTGTATCATGTCTAGCTGTCACTGAGCTTGTATTTCCTTGTCCATTGGAATCCAAACCATATCTTCGATAAGAAATATCTTTATTATGTTCCCAATGATTGTGGTGTGAACGAGATACTCCACTACCCATATAACTATCTTGTATTATAATAAAAATCGAGCCTTCTGCTTTCATAATTCGCAACAGTGAAGAATATAAATTAACATTTTTATCTATATACTCTTCTAACTTTTCGCTACCAAATTCTTTTTTATCACCAGTAAAGTTTCGTTTTCCCCAATAAGTAGGACTAGTTATAACGGCTTGAATAGTATTTTTAGGCAAATGTTTTAAGCATTCAAAAACATCTCCGCCAAATAGTTTTATTTTATCATCAGAATACACTAATTCCATATTGGCCTCTATTTTATTTTTAAGTTACTAATATCTTGATTATTTGCTTGTATTATATCAAATTTTTCAGGATGTGCTAAAGCACATTTTTCACAAGTGTTTTTAGTACAAATATTACAAATTTTATTCTTTTCAGCATTTAAAAAAACAGATAACAATTGCAAATTTTCTAAATCATCTGTACCTCCTTTAGATATAGGCCTACGATGGTCGTATGTAGCTCGTACAAGGGATTTAGCAAAAAAGTGAATACCCTTTAATTCTCTGGATAACTTAAAACCTGTTATATTACATTTTCCCTCGAATTTATTAAAAATGGTATCTTGTTGTTGATTGTTTATTGTGCCACGATATTCTGGTAATGACAACAAAATAACTTTGTCAGAACTCATGTGTCCATAGTACTTGAATAAATTTTCAACATCAATTTTTACTTGCATTACTCTTTTCTCTCCTCTTTTTTCAATAAGGAAATTTGCGAAACCATTACCAATCCTTAAATCAGAGTGCGCTCTGTTTGGGTCATTGAGAGTACCATCTAATTTATGTATATCAAAAAATTTAGGATAGGCTCGTAATAATTCTTTCATTACCGTGAAAGCTCTTTTAATTTTCAATTGAAATAGTAACGTTTTACCGTTGTAAGTTATTTCAACTTGTTTTTTCTCATCATTCAATATACGGAAGCTATAATTTTTCATCTTTGTCTCCTTTCATTCTAATAACATATCTATTTCAGATTGTCAACCATTCATAAATTTGTTATTGATGTAATGACTTTTCCTTGAATTTGTAAATCCGGCTACAAGACAACTTTCTCCTCTTCCGGTTTCTTCATATTGCTCTAAGATTCGACCTGAAAGTAAGGCTTCTTCTACTTCTTCAATTGTAAGGTTATCATTTTGTCGTTCCTGATCACCGTGTTTTGAAAAATAATATTCCTCATTTTTAACTCTTTCTACTATCCAATCAACTTTAAACATTTGATTTCGTCACATCAGATAAAGGCGATTTCAACTGGCATCAAAATATACTCGTAATCTGGTAGTATACACGAACTCATTTATCTTCTATATGTTTGAATTGCATATCTTGGTCCTAATAGAAGAAGTTCATCTTTAACTTTACTAATTTTACTATTCTTCTTTCTCTTTCTCCTCCATTCCTTCCGCTTCTTCTTTTTCCTCTACTTTTTCAGGTTTTTCTTTGCGTTCCGCTTTTTCTTCAGTCTTTTCCTCTTTTTCTTCTTCAGCAGGTTTTTCCTCTACTTCCTCTTCTTTCTTAGGATAGAATTTTTCTTGAGAAGAAAGGTAAATAAAGGTTTCCGCAGAACTCATATAAGTAAAGAAATATGAAAAACCTATACCGCCAACAAATATCAGGCATAGACTGATTATAAATCCTGGAATTGTGTAATATCCACCAGCGCCAGAATACATTGCAAGTCCTGGGAATAGTGTATTTAGGAATTCAAAAAATCTTGGCAAAGTAATTTTTGTAAATTCACCACCCATAATCAATTGAGCTCCAAAACTAGTGAATTTTACTGCGCCTTGCATAATTGCAAGAACAAATGCAAAAGCAATCGCACCAACAATCGCAGAAAGAAATTCGCAAACTACAATATAAACGCCATGATCCTTGATTAAATGAAATAAGTCAATGATGGAGTCCATTGCTGATTTCTGTTCAACACCAATTATAACTGCACCATAAGATTTACAAAAAAGTAAAATTACAAGTGTGAGCATTACGAATACTGAAATTGCAAATGGAATTAAATACATAATTGAAAGCCATAAGGAGCCCACATAGGGGATTGCACCAATAGCATAGAAGAATAGCTGACCAAGAGCAATTAGTACGAAAATAACTATCCAACCAATAATGAAAAACACAAATGTTTTAATATGTTTGCCTAAGAATTTCCCGACATCATTCCACCCGACAAATATCTCATCGTCTACTGCTTCTCTACGGATTGAATATGCAATGCACATTTTGGCTATGAAAAATATGAACGAGATTAGAACAATAGCAAGTATATTTCTGAATGACAAAAATGAAAAAATAGCCCCTGGAACCTCAGGGATTAGATTAAATTTGCAAAATGGCGGTCTAATAAGGAAATATCCAATAAGAGCAGAAATTATCAATGCAAGTGCTGAAATTATCAGACGATGGAATCTCCAACTATGATTCCAAGCCTTAAAGATGTCTTTGAATCTGAAGACCCTTGCTTCTTTTTCTTCCATTTTTCTTTCCTCCAAGTTATTAATTGCTTATTCGGTATTTACTGAGTTAATAATTTTTCTGTCAAATAATATGATAAAATTTTTGTTAGGCATAAAATTATTCTTCTGCCAGAAAAACTTACTTATATCTTTGTTTACATAAATAGAATCAGGTTCGTATGAGAGGGAGTCAATTTTTATATGGTTTGGAATTTCAAGTTGAAAATTAGCTGCTTGTAATGGTTTCCCCCAATATTTTGTGGTTGTTAATATGTATTCTGCTTTATTTCCATAAAGCTTTTGTCTGTAAAAAATCTTATATTTGCCGACCCTGAATGGTTCAAGGCTTACTTTAAAGGATACGCCATTTTCTTTTCGTCTTATTATTTCTGCAGGGATGCTATCAGTTAGATAATATATCAAAACCGTATCAACAATTCCGTACAAACTATCAGTTGGGAATGGGTAATATAGAATATTGTTTACAGGTTTGTCAGTTACATTGCAGATATAATAAATACCATCTACATTAAAAAATGAATCTTGAATTGTAAATGAAATGTCTTCTCTAATAAATTCTAAAGAATAACAGTAAATATTAATGGTGAAAAATAGAAGTATAAGGAAAACAGAAGCAGTTTTCATCTAACCATAATCATTTTATTAGTCTTAATTCTATTACCATCAACTTCCAATGAATAGAAATAGAATCCTGGTGGTTGCAAAACATCACTTTCGTTTTTTCCATTCCACACAACCTCAATATTTTTACCTTTTACCTTTTGCCTTTTGAATTGTTTCACCAATTGTCCTTTGATATTATAAATCGTTATTCGTGGATTTTTGTGTCCCCAATTTAATTGGGGATCCGTGGCTAAATTAAAGGAAATCCTTGTTGATTCAATGAATGGGTTTGGATAATTGCTTAATATGATTTGATTATATTGTTCTATTTCTTCATCTATTGATGTTAAATTAATATAGAATTCACAATAAGTTGTTGAATCCGGTTCTATGGTGATTGAGGTTTCCAGAAGAACACTTTCATAAACCAGAATGGATGTTTCAAAATTTAAGGAATACATCTGTTGGGAGAAATATCCAGTGCTGTCTGTAATTATAATAGGGAAAAAAGATTGAAGATAAGGACGATAGAATTGGATTTCTGCTCCTTGAATTGGATTATTTTGATTATCGAAAACATGTCCACAAAAAGTTCCCTGGGTTCCAGTTGTATCGTTTGGTATCCCCAAAGTAGGACTATTATCTTTAGTTAATATGTTTATATACTCAGGCCACCAATTATATAATGTAATTCGTGCAAGTGATTGGTTGCTATATGGAGGGTTAATCACAGAATTTGGATAATTTCCAAAATAACATTGATCTATTTCTCCCCAAGACATTGAATGTTCAGACAAATAATAGGTAGCAATCATATCTCCGTTTTTATTAATGTTAAACTGAGATTGCAAACTATCTTGAGTGATGAGAGTATACCCAAATAAGGGAAAGTAAATTCCGGGATTAAATAGAGATGTGTCAGAAGAAGAAGCTATCTTACAACTATCAAGTGTTTCTTCTTGAACAAAAACATTTAATAGTTCAATAGTCCAATAATCACCATCAAAGTAGATTTCTTCAATATAGGCACCTGGGAAAACAACATTTCCATTAAGTTCTGAAAATAAAAGTAGAATAAATAATAAAGCAAAGATTTTATGTTTCATTTTATCACCCCGTCATTAAATGATAAAAGTTAAAGGTTCGTTTCATCTAACCATAATCATTTTATTAGTTTTGACTTTTTTGCCATCAACTTCCAATGAATAGAAATAGAATCCGGGAGGTTGTAAAATACCGTCATTGCTTTTTCCATCCCACACAACCTCGTTAATTTTCAATTTTGTCCCCGAGTAAATCGGGGATTCAATTTTTAATTCTTTAACAAGTTGTCCTTTTATGTTATAGATTTTTATCTGTGATAATCCGCGTAAATCCGCGGCTGAAAAAGAAATTGTCGTTGATTCAATGAATGGGTTTGGATAATTGGTTAATCTCAATTGCCTGCTTTGAAGTTGTTCTTCATCAATTGAATAAAGATCAAGGTAGAATTCGCAATAGGTTGTTGAATCTGGCTCAATTGTAATTAAAGTATCCATCATTGCAATATCATCTACATAAATTGTTACATCATAATTCATTCCGCACATATATGTATTCTCAAAATAACCATCATCCGATGGTTCTATAAGAAATGCTTCATAATCAGGAGAAGAGAAATAATATATTTTAGCATTTGAAATAGGGTATCCCTGTAAATCATAAACATATCCGCAAAAGGTTCCTCTGGTATTAACTGAATAAATGTTACTTCCTAAAGAGGGTATATTTTCTTTTGCCAATCTATAAAAAGTAACCCATTCTGGATAACCTTGCCAATACCAATGATATTCAAAAGCTACTCTTGCAAGAGATTGGTTATCATAGGGAGCATTTACATGAGAACCTGAATAATTTCCAAAATAAACTTCCTCATAAACAAAACTTCCCACAATCATTAGAAAATCTCCATCTTTATCAATAAATAATGGGGTTGTAATGTCATCTTCAGTAATTAGAAGTATACTATCAGGAAATAAAACAGTGCCTTCATTAAATGTGGTTTCTCCTGCAGAAGAAATAAGAGTGCACTCATCTAAAAAAAGAGGTTCTGCCCATTCCTCGCCATATGCCAATTCGATTGTCCAGTTAATACCCTCAAAATAAATTTCACTAATTATTGGTGGAGGTGGTATAGGATTCCCAACAAGTTGTGAAAATAAAACCAAAGTAAATATTAAAGTAAAAGCTATATATTTCATTTTGTCCCCCAATTTATATTTTACCTTAAATTTAACATAGAAATAGTGATATTGTTTCTTGTATATACTTCCTGTCTCATAATTATTCCTAATAGTTAAATAAAAAAGGCATAAACAAAAAGAATATCTATGCCGAAATTTGTCAAGTAATTTTTTTAAAAAATTCCCAGGAATTTTTGAATATAAGGTGAATACGCAACCGTAAGTCCTGCAACTACGATACTTACCATACTCATCAATTTTATAAGAATATTAAGTGAGGGTCCAGAAGTGTCTTTGCAAGGGTCTCCAACAGTATCGCCAACAATACTTGCTTTGTGAGCATCAGAGCCTTTTCCCCCAAGATTGCCAGCTTCAATATATTTCTTTGCATTATCCCATGCACCACCTGCATTATTAAGCATAACTGCCAGAGTAAATCCTGTAGTTAATCCACCTGCTAAAAGTCCCATAACTCCAGCTACTCCGAGGAATAATCCGACTAAAATAGGAACAATGATAGCCATCAGAGAAGGAAGAAGCATTTCGTGCTGAGCTGCTTTTGTAGAAATTAAAACACAGGATGCATAATTAGGCTTCCCGGTTCCATCCATAATACTTTTAATTTCTTTAAATTGACGACGAACCTCATCAACCATCTTACTTGCTGCACGCCCAACTGCTTTACTTGTCATTGAGCAGAACACAAAAGCTAACATAGCACCAAAGAAAATGCCAATAATGACTTTCGGATTCATAAGTGTGACATTATATGTGTCCATAAACCAATTTATGTCTGCATGTTCTATCATCTCTTTTGTAACATTTATCGTACCGATTGTAAAATGCCCTATATGGTCAATTATTCGGATTATTCCTATTTTTACCTCTTCAATATAAGCAGCTAATAATGCCATAGCAGTGAGTGCTGCGGAACCAATAGCAAAACCTTTTCCTGTTGCCGCAGTAGTATTGCCAAGAGAGTCAAGAGCATCAGTTCGTTTTCTAACTTCAGTGCCCAGTTTACTCATTTCTGCATTGCCACCAGCATTATCAGCAATAGGCCCATATGCATCTGTTGCTAGAGTTATTCCAAGTGTAGAAAGCATCCCAACTGCTGATATGCCAATGCCATATAATCCTGTGGAAATGTTGGTAAATCCTCCTGAAAAGCCAAAAGCAAGCAATATCCCCAAAGCAACCACAATCACAGGAATACCTACGGACTGCATACCAACAGCTAATCCATCTATTATCACTGTTGCTGGTCCGGTTAATGACTGTTTAGCAATTCCCTTTGTTGGTTTGTAATCCGCTGAAGTGTAATATTCAGTAGATTTTCCAATAATAGTTCCAGCGAGTAATCCGACAACTATTGAAAGCCACAATCCAATACCATTTAAAGGGATGTAGATTGTATCAGGCAAATTATGAAAAAGTAATTTAACTAAAATAAGTGAACCAATTAGAATTAAAGCAGAGCTTGTATTGATACCTTTATTAAGAGCTTTACATAATTGTTTTTGGGAGATTTCTTCTTTTGTTTTTACGATATAAATTCCAATTATAGAGGATAGAATACCCAGTCCAGCAGTTGCCATAGGTAAGATTACAGACCTGATTTGGAGTTTCGGAAAGTTCATAAAAGCCGCTGCTCCTAACACTGCTGCAGCCAGAATTGAGCCCAGATACGACTCAAATAGATCAGCCCCCATTCCAGCAACATCACCGACATTGTCACCAACATTATCAGCAATTGTAGCTGGATTTCTGGGGTCATCCTCAGGTATTCCAGCTTCAACCTTCCCAACAAGGTCTGCACCTACATCTGCGGCTTTTGTAAATATTCCACCACCAACACGAGCAAATAGTGCTTGCGCAGAAGCACCCATACCAAAGGTCAACATAATAACAGCTACCTCGTAGATATTTTTTACCGCAAATGGACTATTTATTTGAGCTGGCAAAATGATATAGTAAAGAAGAATAAACCAGATAGAGATATTTAGCAATCCCAAGCCAACCACAGTTAAGCCCATAACTGAACCACTGCGGAAAGCTATTCTTAACGCTGAATTAAGAGAAGTTCTAGCAGCTTGAGCAGTTCGGTTACTGGCATCCGTTGCAGTCATCATACCTAAGTATCCAGCTAAAGCACTAAAAAAACCACCTGTTAAAAATGCGAAAGGTGTCCATTTGCTCTGGACATGTAAGACAAATGCTAATATAAAGAAAAAGATAAAAGCAAATAAAAAAAACAATGCCACTACTTTGTATTGCCGTTTGATATATGCTTTTGCTCCCTCTTTTACATGAAAAGCAATCTCCTGCATAGTCTTATTGCCGGGGTCCTTTTTCTTCATATTGATAAAGAAAATATAGGCAAATACCAGTGCGAGAGCTGAACCAATTGGAGCTATGATAAAAAGAGTGTCAGCTAAACTCATATAAAATCTCCATAATATTTTATTGGGAAATTTTTTTTTTAAATTCTTCTTGTCAAGTTACAAACAACTTAAGTATTCTGAATTTAGCAAGAAAAAGAAAAACTTGACACACAAAATTTTGCAACCGTTTTCCGTTCTAACAAAGAATTTGAATTTCTATACTGGATTATAGTTTAGATTATATTTTATTTCTGGACAGAGAAAGGAAAGAAGATGATTGTTTCAAAGTCTGATTTAAATAAGTTCTTTGAAAATCTAATGAATGATTTTGATATTTTTATACCTTATGAAACAGAATTTGATAAAGATAATTTATCATATAGGAAATTTTCAGGAGATGCAAATTTTGTTATAAGTAAATATAGAACTGTTGACCCCATTAAAACATTATTTTATTTACCATCAGAGATGGTTGTCCCGCCATCAGCAAAAGAAAAAAAGCGAATTATTGTTGGAGTAAAGAATTGCGACCTTCTTGCATTAGAGGTTTTAGATGCGGCACTTTTAGAGGATAACTTTGTAGAACCAAATTACAAAATCTGGCGGGAAAATACATATATAATCAGTGCTGATTGCACGGACACTCTCCCAACTTGCCATTGTGTTCTTTTAGATAATAATCCCTATCCGACAAAGAAATCGGATGGCAAAAATATGTTTGACCTCAATATTAATCCTGTTGATGACAAATTTGTTATAACAGTTGGAACTCCAAAAGGGGAGAAATTATTAGAGTTAATGAAAAAATGCTGCACAATCTCAAAAGCAACTTCAGCTGATAGAGAGAAGATAGAAGCGCAACACGCAGAGATAAGAAAGAAGCTTGCAGATATAAATTCAGATTTTTCTCCAGACAGAAAATACAATGTCATTTCTGAAAGCTACGACGAGACAACATGGAAAGAGCTTTCAACAGAATGCGTTGAATGTGGCGGATGCACAAATATTTGTCCTACTTGCTATTGTATCATTCTTAATGATGAGAGTGAGAAGGACTGTTTTAGAAAAATCCGAACCTGGGATTCCTGTCAGCTATCAGGATATGCAAGAGTAGCAGGAGGTGCAAGTCCAAGAGCAAAATTATGGGAACGATTCAGAAACCGTTATCAGTGTAAATTTGTTATTATGAAGGAAAATTTTTCAAAATTAGGATGCACAGGCTGTGGAAGATGTATATCTACCTGCCCGGCTGGAATTGACTTGCGTGAAGTTATACAAAGTTTACAGGAGGTTTAATTGGCTAATCCCTATGAAGTCTTAAAAGCCGATGTGCTGGATGTGATAACAGAATCTCCCACCATCAAAACTTTTCGTATCAAACCAGAAAAACAATTTGAGTTTGAAACTGGTCAATTTGTTGAACTTACAGTACCTGGTATTGGTGAAGCTCCGTTCACACCTTCCTCTTCACATTATGAAAAAGAAGAAATGGATATTACAATTATGAAAGTAGGGTTTGTTACTGAAGCTGTTCATAGAGTTAAAAGAGGCGATGTGCTGGGTATAAGAGGACCCTACGGGAAAGGCTACCCATTAGATAAATTTAAAGGAAAGGATATTCTAATTTTAGGTGGAGGAGTCGGCTTGGCTCCGTTACGCTGTTTACTACTTACATTGATTCATGATATTGACGATTATAAGAGCATTACTGTCTGCTTTGGTGCTCGCTCTCCAGAAGATATGATATACAAAGACCAATTTGATGATTGGCGAAAATATGATAAGATTCATCTGCTACGCTCTGTTGATAAAATCCCAGAAGGTCAGCATTGGAACGAGAAAGTTGGGGTGGTTACTGTTCTAATGGATGATATCAAAATAGATACTAAAGATGCTGTTGCTGTTGTTTGCGGACCTCCTATTATGATGAAATTTGGGACCTTTGCTCTTGTTGATAAAGGCTTTAAAGACGAAAATATTTATCTCTCTATGGAAAAGAAGATGTATTGTGGATTTGGCCAATGCAGACATTGTGTGATGGGTAAGTATTATGCCTGCAAGGACGGTCCTGTGTTCTCTTACGATATGATAAAAAATGAAGAGAAAATCTGGGAATAATTATTTTCTTGAAAGGATTTTGTAAATGTTAGAGAAGGATGTTGAAAATAAGTGTTGGGTAAAAAACTTTTTATATCTCTTTTTCTTTTTGATAATTATTTGGCTTGCCCTTACTTCAACTTTTCAATGGCAAGAACTTAGTGTTGGCATTTTCATCAGTTTTATTCTTGCTTTATTTTTAAATAAAAACTATCTTGAATTGGGACTTCCCCCTCTGAGTATTAAGAGAATCGCATTTTCAATTGTCTATTTTATTGTTCTTTTTATTGAGATAATTAAGGCTAACTTTGATGTGGCTTACAGGGTAATTCATCCAAAGATGCCTATAAAACCGGGAATTGTAATAATCAAAACGGGACTGAAACAGGATATAGCAAAACTGATTCTGGCGAATTCGATTACTTTGACTCCTGGCACATTTACATTGGACATTAAAAATGATAAACTTCTCATTCATTGGATATATGTTCGCTCAGAAAATGAGGAGGAAGCCACGAGGATTATTGGGGAAAGATTTGAAAAATATTTAAAGGTGATATTTGCATGAGTGAGACAATTGTTTTAATATTTTTAGCCATCATAGCATTGGGCATTTTTCTAAGCTTTTTGCGAATGTTGTTCGGTCCCACTGCATCTGATAGAGCTGTTGCGGTGGATACTATTACCACAACTGTAGTTGCTCTGCTAGTTCTATTAGGCTTTGTTTTCAAAAGATATGTTTACCTGGATGTTTCACTGGTATATTCTGTGCTGGCTTTTGTCGGATTAGTGGCTCTTGCCAGGTTTCTGGAAAAGGGGATTTAAATGGAATTATTTGGAGTAATAATTACAGGAATTGGAGTAATGTTTTTATTTCTTGGAAATCTTGGCATTCTGAGACTACCTGATGTCTATAATCGGATTCAGGCAGGAACAAAATGTACAACTCTAGGTGCTTTTCTCACTATTATAGGTGTTGGGATAATGCAGCCAGCCTGGCTCTGGAAATGTCTGCTTATTGCATTATTTGTTTTGGTGACAAATCCCATTTCAAGCCATGCAATAGCCAGAGGTTCGCATAAAAGTGGAGTCCCTCTATGTGATAGAAGCGTCGTAGATAAGTCGGAAGAATTTGAAAAATATAAGGAGAGAGAATGATAATTGTGGTTTCTTTGCTGGTAATCTTAATGCTAATTGCCGCAATTGCAGCACTTATTTATAAGGATTTGATTAGTGCAGTGATTGCTGCTTGTATGGTCAGTTTAATAGCAGCAGTACTATTCTATTTTCTTCAAGCTCCGGATGTCGCCATGGCAGAGGCATCTATTGGTGCCGCATTAGTCACTGCTATATTTATTATAGCAATAAGACGAACAAAAAGGTATGAAGAATGAGAAGAGTTATCAGTGTTATCTTATTAATTATTATTTGTTGGGGAATTATTTTAGCCTTACATAAAATCCCTTTTGGAATACCAAAAACAAAAGTTGGCGAATATTATCTAAATAGAGGAAGGCAAGAAACAGGATCTGCAAATATTGTTACATCAGTAGTTCTCAATTATCGTGGTTTTGATACTCTGGGGGAAGTAACAGTACTTTTTATAGCAGCAATTGGATTGGGTGCTGTTTTGGCGACTCTTAATAAAAAAGGAAAAAGAAAAATCGAGCCCTCAAGTTTAATATTGAACACGGGTTGTCGTTTTTTATTCCCGCTAATACTTCTTTTTGGAGCATACATTTTTATTCACGGACATCTTACACCTGGCGGAGGTTTTCAAGGAGGTGCAATTATTGCCTCAGCTTATGTTCTCATTTATTTAGGATGTCGGGGAAGAAGAATTAGTGAGATCGGCAGTAAAACTACTGAATCCTTAGGAGGATTGGTTTTTATCGTTCTAGGATTAGTTGGTTTAGCCGTTGGGGGGCATTATTTTCTATCTAATTTCTTACCAAAAGGGCAACTAAATACTTTATTCAGTGCTGGAATAATACCAATAATTTATATCGCAATTGGATTTAAAGTCGGTTCAGAATTAGCTGGAGTTATTGATAACTTAATGGAGAAAAGTTAATGGATTTTCTATCTAATAATATTTATTATATTGGTGCATTTGGGCTGATATTTATTGGACTTTTTATTATACTGGTAAAACATAACCTGATCAAAGTAATAATTGGTATCAGTGTTCTTGAGACGGGCGTCAATCTATTTCTTATTGCTGTGGGTTACATAAGTAAAGGCACAGCTCCAATATTTTCTAAACCTGGAATCAATGCCAATCAAATGGTTGATCCAGTTCCACAGGCATTGGTTCTAACAGCTATTGTAATCGGAGTGGCGGTTTTAGCTATGGCTCTCTCTTTGGCAATAAGATTATATAAACATTATGCGACACTTGATCTTCGTAAGATAAAGGAGCAAAGATGGTAAACCCCATTAGATATAATAATATATTAAATTTAAACAAAAATAATCTAAAGTCTTATTTAATAATAAAAAACAGGATATCAGAAAATGGGTGAATTAGGTTTATTATCTAACGGGGTAAATCCTGTTCTTCTAATTCTTGTTCCTTTAGGTCTTGCCTTTTTGGTACCCTTAATAGGATTTATTTCAAAAAAGATTATAAAATATATTCCAGTTATTGCCTTTCTCTTCAATCTGACTGTCGCATTAACACTCATACCAAATGTGTTAAAGCAACCCATTGTAGTGAAGATTGGAGGTTTTGCTCCACCTTTTTGCATTAATTTAGTTGCTGGACCTATAGGTATTCTATTTTCTACTCTTATAGCACTTGCAGGACTTTTGGTTTCCATCTACGCTTTGTCTTACATTAAAGAAGGACCGACAGAAAAATACCACATGCTTTATCTTCTACTTCTTACCGGAGCCACAGGTGTTGTTCTTACCGGAGATATATTCAATCTTTTTGTCTTTTTTGAAATTCTCTGTATTTCCTCCTATGCCCTTGTGGCTTATCTGGGAAACAAGGCAGGAATTGAATCTTCAATAAAATATCTAATTCAAGGATCGGTCGGTTCAAGTCTTTTTTTATTAGGTATCGGCTTACTTTATGGTCAATTTGGCACTCTTAATATGGCAGACATTGCTAATCAAATTCAATCAGCGAGTTCTCCCTCTATATTTGTTCCAATGGTTCTTATGATAACAGGTTTAGGAGTTGAAGCAGCTATATTTCCACTTAATGCCTGGCTGCCTGATGCACATTCTTCCGCACCATCGTCAATCAGTGCAATTCTTTCTGGAATTGCTATTGAAGTGGGACTTTATGCTGTAGTTCGTGTTCTGTTTACAATATTTGATGCTTCAAACTTCTTAATGTTCTTTGTCTTTCTGGGAGTATTAACTCTCTTAATAGGTGAAATGTCTGCATTCAGTCAGAAAAATATAAAAAGAATGTTGGCTTACTCTAGTATTGGTCAAATAGGCTTAATTGTTTTTGCAGTCTCACTTAATACGCAATATGGAGTAAGTGCTGGACTTTTTCAAATGATAAGTCATACTCTCGGGAAAGGATTATTGTTTTTAGCAGCTGGTTATATGATTTATAGAACGGCATCTATGGATATTTCTTCTTTTGAAGGTATAGGTAAAAAAATGCCTTATACATCATTGGCTTTCACAATCGGTACATTTTCACTTATAGGTTTACCACCATTTATTGGATTCCCAAGTAAATTTATGATTATAAAAGCGGCTCTTGCCAAAGAAGGGATACTATTTACTGTTCTTATCGGACTTGTTCTTTTGGGAACTGTCATTGAAGGTGCTTATTTTTTCCGAGTTGTGCAGGTGATTTATTTTAAGAAAGGAAATGGAAATCCGGAAAGGAAAGAAGCTCCTATTACTGGTTTAATTCCAATGTTTATATTTGTAATATTAATTCTTTTGATAGGAGTTTATCCTAATCTTATCACCAAGATTTTGAATTCAGCGGCTTCAGAGCTTCTTAATAAAATAGACTACATAAGGAGTGTTTTAGGATGAGTATGGAGTTATTGATAATAGTTGCTTTTGGTGGCGCATTTCTCACTTATTTTTTAGGCAAGATTTCGCCGAAACTTAGAGAAGGTTTTGCAGTACTTGTTTCACTTGCCTTGGTAGTAATGATTGCCTGTTTATATGGCAAAACCATAGAGGAGTCCTTCTTTGGTTTTTTGGGTCTGCCACTCATCCTGAGAAATAATGTGCTTTCCTGGTTTTTTGCCATTGCCATTTCTGTTTTAGGAGCCCTTTCCCTCATTTTTTCCTTAAGCTATATAAGAAACAGAGAAAAGACAGATTTCTACTATCTGATGATGCTCTTAATTAATGCAGCAATGCTGGGTATTGTTTTTTCTGGTGATTTAATTTCCTTTTTTATCTTTTGGGAAATCATGAGCTGGTCTACTTTTCTATTAATCAGTTACAATAGAGGTCCAGCTTTAGCTGCTGGAATGAAATATATTATTATGTCTATTATAGGTTCTATGGCAATGCTTGTAGGGATGCTATCTCTCTATACAACTTATGGAACACTGAATATTGCAACACTTTCGACATTGGTCGCTTCTGCTTCTCATGGATATCTTTTATTTCTCCTGATTATTTTCGGCGTTGCTTTTGCCATAAAAAATGCCTTAGTCCCGTTGCATACCTGGTTACCTGATTCTTACTCAGAGTCTCCG
>Ga0315547_1001578_pt1 | contig 17731 bp, 13 predicted proteins | sample SalMarSW160240MG_2_FD_202542 | JGI IMG/M metagenome (GOLD analysis project Ga0315547, IMG submission 202542) | Salt marsh sediment microbial communities from the Plum Island Ecosystem LTER, Massachusetts, United States - Salt Marsh Sediment SW1601-240 ...
TATTTACCGTGCATAGCCGAAGCAAGATGCGAAAAGTGATTATTCCAGACAAAAGCTGTTGTTGGCTTGAGACTCGACAACATTTCAGACAGGCCGCCTAAAGGCGGGTTTTTAGAGTGGACTCATCTTTTATTTTTCTCTTTATCGCAGAAACATTATCGGTTTGATTCTGAACAATTGAATCAATTAATGAATTATTTTGGAGATGAATCTTCCTACTTGATATATAGAATTGTACAAAGGCAGCTTCTATATCTCCATCAGAATATTTACTCTTTAGGTCTTTTATAATCTTCATACAAAAAACAATAAATTATAGGCTGAACAGTTTTACTTATGACCTTTTACAATAATTAAGCTGCTTTTATTTGTCAAACCATAACTCCACAAAGTCCAAAAACCGCTTTTTCACGTAAAAACCGGTACAGTTTGATTGTGTTCTTAAAAAGCTGCAATTTAGGTAAACAATCCTTTGTCTAACCCAAAGCAGACAATACGTAATTACCGCCCCTGCTCGGCTTCGATTCTCGTCCGGTCAGTCTGCGGACAATCTAATCGCCTTTGCAGATAGAGGCAGTTACTATAACCAAAACTTCCGTCGTTCGCTCTTCAAAATCTCTGCTCGAAAACAATCCGCCTATCAGCGGGATGTCTTTGAGCAACGGAACACCGCGGACGACATCGCGTTTTTCCGTTTTTGTTACACCTCCGATTATGAGGCTCTCGCCGTTTCTGATGCGGTTCTCTTTGTTGCTGATTCTGAGGCCGGTTTCCACCGCCGTTTCCTCCTCACCTTGCCGCAAAGTCCCTCTCCCGATAACCCCGTTTGTTTCCAGACTGATGTACCCATCATCGAGGATACGCGGCGTAACTTCAAACGAATCGATAATCTCTTTACCAGTCGGCTCCTTGTAGCTTGACCGTACCTTACCGGTCTTGCCATCCACAACTTCAATGGTAGGATTCATCAGGATTTTCAAATATCCTTTTGAACATAGCAGTTCGACTAAACTCTCAAGCTTGTCCCTGGCCACTTGCTTTCCTCGCACCGCACTCTTCAAAATCACCGCCGGGGAAAGACCTTTCTCTTGGCCCACAAGGTTTTTTATCTCTACCGCCGTTTCATGGTCAATCTCCACATCCTCAATAATCTCGCACACAAGCAAGTCGACTCGTATCGCAGCCTTGCCCTGGTCAACTCCTTCGAGTACCTCGGCAATCGCGGCGCCTTTCAAATTGCTGAATGCCTTCCATTCGCCCTCCAGCACCTCTTTATCTATCCGGCCGGGATGAATCAAAATCCGGTACCACAGCTCCAGGCTCTCTCTCGCGGCTATTGTGTACGGCTTATCAAACAGCACCGCCGGGCTAAAGTACGGCATGCCCTTCTCAACGTACCACGGCGATGGATGCCGCAGATTGTCAGGATGGTCAAAAATGGTGATACCAGCCGCTTTGCCATCCGGCAGCTCGCCGCTAAAGTCCACCCAGCGTGCCTTTTTGCCGTGCGCCTGCTTATCTTTTCGCCCCTGGCTGTCGACAAACTGGAAGCCGCGAGTTGCCTTGGCCATACGCACGGAAAGCCCCGCGTACCCGCCCCAGTCCTTACCACCCTCCTCGCCTAGTATCGGTGTTCGGCTGAGCAATACGTCCTTTTCACCGGCGGAGAACATGCTGTACCAGTCGATTCGATACCGGCCGTTCACGTCCGGCGCACTAACGGTAATTACCCGCATTTCAGTCAGCACCGTCGATTTCCCCGCCGGATGGTAACGAAGATTCATCACAATGTGGGCCGACCAGTCATCGTGGGGTACAACTTTTACCTCCGCCACCACGGTCCTGCCCGGTGACAAGCCCGTCTTAGGGTCTTCTTCCCAGTAATTCACGCCGTCGATGAACTTCCACGAAAACCACAGCGCCCGGTGCCACCGATGGTCTGCCGGCCGAAGCAACGTAAGCTCCGTGCCGTCTATCAATCCCACCGGGTGAAAGTAAGGCTTGCCCTCCTTCTTATCGAAGTTTAGCTGCCAGACAACCTTATCGCGATTCAGCAGTGCAAGTGAAGAATCCGTCTGCCGCCAATCGCAGCCCGGTTTTCTCGCCGCAGCCAATTCCGCTGCTTTTGCCCACTCGGACGAAACAAAACAACAACTCATCAATAACACTACAACACTAACCAGCTTTACATTACGAATCATGATTTTACCTTCGATGTTCATTTCCTTGCGCCCTTGCAATTTATTTCCAAATACTTTCTTTCATTTAGTCAGTTTGCAGACCACCGTATCGACCGTGCCACTAATTGGCGATAGGTTGGGTGTGCGTAGACACTTGGGCCGTGGCCGACCATGATGAAACAGACCTTACCGTTTCCATAATTCCGCACCCAGCCAAGCTCTCTATCGCTATCGGGATGGCTTGTGGTCAAAAGCAAATGGTTGTCTTTTTCGAAGCTGCATTTCTTATATGTCTCGTCGTGTATTTCAAAGTCACTGAGTCCCCGCGTAACCGGATGCTGTGTATCCTCAATATGGACGGTATAGTCCGCATCGTGTTTATACGTGCTCGCCTCGCGTTTGACACCGCCTTCTTCGGATGCCTTAAAATTGTACCTTCCGCCGATGATTTTGATATACTCAGGCCATTGCTGGAAGGAGCCCATGCAGTGGTGCAGGGCCACGACGCCGACGCCGTCTTTTACCAGCTTTGTGAAATTTTCCTGCCTCTTCGGCGATATATTCTGCGTCATATTGAAAAACACGATAACATCGTAATCCCAGCCGGTAATGTCCTCGAATATCTCGCTGTCGTCTTTCAACTGGGCCTCGACGTAATCGATATCATCGTATCCTTCAAAGAGTGAAATGAAGGGCTTATGCTCAAAAGAGTGCCCGCCGGTAACTACAAGGGCCTTTATCTTTTCGCCCGGCTTACTGAGGTCTTTGGCCGACCGGCCACATTCGCAGCACGAGCAAAGAAATCCCGCTACTACCAGTAAAACAGCCGCCAGCATTACCGTATGAATCGTGATTTTACCTGTGTACTTCATTGAATTGACTCCTTATATAGTGCAGCTAACGATTTTAGTTACCGACCCTATCGGATCACCTTTACTTTTACTTCCGGCTCACGGCCATCGTTTTGACCTGTCCCTGTTTTCGGGTAGCCGGTCGTTATATTTTAACTAACAAGAATGACAAATTCACTAAGAAATTGTTGCTGTTCGCATTGGCCTCACTATCACAACACAAAGGTTGAAGGGAGAACCAAACGGTCGTTACCGGCACCAGCGAATTTCGACCAATGAAACTGCGTACCTGGGAAGAGAGAAATTCAGCTCCACTTTTCCATTGCGAACATCGCAAAACCGGACCGGCCCCAGAAGCTCAAGCTCGGCGGCGGCTTTTAACCGAGCCAACACATCCGGCGCGGGTTTCTGTGGGCTGTTTAGTTCGAGCCAACGTGTGTAAGCGTTGCTGTGAGTATCGTCGATTCGGTAGTGGATTAGACGCGCCCGTTTTGCGCCGTTCTGTGGAGCTTTGACGGTCATCCTTACCGGGGCAGGTTCGGCCTTGACCATATCGTCATGATAGTTCCAAACAAGTGCCTGTACTGTTTCCTCGGTGGCAGCGGCCAGGACGTCAACATCCGGCTTGTCCCGAAAACCTTCCTCAAGAATGCGCTCCAACCCGAGAGCACCGCTGCTTGTCACGGGGACTCGTCTGCCCTGGAGCATTCCCAGCATCTTGAAGGCGTTCAGTACCGGTTTGTGGATTCCGTTCGTCGACAGTGTACGAAAGCCCTCGAAGTATTCCTTTCCGTCGAACATGAATGCCCAGGTCAATACCCCCTGCAGATTCACACCCTCGCGGGCCGCCAGGTCGAGGGTATGCTTCATCAGGGCGACTTCGTAAGCCGCGTAAGCGCTGCCGTTACGGTAGCCGTTGGCGGGATTGACGCGGGAAGAGAGAGCCGCCGCCCCCTCCGGGTCACATTCGCCGATGATGACGGGCGTGCCGCGGTATGGGGGAAACTGGGCAATGATGGAAAAGCCGCGCTGGTTGGTCCGCAGGTTCCGGCCCAAATCCATCTGGGGATGGCCGTCGACATATCCGGTCCTGCCCTTGGAATGAAATCCGACATAGTCCAGCCGTGTACCCTTCCGCCCGGTGACGTAATTCTTACCTTTAAGACAATGTTCGAGGAACCGGCGAAGAAACGGCGGCGCACCGGCCGTATGCGGCCCACCAAAAACTGCTTTCGGCAGGACTTCGTGCAGCGCACGCTCCGTATAGTCAAAGAGCTTACAATACTGCTCAAAGGTCCCCTGCCAATACCTGATATTAGGCTCATTCCACAATTCCCACAACCACCCCTCTTCAACACCCCGATACCTCTGGGCACTATGGCGCGCCCATCGTCGTATCAGTTCGGCCCACTTCTCGTAATCTTTCGGAGGATAATAAACTCCATATCCTTTCATTTCGAACGGGTCACTGCTTTTGTAAGGCTCCGGCCTGGCAGAGAGGTCTTTCGGCATGAAGCCGATTTCGATTAGCGGCCGGCAGCCCGACGCAACAATCGCGTCCATCATCTCATCCATTATCCGCCAATCGTAAACGGGATTACCGGCGGAATCCTCAGTATAAACATTCGAAGAGCTCCACTTCAGCGATGGTCTACCATCGCCGCTGGCAAGCAGAAAATGCTGACGAAGATATACCTTTTCGGGATTGATATCTGCAAGCGTAGACATCAACTCTTTCGCATTCGGTGTCGTGGTATAATTACATTCATCATAGCCAAAATACTGCCATACGTGTCGAAGAGGTTTACCCGTTACCCCGGCATCCACATGAATCGTGACAACTTCGCTGCTACTTGAGCCATCCGCCTGTAACCCACACTGGCCGAACATTATTAGAATGATTGAGATACACAATTGTATGCGAATATTCATAGCATTTCCCTTAATTTGATATTTCAAATGTACCCATTGCTTATCTTGAATCCGTGCCGATGCAATAGAGGTTTTCGAGGCCCCGCAGAAACATCCGCCCACTACTGATAGCCGGCGCCGCGAGGCCCCTATCAATCCGGCATCTTCATTCAGCCTTCAAACAGCCGCGTTTCTGAACCGCATAATACACGAATCAACGACCGAATTCCAGCCTGCATCGACGGCGAATCATTTTGAATATCCATCAACATTGAGTTTCCAGCGGGCAATAACCTGTAATGAGAGCATCGCTATGCAACATATCAGACAAGGATATCTTCCCGGCAGCGGATGCAGTGAAATGCTGCGCAGATATTGCATCACCCGAATATGGTCGACAGGGCGTTTCGGCGGATAAGCGTTAGTCTTTAAGCCAGCGGTCAAACCAGGCAATAACCGCCTCAATGTACTGAATCCTGTTATGCGGCCTGCCTATACCGTGTCCTTCGTCAGGATAGTAAAGCAGCTTGCTCTCGATGCCGCGCCGCTGCAAAGCGGTGAACGTGGAGATTCCCTGCGTATCGGGTACTCTAAAATCCCGTCCGCCATGGACAACCAGCATTGGCGTCTTCCAGTTGCTTACAAAATTGGCGGGATTTTGCTTTTCAAAGCTCTGTGGATTCTCCCAGGGCGTCCCTTTCAGGTCCCATTCGGGAAACCATAATTCCTCCGTGGAATAGTACATCGCCCGCACATCAAAGAGTCCGCAGATATTGACCAGGCACCGGAAACGCTCGGGCCAGTTGCCGGCAATCCAGTTAATCATATAACCGCCGTACGAACCGCCCATTGCACCGACCCGCCCCGCGTCCATCCAGGGATAACGCTCCAACGCCGCGGCCAGTCCTTTGCGCAGGTCCTCCAGCGGCTTTCCGCCCCAGTCGTCCCGGATGGAATCCGTAAAGACCTGGCCGTAACCGGCAGAGCCGTGAAAGTCCACCATAACAACGGCATACCCCGCCCCTGCATACGTCTGGACGCCGCTGAATTGGTTGACCGAAGAGGCCTGCGGACCGCCGTGGATAAGATAAACAACCGGGTATTTTTTGTCCGGGTCAAAATCAACCGGCTTGACCACATTGCAGTACACCGTCTCTTTGTTGAAGCCTTCGAAACTGAACTGTTCGTAGTCACCCATTCGTGCCTGGGCGACTCTGTCTTTATTGACCTCGGTGATTGCGCGAAGGTCACTGCCGTCGGGATTGACCGAATACAGGTCGGTCGGAGATTTGAAATTATGCAGACAAAAAACGATTCGCTTGCCTGCCACAGCGGGTGAGCTTGAGAAACCCTCTTTGACTATGGTTTTAACATTGCCCGTCTGGACATCAACGGCAAATAACGAGTTTTGGCCCACGTTCAGAGCTGTCGTATAAATCGTCTTGCCGTCCTGCGAAAAGCACAGTGCCCCGCTGCCGTACCATAAAGGCATCGAACAGTCCCAGTTCTCCGTCAGCACCCTTTCCTTACCATCGGGCCAGGGACGCAGGATGATTCGAACCCGGTCGGATTCGTAGCCGGGCCTGGTCGTCGCAAGGTATGCGAGGGTCTTTCCGTCCGGCGAAAACACCGGCGATGTGTCCCAGGCCTTGTTTTCCCTGGTTATACACTTCGGCGGGTCAAAGGCATTAACGGTTACATGGTATAGGTCAAAATCGGTCGACCAAGGCTCTGTTTTCCCGGCATCGCGTGCAGCAAAGATGAGGGCTTTACCATCCGGCGTAAACGTCATCTCTCCGGGCCCGCCAAAAGGCTTGGAGGGACAATCAACATCCATTCCAGCCATTACGTCGACCGCCTCGCCTCCCTCGGCAGGCTTAACAAACAAATGGGAACGCCGGCCGTCCTTCCATCTGTTCCAGTGGCGAATAAAAAGTTTATCGTACATCCGTCCGGTCGCTTTGTTCTCTTCTTTCTCATCAAGTTTTTTCTTCGTCTCAGCGGGGCCGTTACAATCCGGAAACACTTCCATTGTAAAAGCTATGTGTTTTCCGTCGGGCGCCACGACAAGGTTGCCGACATCGAGCGGCTCATCGCTGACCTGCAGTGCCTCCCCGCCGTCAATTCGAATACGCCAGACCTGCGAAGACTCCGAACGTGACGACAGAAACCAGATGGTCTTGCCGTCCGGGTCCCATCGGGGACTCGAATCCCTTTCCTTATGTGACGTCAACTGGCGAAGGTCTTTCCCATCGCTTCGAACCATCCAAAGGTCTGTTTGCGAGCTGTTTTCCTCAAGGTCGGTTTTGGCCAGCACAAAAACGATGCGCTTGCCGTCGGGAGAAACCTGCGGGTCGGATAAACGCTGCATAGAAAGCAAATCGTGAATTGTAAACGGATGACTTCGTGCCTGGCTGAAACCGGCAGGTGCTGTGAGAGCAACACATACTGAAATTAAGAGCAAATAGCTTACGTATCGCATGTTATCCTCCTCTCAACGAAAGAGACACAAAATTATGGAATTACACAAACATCATCATCATCGACCTTACTGTGTATCCGAAATTACACTGAAAATCTGCACAAAGGCCAATAATTTATCGACAAAATTGCATCCCGACATTTGTGCGAAATGCCCAATCTTTACATAGCGATAATGCGGTCCATACGCCCGGCAATGTCGGTCAGGTGGGCTTCGTCGCCGCCCGAAAGCTCCGCCGTCATATAGCCGTTGTAGCCGACCTCGTCCAGCGCCTTGCGCACCTGGGGCCAATTGACATCGCCGTCCAGCAGATTTTTCCATTGGTATCCGCTGCGTTTGAAGTCCTTCAGGTGAATTTTCACAATCCTTTTACCCAAGGTCCGAATCCAATGGTGGGCGTGGCCGTAAATAATAACATTGCCCACATCAAAATACGACCTTATCCAGCGACTATTTAACTCGTCCAAATAACGTGCAAATTCGAGGGGACTCAACAGGAACATATTCCATACATTTTCAACCGCAACAACAACACGGGTCTGCTCGGCGGTGGGTATCAGCCTGCCGACGTATTCCTGAGACCACTTGTAAGCATCCTGGTAACTGAAATCCTCAGTGACACGCGTGGGTACCAGCAATACGGTTTTCGCTCCCATAACCTTGGCGCAGCGCAGGGCATTTTCCATCTCTTCAATACTCTTGCCGACAACTTTCGGGTCCCTGTTCGTAAAGGGCGGCCACCAGCCATACAGCAGGCTGTGAATCGGTGTCCCTTCCTCTCTGGCTATCTTTGCCTGTTCAGCCGCCGCTTTGAGGTCCTTCATCGGTTTGGCTTCAACTCCTTCGAAACCACATTTCCTGGCCAGGCGAAATTTTCCCGCATCCGACAAATTTCCGGGCAGCATATTTATAATCAGGGCCTTATACAACTTCTTTTTCTCTTGAGCCTTCGCAGAGGGGATGGTTGCTGTCAGCATGCTCGGTGCAACAGCGGCTGCGGCGGTCATCTTTAAAAAGTCACGGCGCTCAATCTTTCTGTCTTCCATAAGTCCTTCTCCTTTTTATCTTTTAGTTTAATTGCTTAATGCGAATATTGCGAAACTCAAGCTGGGAGCCATGGCCCAGAAAGCCGATATGGCCCTTTTCTCTATGGAGGCCCGGATGGGGTCTGTGGTCCATCGTCTCTGTGATTTGACTGATATCGGCATCTACAACGATACCGCCGTTGAGCGTGACCCGAATCTGCCCTCCCCTGGCCATAACCTCCTGACAATTCCACTGTCCCACCGGCTTTTGACAACCCCTTATTACCGGAACCACACCATAAATGGAGCCGTGATATTGATACGGCCGCAGTTTCTTATATTGGTCGGCGGTATCATCAAGTATCTGAATTTCCATTCCTTGATAGGCCGCATCAACATTTAGGGACGTGCGAATGCCAAGGCCGTTATTGGCCCCCGGCGTCAGCTTAAATTCAAACCGAAAAATAAAGTCACTATACTCATCCTTGGCATAAACATTACCGCCTTTTTGGCAGATAATCCTGCCGTCTTTGGCGACATAACCGTCGGTATCACCTACCCAGCCCGTAAGGTCTTTGCCGTTGAACAGGGAAACAAAACCAGCCGCTTTTTCCTCTTCAGTCAGGCCTCGCGGGCCTTCGTCGCGCGGGATTTCGCGAATATAGATATTGCGGAAATGAATCGGGTTACCGTGACATTGCAATTCGATCTGGCCGGAAGGAAAAATGGGCTGCGAGCGGTCCCAGTAATTCTCCAACACAACCTTATTAACAATGAGCTTTCCGTTAAGATGCACCGTGACCCGCTCGGCGACCATCCTGATACGAAACGCGTTCCACTGGCCGATAGGATTGTCCGCTATCATAGCAGGCTTGCTGGGATTTTTCTGATTATTATAGAGACCGCCGGAGCCTATCTTATGCTGGTCAGGGTCCCAAATCTGTACCTGCGGCGTACCCCGCAGATAGATACCACTGTCACCGCGCGGGTTGACAATTTTCCAGTCGACCAGTAACTCGAAGTCTTCATAATCCCGCAAAGTGGCAAGGCTGAATCCCTTGCCGTCGAATTTTAGGATACCGTCTTCGACCTTCCAGTGCTCGCGCATGGATTTGTCCGCCTTGGCCTGCTCTTTGGCCAATTCTTCGGGACTTAACTTGGCCCGCTTAACGGGATTATCATAAGGACTTGACAGCAGCCCTTTCCAGCCGGTCAAATCTTTGCCGTTAAACAGGGCCACAAATCCTTCGGGATGTTGATTCAGCGCATTTTCCCCACAGGCTGCACCTTGCGGCAGAAAGACAATAACCACCAATAATAAATAAGCCGGACCGAGATTAGTTTTTCTTATCTTTTTCATTTCTTGCACTCCTCTTTTTTTCTTGAATTGACCCACGTTGGTTACTTACCCTACAACACCTTTCAGAAGACCTTTGAAAATCGTTACTATTGTCCCAATAACTATACAGGGAATCCTATACATTTGCAATAGTATTATTGGAGGGAGCTTTAGAAGGTAACTCAATAAATACGCGTCAATTGAGTCCCTTACGGGGAAGGTGATGGGCCTATGCTCCAGCCGATAGCCTCCAGCATCGGCAGAATTTCGGGATTTGCCATAAACAAATTCCAGCACAACTGGCTGCGATAGTTCTCAATCATAGGTACGGTAGTACCATGGTTGATGCCCAGATAAGTTTGCGAGAACCAGTTCTCTGTGAGATTAAAGGCGTCACGGAAGCCAAAAGGCCCCCATAATCTATCTCCGTAAACGTGGTAGAAGTGCTTTAAGGTAGCCAAAGACTCATCCGGCGTATAAGGCATGGCACCAAGGGCGGCGGTTGGAGTAATAGTGCCGTTGTCGTTGGTAGGCGAATGGTCGTCACCGCCCCAGGGATTCGTACTATAAGTCAGGCCCCATACCAATCCACTGTAGCCGGCAAAGTTGCTCGGATTATCTATGCAATATGCACGATGAATAAGAGAGATATTGCGGCTGTTATCGAAGTAGCTGCAGTAACTATCGCTCTTGTTACGTGGGTCAAATCCCACATAGGAACAATGGGTAAAGAACAGCGGCCCGCCATACGCCGGTCCTACCCACTGATGATAACCATAGTAGGTATTGCCGTTTGCATACCAGGATTCTCTGGCCCAGCCGTTGTAATAACACGAAGCGGGTATCGGATGTGTCGGCGAAGCAATCGCCAACAGATACGCAATCATGCACTCATTGTATCCGACAACGGGCATATTCATCGCCCAGCCGTAATTCGGCGACCAGTGCCAGTACAACACCTGGCCATCCGGATAACGCAGATACCAATCCCATTCCACATCTTCCCACATCCGGTTAATCCTGCTGCGGATTTGCGTCTCCACCGAGTTGCTTGAATTGAAGTACTGCCGCACGGCGAGCATACCCTCTATCAGGTATGCGGTCTCGACAATGTCACCACCATCATCATATTCGCTGAAGGGAATCGTCTGGCCGGTTGCGCCGTTAAGCCAGTGCGACCACGCGCCGTGATACCGGACGGCCTCTTCATCCAGGAATGTCAGTATCTTCAAAATTCGCTCGGCAGCTTCGTCTCGGCTTACGAATCCACGTTCGACACCGACTATGATATTCATCAATCCTAAACCCGAAGCGCCGACAGCACACATATCACGGCCGTGAAAAAGTCCCTCTCTGGCCAATCCGCTGACCGGATGACCAAAATCCCAGAAGTACCTAAACGTCGCCTCCTGCACGGAAGTTAGAAGCTGCTCATCGGTCATCGCGTAAGATGTGGCGCTGACAATGCCTGATTGCGCAGTCTCTCCGCCATCGAGCACCGACGTTATATAATAATAGTACGTCCGGCCGTTCACGCCGAAAAAGTCACTATATGCGGACAGTGTATAAACCGAACTATTCAGTTTAATAAAAGGGCCGCTGTAAGAATCAGCACGATATATATTGTAACCAAGAAGGTCAGGGGTAGATACGGCCTGCCATCGCAAATCAATTCTGCTGTCATGGCCGTCAGCGGTCAGCTCGTAATAATCGGGATTGATGCTGCGCAGCCGCAGATTATCGACGAACAGTGTCCCTGCTATATCACCAGTTTCCCCCATATTCTCGAACACCAGGGCGCCGATGCCGCTCAAGCCCGCGTTGTAACGACCGGAGACATCAACAACTACGGTACACCATTCATCAAAAGCGTTAGGGACATTAGAAGATTGGTTCCAGCCGAAGACCGTATCCCAGACGCCGATTAGCCCATCAGCAAACAACAGGCCTCCGGTCGGCACAAAGACATCAAATGCGATTTCATCCACGCCGTCTAAATCAAAAGTAAATCCACCGGTGAAGTTGTACCCATACTCGACCTTGCGGTCGGTTTCGTTGTCCCAGGTCATCCCGAGAACATACCTACCCTCGGTGGCATCAGGTACGTTGCCGAATATCGGATGGTCCGTACCGCCCAATAGCTGGGCCCCTATCGCTACACTTGGGTCGCCTGAGTGCGGCCCTACAATCTCGACATGCGTCTCATACGGCTCGTGGCCGGCTAACAAAGTCGCGACATAAGGATATACAGCACCCCAATCCTGCGCCAACAAACCATAATCGCCAAAGTCAACTTTTTCACTATGGTCGAAATCGGCACCGCTGCACCAATCATAAGCCGAACAACCCTCGTCCAGCCATTGGTCCACAAAGCCGGCAAGGTCGGCCCAATTGACACAGCCGTCCTTAATCAAATCGTACTGGACCGCCGAAATAGAACCGGAAAAGCCAAGTACCAATATCAGCACCGGCAAAACCATACTTACAAAACCAGAGATACTTTTATTCATCCCTCACTTTCCAAGCCGATTCTTAAAATGGAGTATCTGAACTCTTACGCCGAGCTTTCCTGTTTGGCACAATTTTGGCAACATTCCTCCTGTCTTCTATACTTATAATGCCAAATTCGCGCTAAAAAGTCAAGCGCCTTTAGCGTATCCCGAGTCAAATACTCATCTGAATAAAAGAGCAATCAAATGCGGCATAGCTGAAATAACAAAGGGACAGGCTTTTTGAAAAGGATATGCCACTCAAGCCTTACCGCTCAAGGAAGCAAAACGGCGGGGGCGACCGGCAAAGCTCCCAGCTTTTTCAGAAATTCACGGCGTGAGCTTTGTTTGTGTCTTGATGAATTATCTTTATAGTCTCTATCACCCCGATTTAGAGCGAGCATTATTCACCTCCAAAAGAATCGCAAAAAAATAATTGTTGCCGGTTAAGGTTCGCTCCACGAGCGTTTCCAGCACCACTGCTGCACATTCGAAAGTGATATTTTATACTCAAATTCGACGAAGTCAATCCTTACAAATCCTCACAAAACAGAATGGGCTTGCACTTATAACCCAAGCCCATTAAACTGCTAAGCAAACAATTTTATCCTTATTATAAATTTAGGAGATTTAGCAATGAGAAGATTTTTATTCCGGAAACTCATAATATGCGTCCTTACGATTCTATGCTCATCATACGCTCTTGCTGCAGGGCAATCACCGAACTGGCGAGGTCTACATGTCCTTATGACATCTCAGGAAAAGACCGAGCAGTTGACTACAGTTGTAGGCGAGCTGGCAAAACTTGGTATTAATGTCATCATAGCGGAGATAAATTACGGATATGAATATGAATCCCATCCGGAGTTACAGGGAAAAAACCCGAGCAAAAAAGAACAAATCAAAAAACTCGTTGCCGAATGCAGGAAACACAATGTCCGCCTTATCCCCCAATTCCAGTGCCTGGGCCATCAGTCGTGGCGTAAAAACGTTTTTCCTTTATTAGTCAAGTATCCTCAATTTGATGAAACCCTCGGTCAATACACCGACAACCAACAGATTTACTGCCGAAGCTGGTGTCCCCTTCATCCCCAGGTCAATCGGATAGTATTCGACCTGATGGACGAGTTGATTTTTGTTTTCGAAGCCGACGCCTTACATGTAGGAATGGACGAAGTCTTTCTTATAGGCGAGGACAGTTGTCCGCGCTGCAAAGGCCAAAACAAGGCCAAGCTTTTCGCTAAAGCCGTCAATGACTATTACAACCACCTTGTAAAAAAACATAAGATTGAAATGCTTATGTGGGGAGACCGTCTTATCGACGCCGGTAAAATAAACTACAGCAAATGGGAGGCAAGCGCCAATGGCACCGCCGGAGCGATTAACATGATACCCAAAGATATCATAATCTGCGATTGGCACTATGGAAAACGTGATGCTTACGAATCGATACCTATGTTTCTGAAAAAAGGCTTTCGGGTCTGGCCCGCCGGCTGGAAAGAATTAGAAGCCACCAAGGCACTCGTTGAATATTCCCGGACTTTTGAAAACAGCCGAATGCTCGGACACTTAAATACTACCTGGGGAGCTGTTCCAATCAAGGATTTACCAAAGTTTGAGCCGATACTTTACGCCACAATCTGCTTCAGGTAACCCGGCTTGCGGATTTGGTATGTTATAAAAATATAAAAGATTGACCGCGTGGCTAAACGCGGCAAAAGAGAAATCAGAATCGAAGAGAGGGCATAGTATGAATAATGTAAAGAATACACCAACTAATAATATAACACGTCGTAGTTTTATCTCCGGTGCGGGTGCGTCCGTTCTGTCCTTCACGATTATGAAACCGTCTCTCGTAAGGGGGACGCAGGCGAATTCCCGCATCGAGGTCGGCTGTATCGGCCTGGGCGGCCGCGGGAAAATGATAGCCGGCATGCTGCAACAGCACGGAGGCTATCAAATCACCGCCGTAGCGGATTATTTTGAACTCGCGGCAAAAGCCGCGGGCCAACAATTCAAAGTGCCCGAATCAAGGTGTTTTTCCGGTCTGTCCAATTATAAAAAACTTCTCGCAAGCAAAGTGGACGCGGTGTTCCTGGAAACGCCGCCCTACTGCTTTCCCGACCATACCGAGGCCGCCGTGGAAGCGGGCTGTCACGTCTATATTGCCAAGCCGTTGGGATGCGATGTACCCGGCTGTCTGCGAATCGCTAAAATGGGCCAAAAGGCCGCGGCGAACAAAAAAGTCTTTCTGGCGGACTTTCAAACCCGCACGGACCCGTTCTATATCGAAGGCATAAAGCGGATACAGGCCGGCGAGATTGGCAATATCGCAATGTTAAGCTCGGAATACAATGACGAAAGTTTTTCCGACCCGCCGAAGACCGCAACCATCGAAAGCCGACTGCAAAATCTGATTTGGGTAAACGATGATGAACTGGGCGGCAGCTATCTGGTAAATGCAGGCATTCACGCAGTCGACGTCGCCTTATGGATAGCCGCAAGTCCGCCCGTCAGCGCGATGGGTTGTTCCCGCATCGCACGCAATAATCCCCACGGGGACTCCCACGATGTCTTCTCCGTCACTTATGAATTTGCCAACGGACTAATCTTGAACCATCGAGGCGAACATTTGAGAAACCGGTTCGAGTTCCGCTGTGATTGTTTCGCACAGGGACAGAATGGATACCTCGAGACAGGTTATACAAGTCGTGTCCGGATACTTGGCAATAAAGGCGGGTACCGTGGCGGCGATGTGGTAAATCTCTATCCCCGCGGCGCCGAGCGCAATATCGATACCTTCCACAAAAGTATTCTAAACGGCATCTACGACAATCCGACGCTTGAGCCGAGTGTCAACTCTACACTGGCGACCATCCTGGGCAGAGAAGCCGCGAAAAGAAAAACAAAGCTCACCTGGGACGAGGTGATTCGAGAAAATAAAGAGCTTAAAGTCAACCTGACCGGGTTGAAAACGTAGGTAAATACCCAGATGTGATAAGTTTACTCAAGCCTGCTCTTGAGGACAATAGACAAGTCAAAAGTCGAGATAACTCTTCGAGTCGCTAAAGTAGGTGAACTTACAGCGTCCCTGTTCTATGTAACGCTGAAGCCGGAATTCGAAACCGCTGTAAGGAAAGGGGCTGCAAGCTAATGCTTACAGCCCCTGGATTCTCTCTCCCGTTTTATCAGGCTATCTCGGCCTGGTAAAAATTCAACTGAATATCTCTTCCTTGCTGTGGGCCTTCTCCTCTGTGTGTCTTTGCCGCCAATCCTCGAGATACCTTGCCGCCGCATCTCTCCCGCCAAGTCCGAAAGCCAGCGCCAAAGCAAGGCAAACGCCGCCAAGGACGATATTGAACGTAGTAGTTACCAGAAGCGTTGCTATGCCCAGCTCCCTGAGCGAAATCGTACCCGCAAAGATAATGATGGCCCATCGGCTGGCCGATGAGAACATCTCAGGCCGGGGCAGTGACGCATTGCCCGCCGCCGTGCGAACGATGCCCGACACGAAGTTCGCCAGAAACATGCCCACCACCAGAACAAAAAGGGCCGAGATGACACTCGGTATGAAAGCAAACAAACTCTCGAGGACATTTGATGCCTGGGGCAGCCCCAATGCGTTGACCACTATGACCAGCACCATAATAATCGCCAGCCAATACACCAGCCCGCTCATCACCTCAATGGCGGAAGTCTTCAAGCCGCCTTTATTCAGAATCTCCGATATCCCCGCCTTGTCCGCCAGCTTGCCGAAGTGTATCGCCTCCAGGGCCCGACTTACCACCCGTCTGAGTGTCTTGGCTATCACCCAGCCTACGGTCAGGATGATCAGCGCCCCAATCAGCGTAGGCAGGTAGCCGATTAGTTTGGTCAGCATTTCACTGACCGGTGCCACGATAAGATTGTTCCATTCTATCGCTGCCAACATTTTTTGTACCTCCAAATTAAATTATTCGTTTCCGGTACTCATTTTTTTACTGACCCATAATAATCGGCTGTTTTCATACGCAGGCTTAGGACATTTCTTTGCTGCCCCCAATCAAGGCAAAGAAGGCGATTTTGCATTTACAGCGATTCTATATCGGACCTAAAAATCCGCTTCCAATCCTTTGCTCTGTGACATGGGCGAATGAGTCAGGATTTTGATGCTCGCAATTAAGATGATGGGACTGATATGGACGGAAAGGCCGACAACCCGCAATATAAAAAACGGAGAGGGCGGGATTCGAACCCGCGGTAGGGACAAGCCCTACACAGCCTTTCCAAGGCTGCTCGATAAGCCGCTCCGACACCTCTCCAAAACAGTTTTGAGTTAATAGTTTTGAGTTCAGGATTCCTTACACAATAAGCCGGCCAATGAATATAATCTATAATTCAATCCAATCAGTATAACAACACAAAAACAGCTATGCAATTCTAATCCGATTAGCAAATATCAAGCTGGTATGGCAAAAAAATTTCCAGTAAAATAAATCGCTCGCCGCAGTAGATAGACTGTGATAGATGGAATGAAAAGGCCGGTTGAACAGCTTAGCGTCCCGGAGGTAAGCACCGCCCTGAAAATTCCGAAGGGGACCGTCAAATTGCGACTGGCCAAGGCAAGAAAGGAGCTCAAAGAGTTGTATCAAAAACATTTCAAATAAACTTAAGGAGACATGAAATGAACGATGAACAAATCAAAAAAATCATCGAAGATACCTACGATGAGTCAAGGGAAAACACGGTGTGGTCAATGGTAGGCGACTTCTACAACAGAAAAATGCTGTCCTTCGTAATCCTTCTTTGGGTATGGGCAATCATTTTTTTGCAGGGGCCACCTATTCCGGCATCAAATTCTTTCAAACCGACCAGACACCCATACCGATAAGTCTCTTCGGAGGCGAGAGGGCCACCTCGCATATCTGTTCAACAACATCAGCCAGGAATTTTCGCGGACCATCACGACTACAATAACAGGGATACCAGCAAATGGCCTCGATTCCTGCGCGATTAAATCTGTGAATGACCTTGCGAACCCAGGTGGGTGTACAGCCGCAGTACTCGGCGATCCGGCTATTCGTATATCCGCTGCGAGACAGAAGTATAATTCTTGCGTGTCGGCAGTTGACAGCGTTGGTCAATTGTTGTTTCATACACCTGAGTTTTCGGCCTTCCCAAGGCCTGAGCTTCCGTGCTACAACTTTGTCCATGATTTGTTCTCCACTTTTTGCCGGCTGCTACATGCAGCCTAAGTGGAGAACTTATATATACTACATATTGTGGTAGCGCAAGTCTTTTATTTAGAGGAACTTATAAACACCCCTATAAATACGAAACTCTGTTAGTGGAAACGGCACTAGTGCTCAGTCCACGCTACATTGTTGGGTATAGCTTTCTCAGTTTTATTCGGGCATTAGCTGTAGTGAATTGCCAGTCTATGCCTGTTTTGTTTTCATTTCTCGAACGCTCCCA
>Ga0315547_1001580_pt1 | contig 17709 bp, 19 predicted proteins | sample SalMarSW160240MG_2_FD_202542 | JGI IMG/M metagenome (GOLD analysis project Ga0315547, IMG submission 202542) | Salt marsh sediment microbial communities from the Plum Island Ecosystem LTER, Massachusetts, United States - Salt Marsh Sediment SW1601-240 ...
TGTCCCTGGAATTCGGTGATGGTTTATTCAACATAGCTCCTCGACCAGTTTTTGACGCTCTATTTCAAGGTAAGCAGCGATCTCATTCATGATACTGCTCAGAGTACCGACTCTGAGAGGTTTTTGTCCGGGAATGGTGATGTCAGGCGGATGAGCCGGGGCATCTCTTCGGCCTCAAAATGGCACTGCATGGTATCCTGCACCATCTTTTTCAGTTCTGCAAAGGAATCGGCTTCGGTAAATATGTTATGTCCGAGTGCCCTGGCGGTATAACCACCTTCCGGAACTTCCTCTACCAGAAAGATTATCTCCTTTTCCACATCTCTCTTGGGCGGGGCTCAGTTTCTTAATCCCGACCCTGCCGGTCATTAAAATAAGTGTAGCATAGTCTTGAACAGGATTTGAAGCGATAAATACCAGTTCGATAAAATTAATCTATATCAGCGTTGGTATTCTGGGACATGATACCCGATTTGTAGTAGGCCTGATTGGTATGGTGTCCCTGGAATTATGAGTTATAGCATCCCAGTTGGTATGATAGTATTTGGCAAACCGAATTGAGTTGGGTAGTCCAGGTATAGACTTGTGGTTCCCGGGGATGGGGATAGCGCCAGGATGAAAAGAAGCGCAGTAGTCTGCATTGTTCCTTCCGTCATATTCTTAGCACTTGCCCTGTTCAGTTACTTCTATGAATCGAGGTCAACCGGGCTTCTGCCAATGATAACCTATCCATTGCGCGATCACTCTATTCCGTTCGTAATCATAAGCGCAGTTCTCGCGTCCTGCGGCATCTTCATTCAGAAAAGCAAGGGGAAATGATGATTTTCAAGTTCCTCATGGTCTTTCTCTCCCTGGGTTTCATAACAAAGATTTTGGGCGAGGTAGTTCACGAGGTCATGGGCCATGGTCTATTCGTCCTGACGTTTGGTGGGAGAATAACAAGCATAAGAATCTCTTTGCTCTGGCCCTATGAGCTGTCTTACATTAGATTTGCCTCCCCATCCCTTGGTTTCCAGCCCTGGCAGATGATTTTAGTATATGCTGGTGGCATACTCGCGTGCTTAATGGTCTCGTTCATATTACAGGTCATCCTGCTGTTAAGCTTCTCGAAAAGGGGAAATTGGGTGTTTTCATCGACGCTTTTCTGGCTGGCTTTTTGGACATTCATAAACGCGGCTGGATATCTTGTTCTAGGAGGTATAAAGCCGTTCGGCGATGTTGCCTACCTCATATCTGCGGGGGTCATGACGCAGCAGCTTGCCTTCATTCTGGGACTTTTGATATTTCTCGCCAGCCTTTTTTCACTTTCCATAATACTGAGGAATGTGCTAAGCAAAGCCGGTGTTAAAGAAGATGCAAGGTGGAGTATCGTTATCTTCTGGCTTATAATTCCCTTGCTGACGCTTGTCACCATTGTTGGTTTGGGTCAACCGTTGCTCATTGCCTTATTAGGTTTTATTCCAGTCCTGGCAGCATGCGCCGGACTTTTATTGCATAATGTAATCTTATCTCGCAGAAAGAATGGGGAAACGCGTGCGTGAAGGAAGCAGACTCCGAGGTAATATTCTGGGACATAATGCCTGATTTGGAGTAGGCCTAACTGGTATGGCGTTCCTGGAATTACCAGAAGGGGCCAGGGAGTGAGAGAGGATTACCCGGCCCCTTCTAGCCCTAGAATATCTTGATTAAGTTAGCACTCTTTCTCTCTTTAATCATTTACTGGCTATTTTTTAGTCTTATCACTATGAGAGCCAGTCTTAGTCCAGCGAGCCAGAAGCTCACCGGCAACCTCACGACCGCCCAGTCCAAAGGCAATAGCAGCTGCTATAGCAGCTGCGCCCAGGGCCAGCCCAAAGCCTAGCAGAATGAGATCGTCGGCAAAACCCATTGCCCGTATTCCGAGGAAGACACTCAGTACAATGATGGAGATCCTGGCGAAGGAAACCAGAGCTTCTGACCTGGCGCCTGCCCGTAGAATATTAGCCACGAAATTGGCAACAAAAATGCCGACGCCGATAATAACAGCAGCCAGAAGAACCAGCCCCAGGAATTGGGTCAAGACGGCGATCAACTCGTTCACAACGGTGAAACCGAGCAAGTCCGCTGCCATCATTAGTGCAAAGAGCATTATGAATACCATAATGACGTAGCCGACCACATTAGTGGCGGAGCCGACCCCTGTAGGTGGGCTTTTTGCTAGACCTAACCTGACCGGCAACTCATCAAAGTTAAGGTTGGTTAGAACTTTGGTAACCAGCCTAACTAAGAGACGGCCTACGAAGTAGGCGATAGCAAGAATTACTAAAGCGCCGATAATGTGCGGAATGGCGACAAAGATTCTTTCAAATACAAGTACAATTGAGTCAAAAAGACCTTCTACGCCCAGAACTTGCAGTATGGCCAGTATAAACAATATCCATACGATCCAAAAAACTGCTGTGCCCGTACCTTGGGCCACCGGAAACTGGCTTTCATCTTTGGGGTCTTGACCCTTACCCAGCCTCTTATCGATACCACTGGCCCGCAAGAGTTTTCTAATGCCTGCCCTGAGGACTTTGGCCAAAATCCAGGCTAGGAGCAATAGGATCAGTACGGCGACGATAGTGGGCAGGAAACCTATTAGCGTTCCGAAGAAATCCTGGAAAGACTGTAATACGCTACCCCAGTCCATTCTTAGCACACCTCCTTTCTGTTAATTTTAATTTTGCTGCTGTGCATTCATATGCACCACTTTAGTTTTCCCAACATCTTAGTCCATGACACATCACCCCCCTCCAGCGCTGTCAAGTGTATTCTAGGATTTTCGCCAGATTGGTGGAAAAGTCGGTAAATTAAGTGACAAGACTGACCTCCACTCTCCTCCTAGCCAGCAACAGCAAGCTGGCAGGCTGACAAACTAGCAGCCTCCTCACGTTTTTTGGAAGAGCTGCCCTCTTACCTCTAATTATAATGCTAACGCCTGTTTTGTCAATACGGGTGGTATTCTTCTGGGGACATAATACCTGATTTGTAGCAGGTCTGATTGGGCAGGGTGTCCCTGGAATTCCCCTAGAATGCACCTGAGAGGCCCGAGAAAGGGCATTAAACCTTCTGTCACATATTCACCCACACACCACACACCACAACCCCCAACACACACCGCCCAACTCTTCGGCGCGCTCCTCCATAATTAGTAGGGTGTCCCTGAAATTCGCTTGAAGGTATTAAAGGGACTGGACACTCCTTTAATCTCCAGTTAGATATCCAAGAGCTTGAGATGTTATCAAGCGCCAATTGGCCTGCTAATATTGTGCAATTTTATTGACGGATGCGGGTATTTAGTGTACAACACGGCAAGCGTGTTAAAGGAGGTGATGAAAATTTTGTTTATGGTGACAGAGACATATCCGACTAAGAGTATAGCCGAGGCTGGAAAGGTAGCTTTAGAGGCTTATACAAAAGAGCCACCACCTTATGTAAAAACACTCGGCCTCTATATCGCTCCTGGCGGTGATGGCGCAAAATCGTATGCCCTTTATGAGATAGAAAAAGGGCATGTCGATGAAGGGTATAAGTAACTGCTGAAAGTATACGTTCCATTCTTCAATATTGATGGATGGAAATTTGCGGTACAGCCTGTGCTGTCGGTGGAAGAAGCATTACCATTGACAGGCCTATAATCCGAATTTTGTAAGCAGAATTTCAGACCAAAAGCCAACGTTCTATTCCGGGTGGAAATACCTGATTTGTAGCAGGCCTGATTGGTATGGTGTCTCTGGGAGTCGGAAATCCTGAGGCGTCTTTCTACCAAATTATTGGTGGGCCTTTTCCATCAGCTCCTGTCTGCGTCTTCTGTATTCGATTATAGGCCGGTCGGCTTGAAATAATTGCTCCCCAATTTGCAGGGCTGATGCCTTAGGTTGTTGCGTAACCACGACTCTTCTGTCCTGATGGGTAATAATCAGGTTAAGGGGCGTAGATAAGCGCGTTATCAATTTTCTCAACACAGGCACACGCATAAACTTTTGATAAAACCGAAGATAGAGAATCGTATTCTCCTGGTCCACTGGAACGAAGGCAACCATAACTCGTACCTTCTCGCCAATATAGTTCTGCCAGAGGTTGGGGAAGATAAACTCCAGCTTGAAGTCTTTAACCGGATCCAGGGTGGGCATCTGCTCAAGTTTAAGAGGCGGAGTACCATCGTCAACCCGGTTATGAACAAAGACATAGAACATATCCCCGTCTAACCATTGAAGTAATGGCCCATCTACTATGGTGCGATTTCCACGTCCAATTGTATTGTAGTGGACAAAAGGAAGGTGAGCAGCATCAAGCTGGTTTTCTATGACCCGGGAGTAATGAGCATTCCAGTGATCATAAGTCCTGCTATAGGATAAGCTGTCATCAATATCTGTAAAGAACCGGGGAGGCTGCAACTTCTCGGGAGGGTTTTCGCCCCACCAGATCCAGATAAAGCTGTGTGCCTCATAAGTAGGATAGCTCAAGACTTGAAAGCGGTCAGGGACGGGAGTATCTTTACCATTGGCCGGTATGACTGTAACCCTTCCGGAGGATTCATATTCCAGACCGTGAAAAGGACATTGGATATGGTCTCCGATTACCTTGCCCTTGCTGAGTTGCACACCCCGGTGGGCACATTTGTCCAGAAGACAGCTCACTTTCCCTTTGCTGTCTCGCCAGAAGACGAGTTTCTCTCCCATCCTGACCACACCCACCGGTTTGTCTCTAACTTGGGTGGAGTCCATAACTATATACCATTGCTTCGGAATCATATTGCCCTCCCGCAGCCTCGAATAAAACTCAATCTCTATTCACTTCCATTGCTTGTGTATTGGCACCTTATCACGAAGCTCGAAGGCTTTTCAACCAGCTAACAAATCACTCCAGGGCCACATTATGCCTTAAAGTGCATAAGGTAACAAAATGAGTTATTGTGCAATTTGGCAAATTGCACAATAATCAGGACTGTTCAATCAGCATGATTCCATCGAGTCACTTTGTTGTCCACAAGGCCCCGGCGGGCCTCTCTCATGCCTCTCTTATCTCTCTTGCCTGTTGTTTCCATTTTCTTGTATCATTGGGCCGAACAATTCAGATAAGAGGAAAGGAGTGTCATGGTAGTAGAAATACGGCCAGCCAGGCCGGAGGAAATGGAGGAGTTTTATCGAGTCGCCAGCACCGCTCTAGTGTTAACCCAAGGGCAAATACAGGGGATTAATCCTGAATGGACGCTATGTGCTTTTGAGGATGGAAAATTAGCGACTGCCTATGCTGCATGGCCGTTGACCATGCGTTTCAACGGTGAAGGCATTCCTGTTGCCGGGGTTACTTCTGTTGGCACACTCCCTATTTATCGGCGCCGTGGCTACCTCCGCAAAATAACTACCAGACACTTTGAATTGCTCCATGAGCAGGGGGAGCGGTCAATAGCTATTCTTTATGCTTCCAGGGCAGCCATCTATCAGCGCTATGGCTACGCCGTAGTCTCTACGCGAAACTCTTACCACGTGGAGCCTCGTTTTCTGCAATTCGTGCTTCCGGTTCCGGTTCCGGGTAAGTTTCGCGAATTGGGAGGTGGTGATGATGAGTTTGGGCTGTTGGTAGACCTCTACCGCCGCTTCCGAGTAAATAGAATAGGATACTCTCATCGAGCCCGTGCAATGTGGGAGGCGGGAGTACTGGCACATCCCCCCGCTGGGGGTCTGTTAGGTAAGGTAGTTTACGAGGAGGCAGGCGAACCACTCGGCTATACGGTATATGCCTTGGAGGCTCCAACTACCTCTCCGGTACTGGGACAGCGGCTTACCATCCGCGATGTTATCTGGCTTTCAGCCTCAGCCTATAAGGCAATTTGGAACTATTATGCTCAAATGGACCTGGTAGGCGAGATTGTTTGGGATAGGGTTCCTTCTGACGACCCGCTGCCGCACCTGTTACTTGAACCACGGATGTTACATACCACTTCAGCTGATGGACTGCTGGGACGGATTGTTGATATCGAGAGGGCATTACCAAAACGACTGTACACGGAAGAGGCCACTCTTATCTTTGAGGTCGTTGATGATCTATGTCCTTGGAACAATGGCCGGTGGAAACTGGAGACTTCTATTGCTGAAGCCTCCATCAAACGCACCAATGAGAAGCCGCAACTGATGATACCAATCAGTACTTTGGCTATGTTTGTCTTTGGCCAGATCAGTGCCACCGAAGCCGTTCGCATGCAACGCCTTGACTTGCTTGACCCTGATGTTCTCCCCATCTGGGATAAGGCAATGCGCACCTTATATCGCCCATTCTGTGCCGATATCTTCTAGTCTTTTGTCGCGATAGAGCACTCATATGATAGGAATGAGGTGACTATTGATATACATCCAATACATCTGAATGTGACCTCCAAATGTGGAACTGCGCCTATTACATCTTCTAACGAATGGCTTGATAGCCTAACGGCAAAGCACCTTTATCTAAGGGATTATCAATAGTTTTTGTGTGGTATCCAAGACATCCTGTGGAGTTAAGGAGTCACAAAACGGTAGATTGTGTGATACTAAAAAGGCGGTGGTATTCTGGGGAAATAATACCTGATTTGAAGCAGGCCTGATTGGTAGGGTGTCCCTGGAATTCTCTATTGCTTTTATTTGCGTATATGTGCTAGAATGGTATCAGGCACGAACACGAGCTTGTGTGGAGGTATGCTCATAGTAATCACTAAAGAATGGTTTACAGTTGAGGAAGCCGCTGAATACCTATGTGTATCCAGAAGGACCATCTACAAACTGACCAAGGAAGGGAGGCTGCCGACTTTTCGCATTGGCAAGGAACGTCATCGCCGGTTTCGCAAAGAAGACCTCGACAAGGTACCCCGTCCAGGCGAGGATATTACAAATGTAGAGACGCTTTTGAGGTTGTCTGCAAAAGCTGACCCGGTTCTTGCCGAAGTCTGGGATAATGAAAAGGATGCAGCTTATGACCGGATATAAACGCGGAGATGTAGTCCTTGTCAGATTTATTTTCTCCGATGAAACTGGAGAGAGGCAGCGTCCAGCAGTCATAATAAGCTCAGACGCTTACCATAAAAGCCGCCAAGAGGCTATAATCGCGGCAATCACCAGTAGGACTGACCGGATATTGGTGGGCGACCACCTCATTAATGATTGGGAAGGTGCTGGACTTCTTTTTCCGTCGGTGGCGACTGGCATTATCAGGACGATAAAGCAGGGTATGATAGCCCAGAAGCTTGGAATAATGCCCCTGCCCGATATGAAGAGAATTGAAGGCAACCTACGAGATGCCCTGGGACTCAAATAGAGTATTCCGGGGATATAATGCCTGATTTGTAGCAGGCCTGATTGGTAGGGTGTCCCTGGAATTTCCGAATGTCATTTCAAAGGGATACAATGATATTGGGGATTGCCCTTGAAGTTTATTCGAGGAAGAGCAGGAAAGTTAAAAAACATGAACAAGCACATAGTCGTATGCCTTGGTGCTAGTATGGTGCGTGGACAGGTCAGTTACAATTTCGTGAACCTTCTAGATCAGCGCATGACTAAGGACGGCTTCCAATTCATTAATGCAGGCGTCGCAGGCGACCAGGCCTACAACGTATTGATGCGTTTGGATTCCGTTATCAATTACCAGCCTGATTTCGTCATCATCCTAGTTGGCACAAATGATGTTACCGCTACACTCAGTCCAACGCTGGCGCGCATTTCTCTCTTAACCAGGAGGTTTCCTCAACCACCATCGGCAGAATTCTATAAATATAATATGCTCAGGATTATCGAGACACTTAAAGAGAAGACTTCAGCGAAAATTGCCCTCATCTCGCTTCCCGTTCTTGGCGAAGACCTGGAATCAACCCCCAACCAGCGCATCAAGGAGTATAATGCTCTGCTCAAGGAGATTGCAGACGGGAAGCGAGTTAGCTATCTACCTGTTTATGAACTCCAAGAGGAGTATTTGGGGAAGGTTCAACAAGGCAGCGGCCGTCCATATGAGAGTGGAGGTATGCTTTCAATTAAGGCACTTGCCCGTCATTATTTGCTTAGACAGAGCTTTGACGAAATTTCCAGGAAGCACCACTTCTTATTGGTAACTGATGGGATACATATGAATAGTCGTGGCGCAACATTCATTGCCGATGAGATCGAGTCTTTTCTGCGCTCCCATGTGTGATGGTTATATGCATGTGCGGGGTATTCTAGGGAAATAATACCTGATTTGTAGCAGGCCTGATTGGCAGGGTGTCCCTGGAATTCTTACACCTTTGTCGGAGTATTTTTTCTCGCCTTTCTCAAGTGAGTGGGCTCTTTGGTTATACCAACTGACGTTGCCAGTGCCGTAGCCATATATTGATTTAGGCTCATTCCTTCCGTTTCAGCTCTATATGTAAGTAGTTTATGAAGTGAAGGCGAAATTCTGAGTCTGATTTGACCACTATATTTGCGTGGTCTCGGCTCAGGAATACGAAGTCCTCTTTCCAGATTGGACTTTATCCAATCCATTTTGACTTCCTGAATCTCTTTTATGGCTTCCTCAGGTGTATCGGCGTGTATTAGACAATGTGGAAGCTCTGCAATCCTGGCAACCCAATAAGGGCCCTCACCGTCATCCCATTGCTCAACTATAACGGTGTAAGGCAACTTCGCATAGTGTTCTAACTCTTTCTCTATATTGCCTTTGATTACCATCTTTAATCTCCATCTTAATCGTAATCTCTAGCTAGTTATGACCCTTGCTCTTCAATAATCTCTAATAACTCTTTTACGTAGCAGGATTTAACTGTACTTTCTCTTTTGTAAGGCATCGTGCGCGTTCCTATGATAGCCTTGGGATGCTTTGCGCCTTCTTCGATATATCGGTACCGTTTTATTAGTGCTTCAAAGTCGCGCAAAGCCACATTTTTAGGATTCCGTTGAATTGCCTCCAGGGATTTTTTGTCGCGAGTCATAGGACATAAACCTCCTTAACATACTCAGCCCCTCCTTTCTTAGTCTTCTCCCTGTTATCAATTTACTTTAAACAGGGTGATATTATGGTATCATATATGACACCACTTGTCAATACCCTTTACCCTTCTGGTATTCTGGGGACATAATACCTAATTTGTAGCAGGCCTAATTGGTATGGTGTCCCTGGGATTGCTAATTCCGAGCACCCGGTACTAACCTCCTAGTACGTAAGAATACTTGACAACTGCGTTATATATATGCTAATATGAATATTGTCCCGAGTAGCCGAGCAGGGACCTGGCATAAGAGTTGGGTTTGGTGAAAGCTGAAAGGTGCGGGTAGTGGCCAGCACAAGGTAAGCTGAAGGCCAGGCCGGACGATAGCAGGTGAAGGAAGTGAGGTTACTCGGGGCGTCTGATTTTTTGCTGGCTAAGCATCCTTGTCGCAGTTTGAAATGACCCAATAAATAGAACTGATTAGCATGGCGTTCCTGGAATTCGAGTCGCTTTCAGACGCTAACTTATAATAATCCTTAACGGTAACTTATAGCCTGTCTAATAGCTTCCTCTAGCTCCTGTGGAACATCTGTGCCGATTAAATATTCCTTACCAGTTATTAACTTGATCTGGACAGCATGAAGGCCGGAAACCCTCAACAGCATCCCGTGAGGAGTTAACCGAATACCCCACCCGTAATACCAGGGATTTTTAACGGCTTGACACGATTCTATCTCATTCAACTTAAACCGTTTGCGGATTACTCCAGGCCCAAATTGCACTAATAGCTCCTCTTCCCGGATGACCACGGTTAAACTGGGAAATAACACCAGAGCTACCGCAAGGACAACCAGGACTGCGATAGCAATCAAATTAACGCCGGTAGTCGCCAGGATAATCCCGATTGCCACCATTGCTGCTACAATGGCCACAATGATGAAGTATCCAACCTGAGTATGTTCGTAGCGCTTAATCATGATATCTTTCGTGTAATTATACCCAGGGGTGTGTTTGGAGACAATGAATTGGGAATGGTCCATGTTTTGAATGATTACTCGTATTTCTGGCGGCATAATACCTAATTTGTAGAAGACTGAGCGGTGGGGTGTCCCTGGAATTCTCAGATGTTGATTCTTTGCCAACAGCTTTGGTTAGGTCACTATTGACCACATATCAGCAGGGGGTTAAACTCTGAGATATCTAATCTATGTGAAGATGAAGTTGGAGGGCTACCAAGCATGAACGAGCGAAGTGACAGGCAAAAGCCGATGTCGAACACGCTGTTCAAGATGATTTCGCTTACAGCAGCGGTATTCTACAAAGTCATGAATCTGAGCAGGCAGTTGCAGAAATCTGGTGTTCGTGGAGGTCAGACTGTTTTGGACTTTGGATGCGGCTCTGGGCATTACACTATCGCTGCGGCTAGGATGGTTGGAGACAATGGAAGGGTATATGCTCTGGACATGCACCCCCTAGCCATTGAAGCGGTTAAGAAAAAGGTAGCTAAGGAGGGTTTGCCCAATGTCAGGACAATACTATCAGATAGGGATACTGGGCTGCCAGATGAGAGTGTTGATGTAGTTTTGTTGTATCGCACTTTCTATCTTGTAAAGGATAAGCAAGGGCTATTGGATGAGCTACATAGAGTGCTAAAGCCAGACTGTATTTTGTCGGTTGTGGGTGGGGGAATAGCAGATTGTTTGAAGGTCATTGGGAAAGACGACCGTTTTCTACTCGCCGAACGCGGCAAAAGGTTTCTAAACTTCAGGAAGGTGAAGCCACGAAATAAAGGAGTTGCGTGAAACATGTGTTATGAACATGTTGAAAAACACGAGCACCTGAGTTCAGAGGCCGTTCTGTCTTGGTATTCTGGGGAAATAATACCTGATTTGTAGGAGGCCTGATTGGTATAATGCCCCTGAAATTCGCGCCAGTCAATAAAATAAATACCTGATGCTGTATTGTTTTTGACTTAGAGAGACGAGTCGAGATGTTAGAAGTGTATTTTTTTATCCTCGGATTAGTGAACAGCGTCTTTCTGATTTTGCTCTTTCTTGTCCGAAAGAACAGACTAGACCTTCTTCATCGATTCGGTTGGATTTATTTGCTGTTGGCTATTCCTGCAGCCTATGGAATTTTCCTGGTGCAACAGGAAAATGAAACAGTACGATACAGCATCTTTCTCGGGATCTTCCTAGCCTTCTTAGTTGTAGAATGGCTATTTGATTACGCATTGAAAATCAATTTTCGTGAGAATTGGAAGAAAAACTGGAAGTGGATAGTACCCTACTTAGCTCTCTATTACGCGATGAACTATGGATTTGTGGTGATGCCGTGGAAGACTTCTTTGGTGTGGGGGCTCATCATGCTCGGATTATTTATTGTTCAAATAATCGCAAATCTAAAGAGTCACCCCAAAATGAGTGAATGAAGCATTACTTCGGGTATAATATTCTGGGGAAATAATACCTGACTTGTGGTAGGCCTGATTGGTATGGTGTCCCTGGAATTGTGAAACTTCACGTGGTTTGCACTTTTCTCAACATGGCAAAGCTCGTCACTTCCGTTCCCGGTATCTTATCCTCTGAAACAACCTCAAATCCGAACCGCCGGTAGATAGCCACGTTCTTTCCAGTATTCGTCTCCAAGAAGCATGGCATCCGCTCCCGGTCGATACGTTCCAGTACCGGCCTCACCAACCGGCTGGAAAATCCCTGTCCGTGATATGCCGGGTCCACTCCGATGATTTGCAGGTACCAGTGCGGGTACGGGACCAGCTTGCGGTGCAGGTTATCTACATACCTACCGTAAGCCCACATTCGGCTTGCCCCCTGGCGTGCAAACCTGAAAAGAATTGAGAGCGGGACCGAGCGTATGATTTGCCAGCCTCCAAAAGGTGCCTTCCCCGGTGGCAGCCAGGCTGCCACGCCCTCCAGCTTCTCTGAAGACGCATAGACCTCGCCGTATTTCAGACAGACAGAAAGTGCGATGAAACCGAACGTATCGGCTACTGCACGCCGCTCCGTTTTATCGTGGAAATAGTACCGAAGCAACTCGTATTCCGTGAAGGCTCGCCCCAGCACCGCGGTCCCAGCATCCCTTTCTTTCAGAGTTAGCCTTAACAACTCGCTGGTCTGATCATCCATGCTTCATTTCCAACAATAGTTTGGTCAATGTCCAGAGGCACGAAAGCCTGAACAGGATTGCCATAAATACACGAGTATTTTTCTGGCAGGGAAAGTTGGTTCTTGTAATCTGAGTATAGCCGTCGCTGGCAGTCTTGAACTGCTGAGGTCATTTTTCTATTCATCACTTAGCTCATGGAAACTGCACCTCAATTTATAGCTGCGCTGGGTGCCAGTATTATTAATTATAGCAAAGGATGTTGCTGAGACAGCAATAGTCAGAAAAGTGCAATCCCCTTTCGAGGATTAGGTTCTTTCCGACAGGAGTTTGTAGCTGCGGGGTATTCTGGGGACATAATACCTAATCTGTAGCAGGCTTGATTGGTATGGTGTCCTTGGAATTCGTTAAGAGTCATCCTCGCACCATTCGATAACATCGGTTGACCAGACGGTGCCGATGGCTTTTTCCAGCACTACCTTGCGTGGTTCGGGTATATCCAGCAGCATCCGCAGGATGTCGTCGTCAAATTGGCTCAGAAACGGGCATTGTTTACGCAGTGAGAGTATTGTAGTTCTTGCTCCGCCATAGACCAGATAGTCCAGTGACCGGGCATGGGGCTCAATACGCTCTTGCACATGACCGCAAACCCGGTCCAGAAACTGCTCTATCTGTTTTTCCCGGTGTCGGGCAAACCGCGCCTGTGAGGAGCCACCCTTCTTGTGGCGGGCATGCACCAGACCTGTTCCCGTCTTGCTATCTATGAGCTCTGTGCCCCGGCAGATGCCAATGCTGTATGCTCCTAAGCGAACCAGGACCAGACCGATAAGGAAGTCCTGACTGAGAAGGGAACGCAACAGCCCAGCATCATAGCCGTCGGTGATATATTCTTCGGCAATCGGGAATGGGGGCAGGACCACGTACGTTTGCGGCGGGATCCAGAAAAACGCCGCTCCCATTCTCGAGCCGGCAATAGCCTCAGCCACGCCTGGCGGTATGGCAGTTGCGGCAAACACCTTTCCCAGCAGATTTTCCACTCTAGCTTGAGGCGTCCCCTGCGGGAGGTATAACGATATCGCCTTGCCTTCGGTCAAAGCCAGCTCGTCCAAGAAGCCGAGCATCTTCGACCTGCCGAGACGGACCCTCTTTGATACAAACATAATATCAATGGCTCAAATGAAATACTCGGGCTACATGCTGACTATGGTAACGCCGTCGCCGCCCTCGCCCTGCTCCCCGGGCTGGAAAGACGTGACCAGCGGATGAGAGGCCAGAATCTCCCTGACAATCTGACGCACGGTGCCCGTGCCGATACCGTGAATGATGCGGACCCGGCTCAAGCCGCATAAAGACGCTTCGTTGAGGTAGTCTTCCAGCGCCGGCTCGACCTCCTCAGCCCTCTTTCCCCGCAGGTCAAGCTCAAGAGAGACCCTGGACTTGCGCATCTCCCTCGTTATCAAGGCACCACCCGTCTTCACCGCGCCAGTTGATGGTATCCTCTTCTCCACGCTGTCCAGCCTGAGGGTCATCTTCACTTTCCCGGCCTGAACTTCGACTAGCCCGCGTTCCTCAGACATTGAAAGTACCGTTGCTGGCACGCCAGCCTCTTTCAGCCAGACGGTATCACCGGCGGTGATTGGGCCTGCCTCGGCTTCTGTTTCTTCTATCTCAACCGCCGGTCTGGCCTGCCATATCCCGGCATCCAACTGCTCCTGTGCTTCTGCCAGTGCCTTTTTTGCCTGCTCGATTCTTTCCTTAGATTTTTCCTTGCGCAATTCCGCTGCCGCCTCACGAATTTTCATATGTAGTTCGGCAGCCTCGCGAACTATCTGGTCACGTGTCTCCTTGATGATTCTTCGCCTGTCTTCCTCTAACTGGCGGAGTCTGTTTTTCAAGTTCGCGTCGTTCTGTTCTGCTTCATTCAGTTCCTCCTCCAGGCTGTGGCGAAGCGACTCAACATTCTTCTGCTCGGTCACCAGATGGGTAAGCAAAGCCTCGATCTCCTGGGCGCCTTGGGAAAGCATGTGCCGGGCGCGCGTGACAATCTCCTCGGGCAGTCCCAGGCGGGATGCTGTAGCCAGAGCATTGCTGCCGCCCGGGATCCCCACTGTCAGGTGATAGGTGGGCGCCATGGTAACAGGGTCCACATCCAGAGCCGCATTTTCCATGCCGTCGGTAGCGTGAGCCAGTGCCTTTAATTCGGTGTAGTGAGTGGTGGCTACGGTCATCGTTCCCTGTGGTAAGAAATGGAGCAGGATAGCGCGGCCGAGAGCCGAGCCTTCGCCCGGGTCAGTGTTGGTGCCCAGTTCGTCTAACAGCACCAGGCTCTGTGTCGTGGCGTTGTTGATGATGCGCACGATGTTACCTATGTGCCAGCTGAAGGTGGAAAGGGTTTGCTCGATGCTCTGCTCATCACCGATGTCGGCATATACGCCGTCGAAAACGGGGATGCGGCTTTCCGCCAGCGCCGGAATGGGCAGGCCGGCCTGTGCCATCAGGCTGAGAAGTCCTAGCGTCTTGAGAGCGACCGTCTTACCACCTGTATTGGGCCCGGTGATGACCAGGACGGAGAAGCCCCGGCCAATCTCGACCGACAGCGGCACTGCCTTCTTTCCCAGCAGCGGATGTCTGGCTTCGACCAGCCTGAGCATTCCGCCCGGTTCATGTCCCTCTGCCTCAGCGCTTCTACCAGCGACCACGATAATGGGCTCGGTGGCTTTAGCCTCCCTGGCGTATCTGGCCTTAGCCAGCGCCAGGTCAATGTCAGCAATCAGTTCTATGTTACGGGAAATTTCGCTTTCGAACGCCCCGACTTCAACACTGAGCGTTCTCAGTATTCTTTCTATTTCGTCCTTCTCTTCGGCAACCAGCTCGCGCAGTTCATTCTGCACGTCTATAGTTGTCCATGGCTCAATAAATACCGTGGCCTCAGTATTGGAGACGTCGTGGACAATGCCCTTTATCTGCCGGCGATATTCCACCTTGACGGGAATTACATACCGGCCTTCCCGCTCGGTCACAATGGGCTCCTGGATTATTCTCCGTCCTCTTGGTGAGGTGATTATGGCTTGCAGGTGGGTAAGCAGTTCCTGGCGCACTTCTCGCATTCTATGCCTCACCGACGCCAGTTTAGGTGAGGCAGTGTCCAGCATGTCGCCGGTCGGACTCAAGCAGCCGTCAATATCCTTTTGAAGCTGGCCCAGTGCCACAATGTCATTGGCCAGACCACTGAGTAACGGGAGTTCACCAGGCAGGTTCATCAGGTGGCTTTTCAGCCTGTGGACAGCGCCCAGCGTCTTTTGAATTTCCAGCAGAGATTTAGGGTCCAGGATTTTGCCGCGTGCCGCCATCTTCACCACTTCCCGAATATCAACAACGTCGCCGATATGGATATCGGGACTGAGTGCCAGCAAACGGCGTGCCTCAGCCGACTGCCTGAGCCGCAGGCGAACTTCTTCTTCATCCGAGAGGGGAGTGAGGTTGAGGGCAAGCTCTCGGCTGGTGAAAAAGGAAGTAAAACCTGCCAGTATCTTCCTTATTTTGTGAAATTCGAGCAGTTCTAAATCCCTGTCGCCCAAGGTAACCTTCCGAGTCGCCTATACTCTCATCGCCATATCAATAATCATCGAATAGTATAAAGCAATCCCTCGAGTTTTTAAAAATCGGCTTCTCCAGCCAGGGGCAGACGAGATTACTTACGTCGTTTTAAAGAGGGTCCCAAGGTATTCTGGGGAAATAATACCTGATTTGTAGTAGACCTGATTGGTGTGGTGTCCCTGGAATTCAGTAATCATGGTCAAGAGGCTGCACTTCTTCCTTAAAATAACGGTGAAAGCAACGAGGTAGGTCATGGTAATCAAGGTCAGATATAGCATCTGAGAAATCCCTTGAGTTTAGAGTGTTCCAAAATAGAACCGCTTTACCTCGCAAGCTCTCACTTTTTGCGTCATGTTTAAGCGCCGCTAAGGCCTTTCCTGTATAGGTGCCATCTAGTTTGATTCCTTCACACTTTCTCATCAGGGATACTGCCTCCATCCCCTTATCTGTAAAGAGCGCGTATTGTTTGCCAAAATAATCGTGTCTAATATCAACATCTGTTTCAGAGAACTCAAATTTGGGGAAAGAAGCATCCAGAGAATGAAGCAAAGAGTTAGTCTTGTTGATGAGTTTAATCATTGCTCTGGTATTGACAAATTTTTCACTGCATATACCTACCGAGACTACTCGGCCACTGAGCTTCGCTGCCCTAAGTCCGAGAGTCAATCCGGCGGCTGTGCCCATCGTACCGCAAGCGACATAAATGTAATCTGGCTCCGGCATTTCTCCACTCGTGACTTGTCTTCTTAATTCAAGAGCTGCATTAATAAAACCAGTAACGCCGAGGGGCGAAGAACCACCAGGAGAGATAAAGTGGGGAAGGCGGCCTTTTTTCAGCCTGTGCTGTAAAAGCTGATAGGTGGTTGCAGTGTAAACCAACGGCATATTTCTTACAGATTCCAACCCGGCCCCACACAAGTGTAGTTCCGCACCACAGTAGTGGCTCATGAGTAAATTGCGGCGAACATACTGGGCATTCGGCTGAGGCATTAACATGGAGATGCTCTTCAAACCGACCTGTCGTGCGTATACAGCGGTGGCCAAGGCATGGTTCGACCCAGCACCACCAAAGGTTATGACCTCCTTCGCCTTAGAGCGCAGAGCATTGCCTAGAATGAACTCTAACTTTCGAGGTTTGTTACCACCGTAGACTTTGCCACTCAGGTCATCTCGTTTTATATAGAGTTGGCTGACGCCTAACTCAGCTCCTAATCGTTCGAGCTTTTGCACCGGGGTAGGAAATTCGCCTAGCGGTACATAGGCAAGCTTCTCCCGCAATAGCGGGCACTGTTCAAATAGCGGAATCACTTCTATTCTTTCCTTACGTTAATAGTTGCGCAACTCAACTCTCAGGAGTCCTGCTTTTCTAACGGCCATGATGGCATATTATCATCGGTGGCTCTTGTTATCAATCCGCTGGTAATGAGGATATTAAGTCCTTGACAATAGGCCTGTATTCTGGTGACATAATACCTGATTTGCAGTAGGCCTAATTGGTATGGTGTCTCTGGGATTGCTAATTCCGAGAACTTGGTACTAACCTCCTAGTACGTACGAGGACTTGACAACTGCGTTATATATGTGCTAGTATTAATATTGTCCCGAGTAGCCGAGCGGGGACCTGGCATAAGAGTTGGGTTTGGTGAAAGCTGCAAGGTGCAGGTAGTGGCCAGCACAACGCAAGCTGAAGGCCAGGCCGGGCGATGGCAGGTGAAGGCAGTGAGGTTACTCGGGGCGTCTTATTTTTTGCTGGCTAAGCATCCTTGTCGCAGTTTGAAATGACCCAATAAATAGGCTTGATACTTGCGTGGATATCAGCCTATTCAAGTTTGACTCTTAACCAAAGTTCACCATCTACGCCTTTGATTTCGTGGTATTCTGGGGACATAATACCTGATTTGTAGCAGGCCTAATTGGTATGGTGTCCCTGGAATTCGCAGCTGAGTGCCACAATATAAACTACCCTCTAATTGTGGTGATGAGCCCCTCGAGTTGGCTTGATAATGGTTTGTGCTGAAGCTACAATTTAAAACATGAAC
>Ga0315547_1001582_pt1 | contig 17698 bp, 8 predicted proteins | sample SalMarSW160240MG_2_FD_202542 | JGI IMG/M metagenome (GOLD analysis project Ga0315547, IMG submission 202542) | Salt marsh sediment microbial communities from the Plum Island Ecosystem LTER, Massachusetts, United States - Salt Marsh Sediment SW1601-240 ...
CACTTTTAATTTAACCGCCGAGGGAACAAATTATGTGAGGTATTATTCAAAAGATGTAGCCGGCAATATTGAGCAGCCAACAAAATCTCAAACAATAAAATTAGATAAAAATGACCTCTCTGGTACCTTAACTATTTCCCCGATGACAGTTCAGGTTGATGAAACATTTACTGTTTCAGTTGATAGCCAAGACTCCTTAAGTGGGGTTAATTATATTCATCTTTATCGAGAAGGTTCCCAGATTGATTCTTGTAACTGTGGAGGATTAAATTCCTGTTCTCATTCTTGGAATCTTACTGAATCAACCGAAGGAGTATATACCTATCAAGCTTTAATTTATGATATAGCTGGAAACTCTGTCTTTAGCAATGCTGAGGAGGTAACCGTAATTCCTCCCGATACCACCCCTCCAGCAACTACCTTAGATGAATATCTACCCGACCCAACCAACGACAATACCCCAACCTGTTCTGGAGCCTCCATTGATACCCAGAGCCAGGTAGTGGATATTGAATACCGAGTAGACGGAGGGAGCTGGCAAGATGTTGATTTATTTACTCCAGCTCTTTCTGTTATCTTTACCTTCACCCCCTCGTCTTTAACAGATGGAACTCATACCTTTGAAGTCAGGGCTCAAGATGAAGCAGGTAATTGGGAACAATCTCCCTATTCCAGTGACACCTTAACCATTGATACTACTCCACCCACTACCACTATCTCTCCCGATGGAGAAGATTGGGGGAATTCTGACGTTGACTTCACTCTAAGCTGTGATGATGGGACAGGTTCTGGCTGTCAAGCTACTGAGTACAAGATAATAGACCAGAGTCAAACCTGCGATACCTCTGATTTAATCACTGGGAATTCAGGAACAGTCACCTGCCCGGAGGGCCAAACCTGCCAAAAGAAGGTCTGTTTTAGAAGTATTGATAATCTAAACCAGGAAGAGCCGATTAATACCTCAAATCTTTTTAAGATTGATAAAATAGACCCATCAGGAACCCTTGAAGTTAGCCCAGATTCACCAATAGTGGGAGAAGATATCACCATCACCATTAGCGCTAACGATGGAGAAAGTGGAGTGGATTATCTTTTAGTTGAAGATGACGGAACTTATTTACCGTCTCAAGATTGTGGTGGAGCTGCTACCTGTGATAAGAGCTGGATAGTCCAAGAAACAGTATCTGGAGACTATACCTATTGTGGTTTAATCTATGATTTAGCTGCCAATATTAACAATACTACTCCTTATTGTATTACTATTACAGTAAAAGAAGCTATTACTCCTCCTACTGTTGAAACTGATCCAGCGACTAATATTGAGGAAACCTCAGCCACTTTAAATGGAAGAGTAATTGCTACTGGCGGAGAAGACCCCACTAGATATTTTAAGTGGGATACCACGAACAATTCTATTATTTGGGTGTCACCAACTGGCCACAATGATCCTGATAACGGATGGAATAATGAAGGAAATGCATATGATGGGGATACTGGTACCCGTGCTACTACTCCGAGTTTAACCGTCGGCACATGGAGTACTTTCCTAGAGCTTACTCATACAGCCATAAATTGTAGTAAGATTAGATTCTTTTTAAGTTTTTTAACATATCTTTTATCTGAAGTTGATATAGATGTTTATTATGGGGGCGCATGGCACGATGTATACCAAGGTGGTTACACAAAGGATGAATGGATTGAGAAAGATATACCAGCAGGCGAACAGCTTGTTACTAAGGCCCGCTTTAGAGTAAAGAGGGCTTATAGTGATGGAATAGGTGAACTTAATGAGTTTGATTTCGGAGAAGTTTCTTATGTCAATACTGAAAATTGTGGAATTGGAGGTCCGGGTACTTATTCTGCTCCTATCTCTGGTTTATCACCCGGAGAAGTATATTATTTTAGAGCAGCAGCTGAGAACATAGCTGGCATGTCTTATGCCGCTAATGAAGAGAAATTCCTAACTAAACCAGAACCACCTACTAATCTAATTGCTACAGCAGTTAGCCTAGATGAAATTGACTTGACTTGGACTCCAGGGCAAGGCGCTGATTATACTGAGGTTTGGAGAAAAGAGAGTAGCTGTCCAACTGCCAGAGGGGATGGAGATTTGTTAGCTGGGACAACCTTAGATTATTATAATGATACCGGATTGGATTCTGGGACTACTTATTGCTATGGTCTTTGGTCTGTAGTTTCAAAAGAAGGTTTGACCCAATATTCAGATGAGGAGCAGTGCGAATGTGCTACTACTATAGCGGACACTACCCCTCCAGCAACTACCTTAGATGAATATCTACCAGACCCAACCAACGACAATACTCCAACCTATTCTGGAGCTTCTACTGATACCCAGAGCCAAGTAGCAGATATTGAATACCGGGTAGATGGAGGTTCCTGGCTAGATGTTGATTCCTTTACTCCAGCTCCCTCTGTTTCTTTTGCCTTTACCCCTTCTCCTTTAGTTGATGGAACTCATACCTTTGAAGTTAGGGCTCAAGATGAAGCAGGCAATTGGGAACAATCTCCTTATCCCAGTGACACCTTAACTATTGATACTACTCCGCCTCTCACCACTATCTCTCCCGATGGAGAAGATTGGGGGAATTCTGATGTTGACTTCACTCTAAGCTGTGACGATGGAACAGGTTCTGGTTGCCAAACTACTGAGTACAAGATAATAGACCAGAGTCAAACCTGTGATACTTCTGATTTAATCACTGGGAATTCAGGAACAGTCACCTGCCCAGAGGACCAAACCTGCCAAAAGAAGGCCTGTTTTAGAAGTATTGATAATCTAAACCAGGAAGAGACAATTAATACCTCAAATCTTTTTAAGGTTGATAAGATAAACCCTTCAGGAACCCTTGAAGTTAGTCCAGATTCACCAATAGTGGAAGAAGATATTACCATTACCATTAGTGCTAATGATGGAGAAAGTGGAGTTGATTATCTTTTAGCTGAAGATGACGGAACCTATTTACCGTCTCAAGATTGTGGTGGAGCTGCCATCTGTGATAAGAGCTGGATAGTCCAAGAAACAGTAGCTGGAGACCATACCTATTGTGGTTTAATCTATGACTTAGCTGCCAACGTTAACAACACTACTCCTTATTGTATTACTATTACTGTTACTATTTCTGACGATACTCCGCCTTACGTAGAGGTAATTGCTGATCCTCCTGAAGTAAAAACTACCTGGCAGAATACTGATGCCACCGCTAATGTTTCTTGTTCTGATCCTGATACTTGGACTTGTGGCGATTCAGTCACCTTCACTTACAAAGGTAGCTCTGTTACTTATGGAACAGTAGAGAGTCAGGGTAAGTGTTGGATGGATAGAAATCTTGGCGCCTCGCGAATGGCTTGGTCCTACAATGACTCTTTGGCTTACGGAGATTTGTTCCAGTGGGGCAGATTGGATGATGGTCATCAAACTCGCACCAGTGGTAAAACTACGACCCTTTCCAGCACAGATATCCCCGGCCACAGTAATTTCATCTACGTTACGAGCCCCATTTATGACGACTGGAGATCTCCCCGAAATGATAACCTTTGGCAAGGAGTTTCAGGTACCAACAATCCTTGCCCTTCTGGTTGGCGGATACCTGCTGAGGCAGAGTGGGACACTGAACGAGCCAGCTGGAGCCAGCAGAACTATATTGGCGCTTTTGACAGCCCCCTTAAACTTACCGTTGGTGGTTACCGGTATTACAGAGACGCTTCCCTCCACGGTATGGGTAGCTACGGCCAATATTGGGCTTCCACTGTGGATGGTTCGTACGCTAGCAGCCTGCACTTTCAAAACAACGCTGCCGATACGGATCCCGACCACCGGGCCGTCGGTTTTTCGGTTCGCTGTATCAAAGATTCAGATTCAGATTTAGGCTGTGATTCAGCATCTTACAGGTTAAAAACCTATACTGTAAACCCTGGGACTTGTTCAACTAACTATGCCGATTATACTTTAGCTTCTCCCCAGACTGTTTCTTCTTATCAATGGCTTTGCGGAACAGCCAAGGATTTAGTTGGCAATGCTGGCTTCTCCAGCCCAGTAGAATTTAAGGTTGACAAGATTAATCCTTCAGGAGCTTTAACTGTTAGCCCGGAGAATCCAATCATTGGCCAAGATATTACCATTACCATTGTTGGCCAGGATGGAGAAAGTGGAGTAGGTGATGTTTTAGCTAAAGATGATGATGATTGGTTAATAACAAAAAATTGTGGAGGAACTTCTCCTTGTAATAAAAATTGGGTAGTCCAGGAGACAGCAGCTGGAGACCATACCTATTGTGGTTTAGTTTATGATGTGGCTGATAGCTACTTTTATACCAATTGTAAGACAATAACGGTAACTACTACTGGACTTGTTTGCGATGTAAATGTTCAGAATAATACGGCGGTTGTAAATCAATGGATTTCAATTAATGTTTCTGGCTCTCAGGGAGCGATAGCCGAAGTCCGTTTTACTAGTAATTTGATTGGTGAGCCTGCTGGCAGCTGGACTGATTGGTATGGCTGGGATGTTTCTTCTGGTGATTGGGATGCCAGTTTCAAGATAATGAAATGGAGTTTTGCTGAAACAGGAAATTACGAAGTCTGGGTAGAATTAAAAGATGGAAGTGGCAACACCCAGGCTTGCTATGACACAATTTTAATTATGGAGTGTTATCCCGGCCAGACAAAAACCTGTACTTCCTTCCAAGATTGTAGTCATACAATAACTTGCCAACCAAACGGGACCTGGCCTTCTTGTCCAGAAGACCAATGCGTATCTGGAACCACTCAATCTTGTGGAGTAAATGGACTTCAAACCTGCATTGATACCTGTACCTGGGGACCTTGTGTTACCCCGCCACCTGACGGTGATGGCTGTCCTTGGCCACCAGATATTAGTTGTGATATTTGCTGGAAACCGGTATGTAATACCGAAACTGATGAGTGGGAATGTCAGCCTGATCTTGATGCGGCCGGGACCGACTGCGGTGATTGTTTAATGTGTGATAACAGCGGAAATTGCAGTATCCCTCTTTGTTCAGGGATTGCCGAAAGTTGTGAATGTATTCCGGGTTCTCCAGATTCCTGCAAAGATTGTTCTGATTATGGAATTGAATGCGGTTATAAAGAAGGACCTTGTTATTGCGGTCAATACGAATATCCAATTTGGAGTTGCGATGAGGGAGAATGCCAATGTTACTGTCAGGAGGATGAAACCGGTGAAATCTGTCCAGGCGAGCCGCCTGAAGAATGTGAGTATAGTCCACCTATTGTCAGCATAGTTCCGGACTATCGAGAGGGAGCAGCGGGCGACCGTTTAACTTATACCGTTTCGGTTATCAATCAGGATGAGGGAGTGGAATGTGAATCCTCTAATTTCATTTTAAGCACAGGTGGAATTTGCGATAGTTGGAATTGTGATTTAGATTCGCTAACTTTAACCATCGCTCCACAATGTTCTCAAACCACCCAATTACATGTCAGCTCACCCGCTGAGCCCCTTGCTCCCAAAGAATACTATGCTATTTCGGTTGCTGCTGTTAATCAGACAAGCGGACTTTTCGGAGCCGATGAAGCTATTTATAAAGTCCTTAATAATCCTCCCTCAGCGATAAGCCTTTCTGCAACACCCATTGGCGATTGCTTTCTTAACCACCCATATGTTAGATTGGAATGGTCTTTTTCCGACCCTGATTTAGCTTCGGGTGATAAGCAATCTGCTCGTGAAGTAGAAATATTTAGCGACCCGGGTTACATCAATCTGGTAAATAGGATTCCTGAGCCGGATTATTCCCCTGGTTCTACTGAATATGCTCCCAATACCGGCTTATCTTTCAATGCCACTTATTACTGGAGGGCAAGAGTTTGGGATAATGAAGGCGCTCTTTCAGACTGTGGCCAGCCCGAGGGCTGGTGTTATCCAGAACAACCCTCTTTCCATACTGAAAAAGAATGGCCCTGGCCTTATTTTTCAGTTGCCCCTCTTACTCAAAGAGTTCATTTGAAGGAGAGGGTTGAGTTTACTGACGAATCTACATGTTATGATGGTCCTTGTAATTTTAGTCCCACAACTTATTACTTATGGGAATTCGGCGATGGAGGAACCAGCCCGGAGAAGGTTAAAACTTCCCATATTTACTCGGCAACAGGAAACTACGACGTTACTTTAACCATAACTGATGATATCGGGGAATGTACTTATGGCCCGATACAAATAGTCGTCACCCTTCCTCTGCCAGAATGGTGGGAGATAGCACCATTTTAAGTTTGACATTCTAAAAATATTTGCTACGATTATATTATGTTAAATATTTTTAATTTCATTAAAGAATATGAATTTACTTATCCCTTTAATCGCGGGCATAGTGGCTATTTCTCTGGGCTCAATTTTGGGTTACTATACTCGTCAATCAATTGCCAAAAGAAATTATCGGACTATCGAAGCCCGTCTTCAAAAGAAAATTTCTCAAGCCAAAACTCAAACTGAAGAAATTTTGGCCGGAGCCCAAAAAGAAGCTAATCAAATTCTGGAGACAACAAAAAAAGAAACAGACGAGAGGAGAATAGCCCTTTTCAATACCGAAAGGGTTTTACTGAAGAGAGAAAATATTTTAGAAAACAAACTTTCGGCTTTTGAATCAACTGAGCGAGCCTTCCAGGAAAAAGTCAGAAAACTGAGAGAGATAAAAGAAAGCTTGGAGAGCTTAAAAACCGAGGCTTTGGAAAAATTGGAGAGAATTTCTGGGCTTCCCAGAAAAGAAGCAAAAAAAGAATTGTTAGAAAATCTGGAAAAAGAATATCAGAAAGAAATTTTAGAAAAAATTAAAAAACTGGAAACCGAAAGCCAAGACCAATTTGAGAGAAAAGCAAAGGAAATTTTAGCTCAGGCCATCCAAAAATTCGCTCTTTCCCAAGCTCAAGAAATTACCACGACCACGGTCCCCCTTCCCTCAGAAGAAATCAAAGGAAGAATTATTGGTAAGGAAGGAAGAAACATCAGAACTTTAGAGAAATTAACCGGGGTGGAAATAATAGTGGATGAGACTCCCGAAGCAGTAGTGATTTCTGGCTTCGACCCAATTAGACGCCAAATTGCTAAAACTGCCTTGGAAAAGTTAATTCAAGATGGAAGAATTCAGCCAGCCAGGATTGAAGAAACAGTAGAAGCAACCCAAAAAGAAATAGCTTCTCAAATCAGAGAGGCTGGAGAGCAGGCCATTTACGATACCGGCTTAGTGGGTTTTGACCCAAAATTAGTTCAATTGTTAGGTAGATTAAAATTTAGAACTAGCTATGGCCAGAATGTTTTACTGCATTCAATCGAGGTTAGCCATCTTGCCGCGGCCTTAGCCGCTGAAATTGGAGCCGATTCTTTAATTTGCAAAAAAGCCGGCCTACTTCACGACATTGGTAAAGCAGTTGATCAGCAGGTTGAGGGTTCCCATGTTGATATCGGAATTAAAATTTTGGAAAAATTTGGGGTGGAAAAAGAAGTAATTGATGCCATGAAATCACATCATGAAGAATATCCTTATCAAACCATTGAAGCAGTGATTGTCCAGGCGGCAGACCAAATTTCCGGCGCCCGACCCGGGGCCAGAAAAGATACTTTAGAAAATTATCTTAGGAGATTAGGGGATTTGGAAAATATTGCTTTGAGTTTTCCGGGAGTTGAGCGGGCCTGGGCTTTGCAGGCTGGCCGAGAAATAAGAGTTTTTGTTAAACCAGAAGAAGTTGATGACCTCTCGGCTAAAAAACTGGCTAAAGAAATTGCCAACAAAATTCAGGAAGAATTAAAGTATCCTGGCGAAATAAAAGTTAATTTAATTAGGGAAAACCGAGTAATTGAGTACGCAAAGTAAACGATAATAAAATTTAATTCAAAAACGGCGGAATCCCGCCGTTTTTGGTTTTGGAGCGGGATACGGGAGTCAAACCCGTCTTTACTCCTTGGAAAGGAGTCGTTGGATCGCTCAACTAATCCCGCAGTCGGGGCGCTGGGATTTGAACCCAGACTAAATCCTCCCAAAGGACTCGTGCTGCCGTTACACTACGCCCCGCATTCCATAATATACCAATAATGTTTCTCTCAGTCAATTTGTTTGTTTCTTCCTAAATCTGATATATAATAAAATCAGTGAATCTCAAGAAAATTTTTGACCAGTTCAATATTCCAGCTCAGTGTAAAAAATATGGCCTTCCACTTTGGCAATGTCCTCATTTCCTTTTTTTGATAATGGGGATAATTATTATTGTCTCAACCTTGGTTGCCTATGCCGTTGGTAACCGTTATGTTGAAGACCCTCAGGCAGTAGCCTTGATTGTTCTTTTAGTAACGGCAATTTTATTTACGATTGCCGTAATTATTACCCGGAGTTTTGAAAGATTAGCTGAAGCTAATCGGATGAAGTCAGAGTTTATTAGTATTGTTTCTCATCAACTTCGTTCTCCTCTTTCTAATCTGAGATGGGCGATTGAATTATTAATTTCCGGAAGGGTCAATGGGGTTAGTGAAAAACAGCTAGAATATTTCAAAATTTTAAAAGAAAATAGTGCCAGGATGAGAGAGTTAGTCTCCGATTTATTAATCGTTTCCAGAATTGAAACGGCAAAACTCCCCTTAAAGAAAAAAGAAATTTCTTTAGAAGATTTGGTCAGGAAAATAATTGAAGAACTTGAGGTCTTAGCTAAGGCTTCCAACGTTAAAGTAGAATTTGGGGTCAAAGAAAATTTATCAAAAGTTTTTGTTGACCCTTCGCGAATTCGATTAGTGATTGAGAATCTTTTGGATAATGCCATTCGTTACATTAAAGAAAAAGGCCAGGTTGAGATAAAATTGGAGAAAATTGACAAATATTGCCGTTTTGAAATTAAAGATACCGGGGTTGGAATTCCTAAAGAGGATCAAAAATATATTTTTCAAAAATTTTTTCGTTCAGAAAATGTGATGAGATATCAAACTCAAGGTTCGGGCCTGGGTTTATATATCGCTAAATCAGTCGTCGAAAAATCAGGGGGAAAGATTGGATTCAAAAGCCAAGAAGGTATTGGGTCGACTTTCTGGTTTACTTTACCAATAAAATAATTCTATTAGATATATCTATGAAATGTATTTTGTTTGTTGAAGATGAATTTACTCTTCAAAAAACTTTTGGAGAAATTTTAAAACAGGAAGGTTACGAGATGGTTTCGGCTTTAGATGGGGAAATAGGTTTAAGGTTAGCTAAAACCAAAAAGCCAGATTTAATTTTGCTCGATTTGATTTTGCCTAAAGTCCATGGCTTTGAAGTTTTAAAGAAATTAAAAGAAGATATAGAAACTAAAGATATCCCAGTGATTGTTTTGACCAATCTCGAGGGAATAGGAGACGTAGAAAAAGCGATTGAGCTAGGAGCAACTACTTATTTGGTTAAGGCCAGTTATTCTTTAGAAGAAATAATAGAAAAAATAAAAAAAGCCCTCGGTGAATAAATTTATATGAAAGTAGACCTGGGACAACTAAGAGCCTTTCTTTTAGACGCTGATTTAGTAACCGAGAAACAATTTGACGAGGCTCAAAAAAAAGCAGAGGAAACCAAACAAAAAGTTGGTGATGTTTTGATTTCTGAAGGCCTAATTTCCCAAGAAGAACTAATTAAACTCGAAGCCTATATTTTGGGAATTCCTTTTGTAGATTTAGAAAAAGAAATTGTTCCGCCGGAAGCTCTGAAAATTATTCCTGAACCCATTGCTCGTTCTCATAATATCGTTGCTTTCAGAAAAAAGGGAAACGATTTAGAGGTAGCCATGTTAGATCCTGAAGACTTAAGAACAATTGAGTTTATTAAAAAGAAGGAACCTGGATTAAAAATTTTACCAAGGCTAACTACTCCGGAATCAATCAAAAATGTCTTAAGACAATATCAAAAAACTCTTGAGGCTGAGTTTGGAGAAATTATCAAAAAAGAAGCTAAGGGGATTAAAATTATCAGTGAAAAGGGAGTAGTAGAAGAAAAAGAGGAACTTAAAAAAATAGCTGGGGAGATTCCAATAATCAGGATTGTTGATACTTTAATGAAGCACGCCATTTTAGAGAGAGCTTCCGACATCCATATTGAACCCCTGGAAAAAGAAGTAATAGTTAGATATCGAATTGATGGAATTTTGCATGATACGATGACTTTGCCCAAAACAGCGGCTTCTGGAATTGTAGCCAGGATAAAGGTTTTATCAAATTTAAAATTAGACGAACATCGACTTCCCCAAGATGGAAGATTTAAAATTGAAACTGAGGAATATCGATATTCGATTCGAGTTTCAATTTTACCAGTTTTTGATGGAGAAAAAATTGTGATGCGGCTTTTATCTGAGACCTCTAAAGCCCATACCTTAGAAGGCTTAGGTCTTATGGGAGATGCTTTGGAAAGAGTTCAGGACAATTTAAGAAAGCCAGTAGGGATGATTTTAATAACTGGACCTACTGGCTGCGGGAAAACTACCACTCTTTATGCCATGATGGAAATTTTGAATATTCCTGGAGTAAATATTTCTACAGTAGAAGACCCGGTTGAATACCGAATGCCCAGAATTAATCAAACTCAGGTTAGACCAAAAATTGGATTAACTTTTGCCTCAGGGCTTAGAGCTTTGGTTAGACAAGACCCAGATATTATTATGGTGGGGGAAATTAGAGATAATGAAACAGCTGGTTTAGCTATTAATGCTGCCTTAACCGGTCACTTAGTTTTGTCTACTTTACACACTACTGATGCGGCTGGGGCCATTCCTAGATTGATTGACATGAAAGCCGAGCCATTTTTAATTTCCTCCACTTTAAATTTAATTTTAGCCCAGCGATTAGTGAGACGGTTTTGCAACGAAAAAGAAAAATATACTTTAACTGATTCTGAAATAAAAAATTTAAAAAAATATTGCGACCCAGACAGAATTCTGAAGATTCTAAAGGAGGAAAAAATAATAAAACCAAAAGAAAGTTTCCGAGACATCGGATTCTATCGGCCCAAACCATCTAAAGAATGTCCTGAGGGATATAAGGGCAGAATTGGAATTTACGAATCCTTACCAGTTACTGAAACCATTAAGGAATTAATTGTTAAAAGAGCAACTTCTTACCAAATCACCGCTCAAGCCCAAAAAGAGGGAATGAGAGCTATGATTGAAGATGGTTTTGTTAAGGCAGCCCAAGGGATAACCAGTATTGAGGAGGTATTAAGGGTAATCATTGAATAGTCGAGCCACCGAAGGTGGCGAAGGCTGGAGATGAAGGCAAACCCGAAGGGGCAAACTTCATCGACTAAAATGCCACGCTATTTTTATACTGCCAAATCTCTTAAGGGGGAAAGTAAAACCGGTAGTTTAGTGGCCAAAAATGAGCCCCAATTAGCAAAAAAACTGCGAGAACAGGGTTTTCTTTTAATTAAAGCTAAAACTGAAAAAGAAACTAAGAAAAGAAAATTAGAAATCTCCCTTCCCTTTTTTGGAGGGGTTTCTTTAACTGAGAAAATATTTTTCATTAGAAATTTACGGGTAATGCTATCCTCAGGTCTTTCCTTGCCCCGAGCCCTCCATATTTTAGCTGACCAATCGAAAAGTAAGAAGTTTAAAAGCGCTTTATTAGATATCAGAGAAGAAATTACTAAAGGAAAAAGTTTTTCTGAATCATTAAGTAAATATCCTAATATTTTCTCTGAACTTTTTTTTAACATGGTAAAAGTAGGGGAGGAAGCCGGAACCTTAGAGGAAGTTTTAAAAATCCTCTCTGAACAGATGGAGAGAGAGCACGAACTATTATCAGAAATAAAAGGGGCATTGATTTACCCAGCAGTAATTATAGTGGCAATGATTGGGATTGGAATTTTAATGCTGGTGATGGTTGTTCCCCAATTAGCCGCAACTTTTGAAGAGCTAAATGTTGAACTTCCCGCTACTACCAAATTAGTAATTGGTTTAGGTGCTTTTTTAGTTGAGAAATTGTACTTAGTTATTTTAATCTTTATTTTTCTTATCTTTATTTTCTTGAGAGTGCAAAAGACAAAAAATGGGAAAGCAGCCATAGATGCTCTTTTATTAAAAATCCCCATTATTTCTCCAATTATCAGAAAAACTAATTCGGCCTCTACGGTTAGAACTTTAAGTTCTCTCATTTCTTCGGGGGTGCCCATTGTTAGGTCTTTGGAAATTATTTCTGGAACTTTAAGTAATATTTATTTTAAGGAAGCGATGAAGGAAGCAGCTAAAAAGGTTAGAAAGGGAGAAAAATTGTCTGAGGCTCTTAAACCTTATCAAAATATTTATCCTTTGATTGTTATTCAAATGATTGCGGTAGGAGAGGAAACTGGTGAAACTTCCAACATTTTAGCCAAATTAGCTGCTTTTTTTGAAGAAGAAGTAAGGAGAATTACTAAAAATTTAACGGCAGTCATTGAACCAGTAATAATGTTAATCATTGGAGCAGCAGTTGGTTTTTTTGCCATCTCCATGGTTCAGCCAATGTATAGTATGCTGGGAGGACTATAAAACATGTTACAAATGAAGGGTTTTACATTTATTGATATTTTAGTAGGCACAGCTCTAATGCTGATTGTTTTTTTAGGAATTTTTGGCGCTTATCAATTAGGATTAAAAGTAGTCAGTGAGTCTAGGGAAAAAATTACCACTACCGCCTTAGCCAATCAAAGATTAGAAGAAGCCAGAAATCTCCCCTATCAAAAGGTGGGGATAGAAGGGATAGACGAAAACGGAGCTCTGCCAGCAATCGAATATTATCCACCAGATACTCAAAAATATACCATTACCACTGATGTTGATTGTAAAAATAATCCAGCAGATATCGATGACACTTGCCTTTGCGACTACAAAACTATAACCGTTACCGTCTCTTGGGTTGGTAGATTTTTAGGGAGTGTCAGTTTAGCTACAGATATTGCTCCTAAAAATGACGTTCAGGAGTGCGAAAGACAGGGGGGAGTACTCGACGTATCAGTTTTTAATGCCCAAGGAATAGGAGTAGCTAATAGCCAGGTAGAGGTGGAAGATATTAATACTGGCGTTTTTGAATACTGCACTACTGATTTAAATGGAGAATGCATCGGGGAAAGAGGTATTTTTTTAAACACTTCTTCCGAAGCAGAAAATTATAAGATTACCGTTAGCAAATCTGGATACAGCAGTGAGCAAACTTTTAAATCCGGCGACACTTACGATTCAAAAATTATCGCTGATCCCGAAAGACCCAACACCACCGTTTTAGAAGGTAAAATTACTGAAAAGAGTTTTTCTATAGATATTCTTGGCACTTTTTCGATAGAAACCAAATCTTCCCGGGGAAAAAAGAGCTTTGATGATGAATTTAACAATCTGAGCAAGATTTCAGATTACTCCAATATTTCCCTAAGCGAAGGAGAGGTAACCTTAGCCAAAACCAACGGAGATTATCTAAATTCAGGTTATCTCGTTTCTACCGATATCACTTCTCCTGATTTGCAAGGCTGGAATCAATTTAGCTGGATAGAGTCGAATCCTCCAAATACCCAAATCGTTTATCAAATTTTATATTTTGACAGCCAGGATGAAATTTGGGTTTTAATCCCCGATAGTGACTTAAATGGAAATTCAACTGGCCTTGGTCCTTCCCCGGTAGATTTGTCTAGTTTAGACCAAACTGTTTATAATCCCTTAAGAGTCAAAGCCATTCTCTCCACTGCTGATTCTTCTCTAACCCCCAGGCTTTTAGAGTGGCATATTTCTTACTTCACCCGGGTAGCCCAACCAATTACCTCCAGTTTTGTTCTTCGGGGAGGGAAAATAGTCGGTACTGATGCCGCTGAAGCTCCAATTTATAAATATCTTTCTACCAATCAGACCATAGACAAATCCGGTAGCATTTCTGGTTTGGAGTGGGACACTTATAATTTTTCTAATTTTACTATTAGTGGGGAAGGAGTGGAGACAGAAGAAGCCATTCCTGGTCAGATTTTGCCAGATGGCAGTCTTTCGGTAAATCTTTTTCCCGATACCAACCAACCCCTCGCTTTATATTTAGCAACTGAAAACACCCTTTTGGTAAAGGCGAAAGACTCCGAGAGTTTGGGGCCTGTATTTAGTGCCCAAGTCCGTCTTTACAATACCAGCCTGGACTACGATAAAACCCAACCGACCGACCAGAATGGAGAAACTTTCTTCGTTCCTTTGGAAGAGGTTACTTACAACTTAGAAGTCACCGCCGAAGGATATGAAAGTTATGAAGACCAGGTTTGGGTTTCTGGAGATACCACTTGTACTATTAATTTAATTCTTTCTCCCAGCTAAAAAATGAAAAACAGTTTTACCTTGATTGAAACCGTAGTCACTGTTTTTATTTTTGCTTTGGCAATGGGAGCAATATCTGGTTTAGTTATAATGGGTTACCGAATCCACAGTTTTACCTGGCAGGAAGCGACAGCTATTGGCGAAGCCAGAAAAGGGATAGAGAGTATGATAAAAGAAATCAGGGAGGCCAGGGTGGGAGATGATGGAGCTTATATTATCGAAAAGGCTGAGGACTATGAGTTCATCTTTTATTCAGATATTGATAAAGATGAAGCAGTGGAAAGAGTAAGATATTTTATCAAGCCAGCCGGCGGGGGAAGTGATTCCCGAACTGAGCAGTGTGTAAGTTTTAGTAACGGTGGGAGTTGCAGTGTTTCTTTTTTTGATTTTCTTGGAGAAACTTTAGAGCTAGCCCAGCTAAAGGTCAGCGTTGAGGGAGATTTAAATTCTAGCAATGAAACAGTAGGTATTTACGCTGATGGAGTGAAACTCGGCACTCTTTGTACTGGCTCAGATTGTGGTCAGTGTGTTGGTTTCTGGCAGGATTTAACTATTTTTGATGTCACTGACTTGGCCAGCGATAATAATATCCAATTTACTGCTTCTGCTTCCGGTGGAGTTGGTGCTTTTTGCAATTGGCAAGAAATTAATCATTCAATCAAAGCCAAATTTGAATTTAACTGGGTTGAAACCTCTGAGGTTGAGACTAAAGCGATTTTCAAAAAAGGGTTAATTAACCCCACCAGTTGGCCGATTGAATATCTCTCAGCGAACGAAGAAATTTTTATTATCTCAGAAAATATTCAAAATGAAGATAGGGCAGAACCAGTGTTTACTTATTACGATGGTGATAATAATCCTGTCCAACCTGAAGATAGGTTAGAAAAAACTAGCCGGATACATTTAAGCTTAATCGTCAATATCGATCCAAAGCGGCTCCCACAGGATTTTAAATTGGAGTCAGATGTCCAAATTAGAAACCTTAAAACTAATCTTTAAATGAAAATCCAGAATAACCAAGGAATAATTACCACATACGTTTTAGTTTTTGGAACAACATTTTTACTTCTGTTTTCTGCTCTTTTAGGTTTTATTTTACTCCAGTTAAGACAATCTTCTCAAAGAATAGCTTGGAATGAAGCCTTACATATTGCCGAGGCTGGAATTGATTATTATCGTTGGCATCTTCGCCATTTTCCCAATGACCTTCAAGATGGTAATTATTGGTGTTGCTCCAGCCCTCCTTGTTCGGTTTGCGGACCTTACGAGCATTCCTATTCTGACCCAGAGGGTAAAGTGGTAGGTACATTCAACTTAGAAATTAATGGAAATGTTCAATGTGGCGAGGTTACGGCAGTGAGTTTAATTTCTACTGGTTGGACCGAGCAATATCCTGATATGGAAAGAAAAGTTAAAGTTAAATATGTTCGTCCTTCAGTGGCAGATTATGCTTATCTTTTAAATGAAAATGTTTGGGCTGGCTCCGACCGAGAAATAAAAGGTCCTTATCATTCCAATGGTGGAATAAGAATGGATGGAGGAAATAATGCCTTGGTCACTTCAGCCAAAGAAACCTGGATTTGTACTCCTTCTTTTGGTTGTTCCCCTTCTCAAGAAAAACCAGGGGTATTTTCCACCGCTAATGGGAATGAAGAACTTTTTCGATATCCAGTTCCCCCCTTTGATTTTGAGGGGATTACCATGGATTTGGCAGAAATTAAAGATTTAACCAAAAATCAAAGTCAGGGGATCTATCTTCCTCCTTCAGAGGAACAGGGATATTATGTTATATTAAATAAGGGAAGCATCGAAGTTTACAAAATTACTGATTTAGACCCAATTTATGCTTATAATTTGGAAGATGACTGGCATTGGGAGTATTCAGTAATTAACGAAAAAACTCTTTTGGGAAATTATCCTATTCTTAGTGATTGCAGCTTGGTGTTTGTTGAAGATAATCTTTGGATAGAAGGTGAAGTCCAGGGAAAACTTACCGTAGTTTCGGCTGATTTAGAAACTCCCAACAAAGAAACCAACGTTTGGTTGACTGGAGATATTACTTACGACGCTAAAGATGGCTCAGATGGTTTAGTTTTACTGGCCCAGCATAATAATTTAATTGCTTTGGAGGTTCCCGAATTAACGGAACTCCAAGGTATCTATATTGCTCAAACTGGTCGTTTCGGAAGAAACCATTATGACTGTGACGATTATCCGGCCGATTGCCTAAAAGAATATTTAGAAATGTTTGGCTCAGTGGTGAGCAATGGCCGGGTGGGAACTCAATGGGTTTATTCTTGGGGAGGAATAGCTTCTGGGTTTGAAAACAGAGAAAATATTTACGATCCCAAACAAAGTTATAATCCTCCACCCTTTCTCCCCTATACCTCAGAAATTTTTGAATTTAAGGAATGGGAGGAAATTTATTAATATGTTCAATGAATTTTTAATTCATTTCATATCTCATAAATCTTTAGATTTATTTCGATGTTAAAATTTCTTACTCTAAAACCTGAATCATTCGGTTTGGACATTTCTGACATTTCTTTAAAAATTATTAAGCTCAAAAAAAGAGGAAAATTTTTTGATTTGGCTTCGTTTAGAGAAGAAAAAATTAAACCAGGGATAATTAAAAAAGGAGAGATTAAAAAAGAAGAAGCTTTAGCAAAAATCATTAAAACTGCTCTTGCCAGGGTAAATGGAGAAAAACTTAAAACAAAATATGTAGTAGCTTCTTTGCCGGAAGAAAAAGCTTTTTTAGAAGTAATCCAGATGCCCAGAATGTCAGAGGAGGATTTAAAATCAGCGGTAATTTATGAAGCTGAAAATTATATTCCTTTGCCAATTGACCAAGTTTATTTAGATTCTCAAATTGTCTCCCCGGACTATAACCATTCAGACCAATTCGACGTTTTAATTGCTGCTTTACCTAAAAAAATAGTTAATCCATATTTATCTGCTTTAAAGAAAGCCGGACTGCAGCCTTTAACTTTTGAAATTGAATCCCAGGCTATCAGCCGAGCTTTAATTAAAGATGAGGGTGCTACTTCTCCTTTTCTTTTAATTGATTTAGGAGCAACCAGAACCAGTTTCATTATTTTTTCTGGTTATTCTTTAAGGTTTACCTCTTCCATCCCGGTTTCTTCTCAAGGTTTTACTGAGATTATTTCCAAAGCCTTGAAAATAAATCTAGCTGAGGCTGAGAAATTAAAAATAGAATACGGCCTTCAACCCGGGGGAAAAAGGGGTAAAGAAATTTTTGAAGCCTTAATTCCTGCTCTAACTGATTTAATTGAACAAATTAAAAAACATCTTATTTACTATCAGTCCCATGCTTCTCATGAGCACTTGCCTTCGAATGGAAAAGGAGTAAAAAAAATTCTTCTGAGCGGAG
>Ga0315547_1001583_pt1 | contig 17693 bp, 14 predicted proteins | sample SalMarSW160240MG_2_FD_202542 | JGI IMG/M metagenome (GOLD analysis project Ga0315547, IMG submission 202542) | Salt marsh sediment microbial communities from the Plum Island Ecosystem LTER, Massachusetts, United States - Salt Marsh Sediment SW1601-240 ...
AGAACGGAACACTCATCCCTGGGGCAGAGGAGCTGCTCCGATGCTTGAAGGATGCCGGTGTCAAGTGTGCACTCATCACCAACAACTCCCGTCGCAGCGTTGAGAGCGTCCTCGGCCGTCATCCTCTCTCGTTTGACCTTGTCCTAAGCCGCGATGACGGAGCACTCAAGCCTCATCCACAGGCATTTCTTTCCGCTCTGGAGCAGCTGGGCGCACGCCCTGATGAGGCGCTTGCAATCGGAGATGCGCACCTGGATCTCATTGCGGCCGAGCGAGCCGGGATTGGGGAGTTCATCCTTGTCGGGAGTAAACCTTGGGTCCGCGACCTATTGCCTGCGGGTGTGTCCCACCATAAGGCCATCGACTTGATTGAGGCAAGAGCGATCGTCACGCGGCTCTTGGAGCCAACTAGACGATGATCGTCTAACCCGCGCTGCTAAGGAGGTAGAGTTTTATGCCCCTGGAATTATACGATCGACCCGGGACACGGCAGAGGATGTCGTCGAACGGATGGCGGTAAAGTTGGCTTTCAACGCCTCCCGGCCAAAGTAATTGCCATGAAGCCGATCGAGCGACCGAGGACGAACAAGGTGTCAATACCACCATTAGCGCTTAGGGATAGGGTTCTCTTCTAAGTCGTTACCGTTTTGAAACTAAGGCCACGGACCAGCGGGCTATAGCCAGATCTGGCTATAGCCCGAAATGGCTACATGCTGGCGATCCACGCTGCAAACACCCGGTCGGTTATGTAGTAAGATCCATTCTCTCGCCTTTGCAAGATCATCATATCCTTCAGCCTTGAGATCGCTGACGAGATGTCAGGGGAGTGAACCATCATCTCAGCAGCAATATCCTTCAACCTGGCTTCACCGAGCTCGGAAAGTGCTTGTACGATGCGTCGTTGCTGATTGCTAAATCTTGAGAGCCAGCGAGCTTCAAACTCGCTGTCCAGCTCCTCCAGCATGGCGGCGAAGGCGTTGTCAACATGGGAAGGAGTAACCGTAGTTTTTCCTTCTGACATGGCGGATTGGGCCACAATAACGCCCAATTTCTGGATGTAATACGGGATCCCACCTGTTAGCTTGTGGAAGACCTTGGCGGTGTGTTGCGTGATCGAGAAGTTCATAATTGCCAGTCGCTCCTGGATGAAGCTGACAATATCGTCCTCCTGCAATGCTTTCATGTAGTGGCGAGAGACCATGAGGTAGAGCGGAGCGTCTTCCCGCAGGAAGATATCAGATAGCATCTTCATTGAGGAGCCGGAGAAGAAATAGCGAATGGTAGGAGCTTCATCTAGTTCTTTCTTGAAGAGATTGAATAGATACCCGTTAAATTCCGCTGCCTCCTGGAATTCATCGAGCAGGAAGAGAATCCGAGCATCTTTCTCTTGCGCGAACGAGCGGAAAAATCTGAACGCTGCTTGTACAAGTTCCCGTTCATCTACTGCTTGCTCACGAAAGCGAAGATACATCCGGCCCACTTCATCCAGACTTCCTCCAACCTCCTCAATCTGCTTGATTGCCTTTAGAAACTTTGCTTTGAATACGACACGGAATGTCTGCAAAAGGCCGGCGATCCGCGTCTTTCGTTCGTACTCGGAAAGAAGGGCCATAACTGTCGCGCGATAGAAATCGGCGTAGCTTGCGATCTCCCTGCAGTTGACATATGGAATCAGCAGGCCTGATTCTTGTTGCAGATTGAGCTTCAAATTGTGTAGTAGGGAAGACTTCCCGTACCGCCGCGGCGCAAGGATCAGATTGTTCTGTGTGAGGTTCCTGGCATCATCACAGAGTTTGGCTAACTCTTCTTCGCGTCCGACGAAATACGGCGGCTCAACGAGACCTCCCACTTTGAACGGGGTTTCCTTCATAATCTCCTCCATAGCCATTTCTGGCTATAGCCATACTTGGCTACAGAGTATCCGAATTCCGTACGAAGTCAAGTTATCCACGCGACAACGAAAAAAAGCCCGAGAGCAAACGAAGCTTTGAACAGACCTGTGACGATCATGTGTCAGCGGCTTCTTTCGATAGTTCCGCCAATGTGTTGAACTCGTCTTTCAGATCTTTGTACAGGCGGCGATAAACACGATAGTACTGATTGTACAATGCGTGCCGCCTAGAATCGGGTAAGAATGGCTCTGTGTAGCGTATCCACTGCCGGATTTCTTCGCGGTTATCCACCAGGCCTATCGTCAATCCGACAAGAAAGGCATCGGCGAGTGGGGCCCCGATCCCATCCGTTGCCAGTGTGCGAATGGGTATCCCAGTGATATCGGCAAGAAGGGAAAGCCAAAGAGGGGATTTAGCAACTCCACCTACAACTATGGTCTCTTTTTTCAGTGGCAAAACGGCCGTTTCTCCCTCCTCGATTGAGTGCCGGAGTGCATATGCTGTTGACTCGAGCAGGGCGCGGAAAAGGTGTGCTTTGGTGTGCGACAAAGTGAGACCGACCCACGCGCCGCGTGCATGTGGATCCCAGAGAGGGGCCCGTTCCCCCATAAAGTACGGCAGAGCCAAGAGACCCTCACAGCCCGGTCTCACCTTTTTCGCTGCTTCATCGAGGAGCTGAAAAGCGTCCTGTCCCGTCTGTCCGGCCTGTTCTATCTCAGTCTGCGCGAGGGTATCTCGGAACCAACGGGCCAACGCTCCAGAGGTAGCTGATCCCGCCCACGTGTAGATCTCCCTTTCGCTATCGATGACATGGGGCATCGATACAAGCCGTGGTGAGAAACCATCGCCAGTATGGATGATCCCCCAGCAGGTGGATGTCCCCATCATTGCCACGTTATCTCCCCGTGAGAGGGCCCCGGCGGCGAAGGTGGCCATCGGAGCATCGACTCCTCCGGCAAGCACAGGGGTTCCTGGCGTCAGACCGGTGAGCTTAGATCCCTCCTCCGTGATCTCCCCGATCACCTCTTGGGAAGCGACGATCCGCGCTGGCATACGGTCGATAGGGATCTTCAGCGCTTGTCCCATTTCCTTCGACCACCGGTGGGCGTGGATGTCGTACAGTCCGCCGATATTCCCCGCCGAAGATCTATCGATCGCCACCTCGCCCGTGAGACGGAAATTGACGTAGGCGTTGGGTGGGAGAAAGAGCGCGGTCCTCTGCCAATTCCTCGGTTCATTGTTCTTGATCCACAGGATCTTTGCATACCCGAAGTACGTATCCACCCAGTTTCCCGTGATGGAGAACAGACGATCGAGGTCAACGTTCTGCTTTATCCAGTTCACCTCTTCGGTTGCGCGACGATCCATCCAGATCAGGCAGGGGCGCACCGGCTTCATCTCGGCATCGAGTGGGACGCCACTTCCACCGTAGAGTCCGCTGATGCACACCCCGGCGATGGCGCGCGCGTTCGCCCCCTGAAGCAGCCTTCTGATCACCGCGCAGCTCGCGTCGAGCCAGACATCCGGCCATTGTTCCGCCCAGAGAAGATGTGGGTGCAACACCCCGTATTCCACGGTGGCTGTGTTCAAGACGACACCGTTTGGGCTTACGAGTACTCCCTTTGTCCCTTGCGTGCCGATGTCGACCCCTATCAGAAACTTCTCCATCTTTCTCACTTCGTGAAGAGCCGATACGGAATCTGGAGCATCTTCGCCACCCAGATGAGCTCATCCACCCAGTCACCGTAGACGGCATGGATGTGGTTTGAGTCATACTCGGAGAGAAACTCCTCTGGACCTACTTCGAAGCGCGCATAGGCATGCGGCCAATCGATCTGCACCTCTCGAGCCTTCCTCTCCGCGTCTTCCTCGGGCAGTTCGATGAACTCTCCGGGGACGATCGCCAGCCAATACTTGCCGGAGCGGCGAGCGAGGCGGGCGAGCGTAACCTTCCCGGGCGCCGCGAAGTGGCGCACAGATGCTCCCCCGGCTGGAAAGTAGAAACCCTGAGGATAGAACTGCACCTTTGGAAGGTTTACGTCCGGATCGAGGGACTTGCCTGCGAAGAAAGTCGGGTGGTTCCCGGAGTTGCAAAGGTCGAAGACGCCGAGTTCCTCGTCGTAGTGGCGCAGGTCGGCGAACATGATCGGGGCCCTGGTGATGTGCTTCAGGATTTCCATGGTGAGAGCCCCGTCCATGTCGGCCTCGGTAGCGGTGACGATCGTCTCCTTCGGGCCGTTCCAGTCGTAGGGGTCGTTCAGGAACGCCTCGGTCACGTCCATGGTGACGAAGTGATCGGTGAGTTCGGGCTGACCCTTAATCCCGAGGAACGAGAGTTGCTTCTCTCGCGCGATCTCGCGCACGGCGATGTAGCTTCTGATCTGAAGCTTCAGCTTCTCCGGAGTGAGCTGTTTGCCGTCGTAGCGGATCTTCCCGATCTTCTCCGTGAGCCAGGCAAACGCATGCTTCACCTCGTCTTCCGGCACCTCCCCGGCCCGGCGGACGATCTCGTACTGGTCGATGTGTTCAACGTCGATCCCGAACAGGCTCATCCACTGGTCGGTGTTCGCCACGGCGGTGTACATCCCCATAGGACGGCCGCCGAACAGGCCAAAAGTCTCACCGTTGAGGCGGGCCACCGTAGATCCAGCGCGGATGAAGGAGAGAACCTTGCGCAGGACTTTCTCGTCGCTGATGTCTCCGGAGATACGGCCGTGCAGTGCCCCGATTTGATCGAGCGCACCGGCGGAAGCGAGCATCCCGACCATCCCGGGATACCGTGGGTTGATGTTGGAAAAGAGGAGAAACGGCCCCGGAGCGAACCGGGAGGCGATCGCCGCTAGGTGGGGGAAGCTCCACACCGCGAAGTTGAAGATCGTAAGTTCGCAGCCCTCGTTTGTCAGCCATCTCGCCTCGCTTCTCGCAAGCTCCGCGGTCCAGACTACCTGCCGGCCGGTTATAGGCTCCACCTCGCCGGTCGCTTCCAGCGCTGCTGCAAGACGCTCCTGAAACTCCAGGTTAAACCCTTCCAGTTCCCTGTGGACCGATTCCCGCCCGTCGGAGAAGGTAAGGATCCCCACGTTGCGTTTCTTCACAAATACCTCCTATCTGGAAACGGCGTGCTCACGTACCAACCTCCTGAGTGCCTCTAGGAGATGAACGATTCGTTCTTGTTGTGCATTAAGTCCCATATTGCCAATACGAAATATCTTCCCCTCCAATTCTCCTATTCCTCCACCAATTTGGATTTGATAATCCTCCCTTAGCAACTTCACAAGAAGATCAGCACCAAGATCCTTTCTCCCTTTAGCTGCAACCACTGTGGGAGAGGCAATCGCAGGGAGAATCAACAACTCAAACCCGAGTTCCGAAAGGCCCTCACGTAATAGCTCAGCCGTGTGGCGATGCCGAGCAAAACGTGCATCAAGGCCTTCTGCCAAAATGCCTTCCACTGCTTTTCGTAGAGCACGAAGTAATGGAGTAGCAAAAGTGTTACGAGTGGGATGGCGTACTGCCGCCTCGCTTGTCGCATATTCTTTGGCTTTCTTCAGATTCAAGTACCAACCAGAAGAAGCAGTCGCTTCAAGAGCAGACCAAGCGTCTTCTGCCACAGTAACGAAAGCCAGCCCCGGAGGGCTTTCAAGACATTTCTGTGAAGCCGAAACACAGATGTCGATTCCCCATTCGTCCACTGGCAGTTCCACACCCCCCAAAGAGGCAATCGCATCGACCATGATCAGAACACCCTTTTCCTTGCATACTTTGGCAAGCTGGGCCACCGGATTCAGAAGTCCGGTCGAAGTTTCGCAATGGACAACACCAACAGCCTTCACATTTCGGTCCTTCTCTAACACACCTCTTAGGACCTTCGGCCTTATTTGCTCGGTCAGCGGGAACTCCAACTTGTTTACCTTTGAGGTATAGTTTTGGCCAATCTCAGCAATTCGCTCACCAAAATAACCATTGGATAGGACCAAAAATTCGTCGTTTTTACCAATGACACTGCTGATCGCTGCCTCCAAACCAGCAGTGCCACTGCCTACAAGGGGGAAGAGATCTCCGGAAGTCTGGAATACACACTTCAGGAGCTCAATGGTGTCATGATAGAATCGCGTAAACTCGGGGCCATAGTGCGCAATCACCTGGGAACCTAAAGCATCGAGGACTTCTGGAGCTAGTTGCACAGGGCCGGGGATCATCAGGTCGTAAGTTTGCACACTTACCTCCTTCGCTGCCTAGGCTTGGAGAATTTGCCGCAAGAACTGACGAGTACCATCATGCTCAGGATTCTCAAAGAAGTCATTTGAAGACTTCGTCTCGACCAGTTTCCCTTCATCCATGAAGGAAATCCTGTCAGCGGCTTCTTTCGCGAATCCCATCTCGTGCGAGACCACGATCATGCTTCTGCCTTCTTGAGACAGCCCTTTCATAACATCGAGGACCTCGCCAATCATCTCAGGATCCAACGCAGAGGTGGGCTCATCAAACATGATGAGATCAGGATTCATTGCCAGAGCACGGACAATGGCTGCCCGCTGCTTTTGGCCCCCAGAAAGTTGTGCTGGATAAGCTTCAATCTTGTCAGTCAATCCGACCTGGTTGAACAGCTCTTTGACTCTTGGAACTACGTCTTTCTGTGATTCCTTCAATGCTTGGACTGGTCCCAGGATCGCGTTTCTTAGTATGGTCAGATGGGGAAAAAGGTTAAAATGCTGGAAGACCATGCCCACTCGCTTCCGCACTTGTCTTGCAGTCTTGGCACTAACAGGAATTCCTTCAAAGAGAATAATCCCACTATTGATCGGTTCCAGCCAATTGATACAACGAAGCATCGTACTTTTCCCTGCACCGCTTCGTCCACAAACAACGTGCGTTTCCCCCTCGAAGAACTGAGCATTGAAACCGTCCATTACTCGCAAATCGCCAAACCGTTTTGTCGCGTCCTTGAATTCCACCAAGACATTACCTTTCATCTCACACCCCCCCAATATTTCTCCCGTATCCCTCGTTCAACCTGTGCGGAAACCTGCTGCAGCGAGGTGCAAATTACATAGTAGAAGACACCTATGAAAAAATAGACGATAAGAGGATCGGCTGCCACTTGCATCAATTGCTTCCCAATCCGCATTATATCCTGCATACCAACAACTGAAACTAGAGAAGTGTCTTTTACTAAGAGAATATATTGTCCTGCAATAGCGGGTAAAGTCTGATACCATATTTGCGGAAGAACCACCTTTCGTAGAGTCTGAAAGGTACTCAATCCCAAGCAGTGTGCCGCCTCAAACTGGCCCTTAGGGATCGCTTCGATCCCGCCTCTCACGATTTCGGAGATATATGCCGTGTGGTAGAAACTTAACCCGATGATCGCTGTCAAGAACGCGTCAGCAATGTTGGCCGCGAAAAAAAGGATCATCAGAACAAGCAGCGGAGGCACTCCCCTCATCACAAATACATATACTGTTATAATTGAGTTCAACAGCGGCAATCTTAGGGTCTGCAAAGACCCTATCAGCACTCCAAAGGCAAGAGTTAGCCCAATACACAGGGGAAGGAGTTTCAATGTTTGAAGCATTCCCAATCCAAGTTGCCAAAGGAGATTCCCAACTGTAACTTCGTACATCCATTACCTCCTGATTCGCGTGCGACTCTCCACAACGTTCGTCACTAGATTAAAAATAGAGAACAGCACAATGTAAATCACAGCAACAATAAACAGGGCGGTTATGTCAAAAGTACAGTCGTAAATGAAGTTTCCCACATATGTCAACTCTGCGAGCGTTATTAGAGACATCAAGCTCGTGTCTTTCATGACAATTGAGAGTTGCCCAGCAATCGCTGGAATCGCGTTCCGCAGCGCTTGAGGAACCACCACAAAACGGAGAACTTGAAAACGACTTAGCGCTAGACTATCCGCTGCCTCCCAGTCCCCTCGGGGGATACCTTGAATCGCACCCCGAATGATTTCCGAAAGAAACGCTCCCTCATTCAAAGTGATACCCAACACTCCACACCAAAAAGGAGCTATGTAGACCCCTATAGCGGGCAATCCGTAGAAGAAGAAGAACAGGTACACCAACAAAGGGGAGGTCCTGAAAATCGAGATGTAGATCTTGAGCAAAGCGTTCAAAGGCCTAATCCCGAGCCGCAGCAGTGCGGCTACAATGGTCCCCACCATGAGAGCAAGAAATGCGGAAAGGGCAAAAATCTTCACCGTAAGTACGAGTCCCTCCAAAATGAAAGGCCCCCATCTTAGGATAAATTGCCAGCTAAACTCCATTCATTTACCCCACCAGTCATCGCCAATCGATCTAAAAGGGCCTCCCATCCTTGGAAGGTTGAGAGGCCCCGTTTCTGTCCTATGCTCAGACCCCGTACTCAATGAATATCGGTTCCCACTCAGTTCCAAACCATTCCTTATAAAACTCACCATATTCGCCGCTGAGTTTTATCGTACGCAGGAACAGATTGAAACTGGACCACAATTTGAAGGAATCGAAATTTACAGTAAAGGCAAAGGAATCCATCGTGACAAACCCTGGCACCATCTCAAGCTCTGGGTACTGCTGAATCCACTCCAGTGCTTGGAACTTCCCAGTGAATGTGCCATCGCATCTGTTTCCAAGGAGCCCCGCAAGCTGCTCACTCCCAGTTGGCACTTTGCTCAGCTGCACCTTGGGTAAACGCTTGCTCGCAACCTCTACCCAGTAGGATCCCGTTACGCTCAATACCACGTCTGGGCTATTAACCTCTTCAAGCGATCCAAATTTTCCCTTTTTCGCCACTACCACAGCTGGGGCGATGACATAAGGATCGCAATAGAGGATTTTCGTTGATCGAGTTACAGTGCGTGATATATTAGCAGCCCATATGTCGACTTTCCCTGAAACGAGTGCGGGGAGAAGCGCAGACCAGTCGAAGTCCCTAACCTCCAGCTCCACGCCAAGCGCTTCAGCATACATTCTTGCTAATTCAACAGCAAAGCCAGTTGCTTTACCAGTATTTGGATCCTTGTATTCCCATGGTGGATTGGTCAAATCCGTGCCTATAACCAACGTGCCCCGGGCTAGGATCTCATCCAGTGTGGATGCCACCCCGAAGACCGAAGTCATGGCCAGCAGGCCGCCTACCAACAGCGTGATTAAACTAACTTTCACGAATCGCATTTGCACGCCTCCTTGCGCAATACACCTCTTGACTCTCCTTCATTGTGCTTTCTCCGATCATCTCATTATTCTATTTGTATTATCTGTTCACCACCTCCCTTATGCCTCAGTCAGATCTAGTAGGAGCTTTTTGAGGTGCGCCCACTCGGGCTCCTTTAGGGGGGTCAACGGCTTACGAGGCGCGCCAACATTACGACCGAGAATATTCAACCCATCTTTGAATATCTGGACAAAGTGCGGATAGTTGTTGTCCTTCCGGTTCACACAGATGAAATTCACCAAAGGGATCATCTTGTCCCACAGCGTCTTTGCTTCCTCCACTCGCCCCGCACTGGCAGAGTTGTAAAGCTCAACGCATTGCTTCGGAATTAAGTTCACCATTCCGGTAAGCCAACCATCAGCACCAACAAGCAACGCTTCTAGCCCATTGACATCGTGGCCGTAATAGACCGTCAGCTTGTCGCCGCACTGGTGCTTCAGGGTATGAACCTTCCATGGGTCCCCGTGCGCGCACTTGATACCGTGAAGGACATCCTCCTCAACTAAGTCTTCCACTTCCCACGGATAGAAGTCATAGCCGGCAAACCATACGTTGTTGTACAGAATTATGGGAATATCGATCGCTTTTCTTAACGCACGATAGTGATTCAACGCATCTTCTTTTGGAGGGTTCAAGTAGTAAGGCCCTATTACCATAACCCCCGATGCGCCTTTGCCTTGCGCAAACTGACTAAGGCGGATCGCTAGGTCAGTGCTGTAATGGCCTGTGCCTGCATAGACTGGCACCCGACCATTTACCTCGTCGATCACCAACTCGATAAGACGCTTGCGCTCCTCCCAAGTGAGGGCAATGAATTCTCCCGTGCTGCCGCCTGGAGCTATCGCATGGACTCCGTTCTCAATCAAGAAATTAACATGACCCCTTGTGCCCCGCTCGTTAATTGAGCCATCTTCCTTGAACAAAGTTAAGATCGGAGAAATTACCCCTTTTACCAGTTGGTTCATATGTCCTCCTTCACGGCTATGTTCTTCCTAAGTTGAGCCTTCTTATAAAACATCCATATTACTTAGGATCTTTCTAAGCTTGCTTTTTTCTCCGCTCGTAATATCAACCAATGGCAATCTTGCCTCACCTCCGTTTAGGCCCACAAGATCCATTGCCGCCTTCCCTATAGAAATATACATAGGGTTACCCCGCCATGCAGTCGGAATGATAGACAGCGTGTTTCTTTGCACCATTGAATTCTTGATGAAGTCCCATATGGGCATTTCTTTCCTCAGTACTTCGTGCGCTTTCTCGAAATCCCTATCTCTTACTGCTTCATAGATTTCGTAGGCTAAACCGGGGGCAAAGTTCGCAATAAAGGTGGCAAACCCCTTATACTTGTATCCGTAGGCAGCGCTTCCCAAGTACGCCATTTCCCCGAGTCCACTAATTAAAACCATATCCTCCGTTAGAATATTAGTGGCCATTTCAGCATAGTGGGAGGCGCTTGGAGAGTTGTCTTTTACAGCTACAATGTTGTCGATCTTTGCCAACTCTTGCATTAGATCACAGGAAAGCAACGCACCTGAAACAGTAGGATTGTTGTAGACCATTACCGCGATACTTACGGATCCCGCTATCGCCTTAAAGTGCTTATACATTCCTTCATTGGTGGGCGTAGTGTAGTAAGGCGGTACAACCATCACACAATCAACTCCGACTTCCTGAGCGTATTGGGCCATCTTAATCGTCTCTTTTGTACCCGGTTGTGATACACCAGCGATAACTGGCACACCAGCGCTACAATTGGCCACTGTTTCAATAATCCTCTCTTGCTCCTCGACAGAATTCGCATAGCACTCTGCGGTACTGCCATTCGTGACGAGGACCACATCCTTTTTGCCCCCCTCAGCAAAACCTGCCAAGAATTTGGTGTTTTTCTTCCACCCCTCGATGTCTACCTCACCCTCTTCGGTGTATGGACAATACTGCACAGGCAGTATCCCCTTTAACCGTTCCCTAAACTCATTTGGCTTCATAATCCACTCACTTTACTTGATTCCACTCCGATTTCTGCCGGAGATCCGTTTTTTAACACATCTTCGAGAGGTGTGTTCCAAGCGTCATACACAGCCTCTATATTCTCTTTCGGAACATTCTTTCCCCATTCGCATTGGGCGATCACTCCACCGCTTGAATCGTCAAGGGCCTTTCTCACTCGATAAACGGCCTCAGCCACTTGCCGAGGTGAACCGAAGAAGAGCAAGCGGCGATCGATCTCACCCCAGAAGCAGATTTCACCTTTATAACGCCTACCGAGCCCTTCGATATCCATGACGAAGAGCTGAGAATTCAGGGCATCAATGCCGACTTCCAATAAATCATCGAAGATTTCCTCTATATGACCGTCGGAATGGAAAAAAACATATTTTCCGGCTTGATGAATGAGATCACAGTACTCTTTATATAGAGGCTTTAGAAGCTCACGCCAAAGTGCTGGAGATATCAATAGGTGTTTCTCGGCTCCCCAGTCATCCATCATGAAGATTCCGTCCACATTTGTCTTGAGCCACATTTTAATATGTTCCAGATTATACTCATGGATTAAGTCTCGAAGCCTATATACCCGGTCCTTCTCGCGAATCAGATCTTTAAAGAGATTTTCAGTCCCCCTAACAAATTGCATGCGCTCGAAAGGGCGCGCTGTAACCCCTGAGAGCATAAACTTGTTGCTCAATTCGCACTGCTCATTGACCTTGCTGAGATCTGTCGTACTTAAAAATTCCCATGGCGGCGAGAAGTGTTTTAGGTCCGCACGGCTTCCCAAAACGGGTTTTTTCACCTCGCCTGTCACTCCATCTTCAGCTACATATCGCACACTTCCCCACTCGTCAATATATTGGTTTCCCTTCTTATAGATTGAAAATTCTCTGTCATGGCGAGATAGGGAAGGCACTTGTTGACACTTGCTAACACCAACTGTAAATTTAGGCGTCTCAATGTCTAGAGGGAACTCCCCTATGACGCTTTCTTTTTCCGCATTCTGAAACATCTCCACGGCTGGTAGTGTCCATAAATCCCGAGGAGGTCTATCAGGATTGTGAAATTGAAAAGCTCTCAAGACACGCTGCCTCGAATCCATTTCCTACCTCACACGGCTCTGTAATTTCTTAACAGATCTCCGAATATGTAGTTCCACAGGCACCCTAATGACCCGCGCCGGCGCCTCTTTACTGTGTTCCATACGGTCCAGTAACAATTCAGTAGCCTCCCGACCCATTTTGTAAGGTTGTTGAATCACCACGGTTAAGGAGAACAAGCCTAGTTTCGCTAGATCAAGATCGTCAAAACTAATCAAGGAGATTCCGTTTACAGACAGTTCTTCGCGCTCAAGAAGCTCCTGGAGAACACCTAATGTCATAAGATTGTTCGTACTGAAAATAGCAGTTGGTGGGGCATTAAGGCCCAGCAGCGAAGCTGTGGCTCTGCGACCTCCTTCTGTCCGATAACTGCCACAAATTACCAACTCGTTCGGAGTCGCGATTTCTGCTTCTTCCAAGGCCTTGCAGTACCCCTCTAGTCGTTCTTCGGTTGTGGTCGCTCCTCGTATTCCCAGGATGATCCCGATCCGCCGGTGACCGCGATCGATCAGATGTTTTGTTGCTTGGTAAGCACCATTGACATTCTCGGAGAGAACGGCATCCGCGTCGATATCATCTACACGGCGATCCACAAAAACGAATGGTATCTTCCACTTGGGGAGCTCGTGAACGACGGAGTGGGAGCCATCTCCTACCGGAGAGATGAGGAGCCCATCTATCTGTCGACGTTGCAGAAGCCGGACGTAGCGATCCTCTTTCTCCAAAGATTCATCACTGTTGCACACTATAAGGGAGTATCCTGCTTCAATGGCTGCGTCTTCCGCGCCTCGGATCAGCGTGGCAAAGAAGGGGTTTGTGATATCTGAGATAACAGCTCCGATTACATTGGTCTTTTGTGTGCGCAGTGACTGAGCAATAGCATTAGGGTGATAATCGAGCTCCTTCATCGCCTGGCGGACGCGTTGGATGGTCGCCGGGGCAACCTTTCGTGTACCATTAATGACATGAGAAACTGTCGCTACAGATACCTTTGCCCGTGCTGCTACATCCTTGATCGTTGCCACTAACCCTCCTGGTAATCGTTTACCGTAATCGATTACCACCATAGCACAATTTATTACGCATGTCAAGTGTCGCGAGAGAAATGTGCTTGTAAACTGGATTTGATAAATCTGGAATGATACCAAACACGCTAATATCAGCGATCTGTTATCTGGTAAGCGTGTAGCCAAAACTGGCTGCAAAACAACGGCCGGACCACGTGGGCCCGGCCGCATGATGTTCCAAGCTGAGTGAAGCTAGAGGTCATCCCTATCCCACCTTCTCCGGTCGGTCCGGGACGTCGTAGAGGATGTCGTCCATGGGATGGCGGTAGAGCGGCTGCTTGAGCCGCTTCTGGTCGAAGTAGTGTCCCATGAAGCCGATCGAGCGACCAAGGACGAACAGAGCGTTGAACAGACCCGCGGCGATCATCTCGTCGATCTCGGCGTCGGAGAACTGAAGCTCCTTCAATAGGTCAACGAGGAGTACACCGATGCAGCCATCGACGTTCATGATCAGGTTGCTCTTCTTCTGCGTCGTCACCGCTTCGACCGATAGCGTGTAGTCGAGAAGTTCGGTCTTCTTGAAGTGTGCTTTCGCGTATCCCTTCATGATCTCCACTCGCTTGTCCGGGTTCTCCACCGTGTGTAGGCGGTGGCCGATCCCCTGAATCCGCACGTTCCTCTGTTTCATCGCATTGACAAACTCCCGTGGGGGAAGCTGATTGCGGAATCCGTAGAGGAAGTGCTCGGCCGCCCCGTTCACCGCGCCGCCAAAGCGGGGGCCGATCGCCAATAGCCCGCTTACAAGGGAACTGATCAGGTCCTTGCCCGCGCGTGCGGTGACGATAGTATTGTGCGCCCCAGCGACTGCCGGGCCATGGTCGGCGATGATCTGCAGGACGATCTCGATAAACTCACGCGCGTAGACCGGGATATCCTTCTTGAACCACAGGAGTCCGACAACGCCGCCGATTCCATATTTCTTGTCGATCACCTCATCGATAGGGATGCCGCAGTAGTTGTGAACCTCTCCCGACTCATCGCAGATCGTGCTGATGAACCCGGTCGGCTTGCGCACGAGCCCCTCGGCCACGGCCTGCTTATAGTCCATCGGGATGTTCGGCGGGGTGAAGTCCTCGGCCGGGGTGATCGCACCGTCGGCAACAAGCTTGTCGTAGGTCTCCTTGATCTTCAGGTGGTAATCGTCAAACGAGTTGGGAACGATCACCCCAGCCTCGCGCAGGGCGGCGTTCTTGGCGTCGGCCGTCTCCGAGGCCGAATCGGCCTTGGCGCCCGCGTGTCCAAACTGAACCTGGCCGGGAAGGACCTTGGCACAGGTTCCGGTCACCCACATCACGAGCGGTTTCTTCAGTCGCCCGTCCTTGACCGCTTGCGCGATCTCGAGTTCAGCCGTCCCTCCTAACTCACCGAGACAGACTACCATCTTGATCTCCGGATTTACCTCGTAGCGGAGCAAGTGATCGAGGAGAGAGGAACCAGGGAAGGCATCACCGCCAATGGCGATCCCTTCGTACAACCCATCTGTGTTGCGGGCAATGACGTTGTACATCTCGTTGGAGAGCCCCCCGGAGACGGAGACGAAGCCGACTGAGCCTGGGCGATAGAGGTTTGCCATCTTGATGTTCTCCATCGTCCCGGCAGCGTTCCCGATCTTGAACGCACCGGCTGTGACTCCACCGACGGTGGCCGGACCGATGATCCATTTGCCCTTCTTCTTTGCCGTCACGGACATGATCCGCGCTTGCCGCTCGGGAATACCCTCGGCAATGACGGCCACCGTGCGGATCGTATCGCTATCTAGCGCCTCCATCGTCACGTCATACGCCGATCGCTGCGAGGCGAAGTTCACCATCACATCGGCCTCCGGGAACCGCGCGGTCGCCTCTGCAATGCCCGTGATGCGTGGGATGCGAACCTCCTTGGTCCCCCAGAAGAACTTCTCGAACCCGCCTCGTTCGGGGGTGATCATCGCCACCACGCTCGGGGATTCCTTGCGACACATGTAGTCGAAGTCGAGCATGCGCTGCACCGCGCGGGTCTGCCCTCCGTAGATGAAGGCCTTAGTCTCTCTTGTGAACAGCCTGTAGTCTTCCATCAATTGGCCTCCAGTGCGAGTGATACGATGCGGGTCATGTGGGTCTCCGGGCCGTAGACCTCGAGGGGAACCCCAATCCGTTCTCCGACCCGTCGCATGTTTTCCAGTCCCTCTTTGTAGTTGGGGCCGCCGCGACGTACGTAGATCTTTACGTTGTTCTCGCGCAGTTTGTCCTTGTAGTCCTCAAGTGCCTTTATTATCCCGGTGAAAGTCTTGGCAACATCGGTGAAGTTGGCGATCCCACCACCGATCAAGAGGTACTTCGGCTGACCGTCCGGATCCGGCTTCCGCGTCATCAAGTCGAGGACCGTCTTGGTGTACTCGTAGGTCAACTCGGTCGTCGGGTTTCCACTGTACTCCCCGTAGTTTGCGAGTTCTTTCCCGTATCCCAGATCGACGACTGTGTCCGCGTAAATGACGCTCGCCCCGCCGCCGGCAACGAGCGTCCACACGCGTCCCTCGGGATTGAGGAGGGTCAGCTTGAGCGATGCCCCTGTCTTTTCGTCAAGGGCAGCGATGTGCGCCTCTTCCTTGGTGGAAGTGCTCCCAAACGCCTTGGGAAACTCGATCTTCCCCCACTTCTCGGTGCACTGGAACGCAGCGGTGTCGTCGAGCTTCGCCACCGTGTCCAGGGGGACGACGGTGTCGCCCGAGAAGGCGATCGGGTTGAACTCGAGATAGGCAAAGTAGTAGTCGCGGTAGATCGAGAAAAGAGCCTTGATAAACTTGGCGACCGTCTCCTTCTTGGCGATGTCGGGTAGGTGAGAGATGATGTCGACGTCCGACACGTCGGCGGCCACCGGCACCTCGATTGTCACGACAGAATCCCACACCGCCTCGATGTCCACACCGCCTTTAGTGGAGAAATGGATGACATCCACATCGGCTTTGGAGGTGAATGCCAGGTAGTACTCCTCCTCGTGGGGAACGAACGGCTCGATCAAGAAGTGCGTTAGCCGTCCGGTGGTCTCACCGGTCGTCTGCACGATCGTCACCTCTTTATTCATCCGTTCTCCGATCCACGCACGTGCCTGATCGAAATCGGCATCGAGGAGGAGAAGATTGTTCTTCCCCCTCTTTCCGAACAGCTGATCCGGCTTGACGACCAGCCGCTTACTCTTCAGCCACGGATTCTCCTCCGCCAGGGCAGGGAGGTCCGTCTCCGGGGAGACAAGCACCAGCTGTCCCTCGAAGCGGAAGGTTCCATCCGAATACTCGGACAGAGTCTTCGCAATGAGGCGCTTGGCGTCGTATTCACGTATCCCTTTCTGTGCCATCAGTAATTCACCTTCTTTTAAAGGTTTTTGATTATCTCGTCGCCGAATGCAGAGCAGGAGAGTAGCGTCGCCCCTTCCATCTGCCGTTCGAGGTCGTAAGTCACCCGCTTGGACGCGATCGCACGCTTTATCCCGGATAGGATCATCTCCGCTGCCTCGCTCCATTTCATGTAGCGGAGCATCTCCACCGCGGAGAGGATGAGACTCCCTGGGTTGACCTCGTCCTTGCCGGCGTGCTTGGGTGCTGTCCCGTGTGTTGCCTCGAACAGGCTTATCCCGTTGGTGTAGTTGATGTTCGCCCCGGGAGCAACGCCGAGCCCGCCGACCTGGGCCGCGGCTGCATCGGACATGTAATCACCGTTTAGGTTCATCGTAGCTACCACATCGTACTCATCCGGGCGAAGGAGCATTTGCTGGAAGAACTGGTCCGCGATGCGATCATTGAGGAGGATCTTCCCCGCGGGAACGGTCCCCCCATGGTTCTTATAAACCTCGTCTTCGGTGATGATCTCCTCGTACTCACGTCCGACCTCGTACCCCCAGTCGCGGAAGGCACCCTCGGTGAACTTCATGATGTTCCCCTTATGGACAAGGGTGACCAACTCGCGCCCGTTAGCGATTGCATAGTCGATCGCCGCACGCACGAGGCGTTTCGTCCCTTCCTCGCTGATCGGCTTGATCCCGATCCCGCACGTTTTGGGAAAGCGGATGCTCGTAACGCCCATCTCATCGCGGAGCCAGGCGATCACTTTGTCCGCTTCCGGAGTTCCGGCACGCCACTCAATTCCGGAGTAAACGTCCTCAGTATTTTCGCGGAAGAAGACGATGTCCAGATCCTGCGGACGCTTCACCGGAGCCGGGGTTCCTATGTGGCAGACCGGCCGCACACAGGCGAAGAGGTCGAGGATCTTACGCATGGCCACGTTCAGACTGCGAATTCCGCCCCCTACCGGTGTGGTTAGTGGCCCCTTGATCGCAACCAGGTAATCGCGGACCGCCTGGATCGTCTCCTCGGGGAGATAGAGATTCTGCCTCTCATCGGGAGGGATCGCAGCGATCTCCTCTTCGGATAGATCGGGATGGTTTTTAGCGATCGCCTCATCCCCGGCCCA
>Ga0315547_1001587_pt1 | contig 17663 bp, 20 predicted proteins | sample SalMarSW160240MG_2_FD_202542 | JGI IMG/M metagenome (GOLD analysis project Ga0315547, IMG submission 202542) | Salt marsh sediment microbial communities from the Plum Island Ecosystem LTER, Massachusetts, United States - Salt Marsh Sediment SW1601-240 ...
TCGCATTCGCCGGACCGGTGAGCGATCGGTTCGGGATCCAGGCATGGTTCGTGATCGCAGGCATCCTCTGTATGGCGATCGGGCTTGTCAGTTTCTTCATCCCGGCGATCCTCCACATCGAAGAGAATCACCAAGCGAAGGGACTAGTCAAGACGGCCTCGCCTTCGGAAGTCGCGGCCGACTGACGGATAGAATAAAGCCTCAAGCCCCTTTTGTAAGATTCTTCTTTCGACGTCACCGATTGACCGTATGGATCGCGCGGCCGAGGGCGTTCTCCGCCGCCTCCTTCAGGCCCTCGGGGAGGGTCGGATGAGGATGGACAGCATCGGCAATTGCGGAGAGCGAAAGACCGTTCTGCACCGCGAGTGCCGCCTCGGAGATAAGGTCAGAGGCCTCTGCCCCAACGATCTGGGCACCGAGGAGGCGACCTGATTTCGCCTCAGCGACAACCTGAAAGAACCCCTCGGTCTCCCCCATTCCTAAAGCCTTGCCAAGCGCAGCATACGGGAAACGCCCGACCACCGTGTCGATCTCTTTCTCTTTCGCTAGCTTCTCAGAGAGACCGACTGAGGCTATCTCGGGGTCGGTGAAGATCGCCTGGGGGATCGTCTCATAATCGAGAGGAAGTTCATCACCGACAAAGGCGGCAGCCAACTTTATTCCTTCTGCTGAGGCCTTGTGAGCGAGCATCGGGCCGGGGACGAGGTCGCCGATGGCGTACACTCCGGGAGCGGAGGTCTGTAGATTTCCGTCAACCTGGATGAATCCACGGCGGTCGGACTTGATCCCTACAGTCTCCAAGCCGATCTCAGAAGAATTCGGGCGCCTTCCGACCGCGAGGAGAACCCGATCGGCTTCGAATGACTCACCGCTCTTTGTTTTTATCACCAATCCCTGCGCACCCTCTTTATAAGTCTCGGCAGCCATGTTGAGGTGGATGTTTATCCCCTGGGCTTTGAGTGAGCGCTTCAACGTGGCGATCGTGCGACGGTCAAGATCGATCCCGGGGAGGATTTCATCCATCATCTCGATTACCGTCACCGTGCTCCCCAGGCGGTTGTAGATCGTGGCAAGCTCCAAGCCGATCACCCCGCCGCCGATCACGAGCAGCCGTTGCGGTATCTCGGTGAGGGCTAAAGCATCATCCGAGGACCAAACCCGAGGATCGGCAAAAGTGAACCCAGGAATCTCGATCGGCGAGGACCCTGCGGCAAGCACGATCCGATCCGCCTCAATCGTCTCCCCGGTAGAGAGAGCGACCCGCCCAGTTCCATCGAGTCTCCCCCGCGCCTGATAGACCGTTACTCCGTTCGACTTGAGAAGAAAGGAGATTCCTTCTACTAAGGTAGAGACAACTCCCTCTTTCCAAGAAGCGAGCTTCTCGAGGTCGATCACAGGTGCTGCGAATTCGATTCCTACTACTTTAGCATCTTCCGCTCGCTCCAGCAGTTTTGTCGCCGAATAGAGCGCCTTGGTAGGAATACAACCGCGGTTCGTACAGACCCCGCCGAGGTCCTTCTCCTCGATCAGGGCAACCTTCATCCCAAGCTGTCCCATCCGGATTGCAGATACGTACCCGCCTGGCCCGGCTCCGATTATGGCAACGTCGTACTTCATGCTCTTAACTCCCTATCTTTTTGGAAGAAGGTACCAAGAGCGGACCTGCAAAATCAAGAACACCCTCTGTGCTGTCCTACCAAAAGGCTCATACCACGCACCATTGCATATCTATCCTCGCCGGCAACTCCAGCAATATAAGGGCTACCGTATATGCGAATGTAATGCTCATTACAGACAAACAAGTAGTTATGATATATATTAGAATTGTTACTATCCGATAAAGGCAAACCCTTCGCAAGGAGGCGACGCAAAGCCACGGGCCCTTAAAGGGTAGCCGGGCTGCTGAAGGTGAAACACAAAGACCGTTGGCTGATTCTGAGCATATTCGGAACTTGCCTCCTTTTATCGATCCTGAACGGGGTGCAGGGACCCTATGTGGCCGGTGGGGCAGGGACCTCAGGAACATTCAATGTCGCTAACTCAGATAGTCTTGCCTTTTCTTGGAACATCGAGCGGATCGAAGCGCCCAAGGCGTGGGAGCGCACAGCCGGCTCCCAAGATATCGTGGTGGCGGTAATCGATAGTGGAATCGATACGACTCTGCCGCAGCTTGCTGAAAAAATCTGGATCAACCCCGGTGAGATAAAAGGAAACAGGATCGACGATGACGGGAACGGCTATATCGACGACATCCACGGGTGGGACTTTCGCGACAACGACTCAAGCTCGCTTGCCGGATCCAAGATCTACTGGCATGGGACGTTCGTCGCTGGGATCATCGCTGCCCAACCGGGGATGGGCAAGGTCGCCGGCGTAGCCCCAGGCATCCGGATCATGGATCTGCGTTTCCTTGACTCGAAGAACCGCTTCTACGGAAGCGACTGGGAGAAGTTCGTGAAAGCGGTTGACTACGCGGTCGACAACGGAGCACGGATCATCAACTTGAGTGTGTATACCAACGGGAAGCCGCCGCTTATCCTGGAGCAGGCTCTTCACCGAGCGGTGCAACACGGGGTGATCGTCGTTGGGATCGCCGGCAATGACTCCGAGCCGCAGGTGTGCTACCCGGCAAAGTACGCCTCTGTACTGGCTGTCTCCGCAACCGATCGCGACGACCATCTCGCCGATTTCAGTAACTACGGAACTGAGGTCAGCGTCGCCGCCCCGGGGGAGAAGATCACCTCCTTTTTCCCGGGAGGCGCTGTCGGGACGAGTTCCGGGACGTCATTCTCCGCCCCGCACGTCAGCGGGACCCTCGCCTTGATCCTATCCTGTAACCCTGATCTATCGCCCAGCCAGGCGGTAGATCTCCTCAAACAAACGAGCGTAGATCTCGGCAATTGCGGATGTGACTGCCAGTTTGGAGCCGGCCTGATCGACGCCGGCCAGGCGGTAGCCAAAGTGCGGTAAGAGGGGGAAACCCTAAAAAGCCGCTGGCCCTGGGTCACAAAGTGCAACATAATTCGTTCGCCTGCCCTCTCCGGGTGGCAGGTTGTCTTTGGTTGTCTCTATCCCCATAATCGGGATCATCTTCGGCTTTGTGTTCGCAGAGGAAGGAAACAATGCTTCTTGGTTGTCACCTGTCAATTGGAAAGGGGTTCACCGGCGCAATCGAGGCGGCGGAGAATCTTAGTATAAACGCCCTACAGATTTTCTCCCACAACGCATCCTCCTGGAAGATGAAGACGATCACCAAGGAGGCAGCCTCCTCGTTCCAAACACGATTTAAGAACTCGTCGGTCAAGGTTGTAGTTATCCACACGATGTACCTGCTGAATCCAGCGAGTCCAGATGAGGTGCTCTTCGAGCGGTCGGTCGCAGCACTTGAGCAAGAGGTGAAGCGAGCTGGAATCTTGGGGATCGATCGGATTGTTACCCACCTCGGCGCACACAAGGGAAGCGAGATTGAGGCGGGGATCGCACGTATCGTTACCGCTTTGGATCGCGTGATCGCCTCAGAAACATTCTCCTCATATAAAGGAGTAGAAATCCTCCTCGAAAACACGGCAGGAACAGGGACAACAATGGGAGCGAGCTTCTCCGAGCTGGGAGCGATCATCAGCGCTCTCTCAGACGCAAGCCGTGTGGGAGTCTGCCTCGACACCTGCCATGCTTTTGCTGCCGGCTATGAACTCCGTACCTGCGAGGGGCTCGCGGAGACCTTGGAAACCCTCGACCGCGAGGTGGGCCTGGAGCGTCTTAAGATGATCCATCTGAACGATTCCAAGTACCCGCTCGGCTCCCGTCACGATCGCCACGCCCACATCGGCCATGGCGATATCGGGATAGAAGGTTTCTCCTTGATCGTGAACCATAAGGCGTTGCACGACCTTCCATTCATCCTTGAAACCCCAAAAAAGTTCGATGGCCAAGCGGATGCTGACCGGATAAACTTAGACCTAGTCCGATCATTACGCCAGGAATAAGGAGGGCCCATGAAACTATTTATCGACACGGCAAACGTCTCTGAGATTCGTGAGATGGCCTGGCTCATAAACGGGGTGACCACAAATCCGACCCTGGTGGCGCGGGAGAAGCGGGCCTTCAAAGAGGTAATCGCCGAGATCTGCGAGATCGTGGACGGCCCGGTGAGTGCGGAGGCGACCGCCCTCAATGCAGAGGGGATGACCACCCAGGCGCGCGAAATTTCGACTATTCACGAGAACGTCGTGATCAAGATCCCGATGACCGAGGAAGGGATGAAAGCGGTCAAGACCCTCTCTCAAGAGGGAATCCGCACGAACGTTACCCTCGTCTTCTCGGCAAACCAGGCGCTTCTAGCGGCAAAGTGTGGGGCGAGCTTCGTCTCCCCTTTTGTTGGGAGGATCGACGACGTCGGCGGAGATGGGATGGACCTTGTCTCACAGATCCTCGACGTTTACACGGTCTACGAATACTCGACCGAGGTGATCGTGGGGAGCGTGCGCCATCCTAGACACGTGCTCGACGCCGCCCTCCTTGGCGCTGACATCGCCACTGTTCCCTATGCCGTGTTGAAGAAGCTCTTCAACCATCCGCTCACCGATGTGGGAATCAAACGGTTTCTCAAGGATTGGGAAGGTGTGCCGAAGTAAAGAACCCCGCAGCAAGGTGCGGGGCATTGAAAGGCAAAAGCTGAAGATCTAACCGGAGTTGGTCTTTATGCTGCAATTCGATGTAGAGCTCTGTCTCATTACAAGAAACGTCGCACACAAGGTACGACGCTACAAAAACGGATGTAGCGTCGGAGTTTATCTCCGACGATGGGTGGAGCTTGTCTCCGACGTTGAGGGGCTTATTCCTGACAGAGCTCCTGTAGCCCATACGAACAACAACCAAATTCGCCTTCGGCGAATCTCCACTTTCCTCCCCCCAGCAAGCTTTAGGGTATCCAGTGGAGGTCTTTTATGAATTTCGAGCGCTACGAGGGGACGCGTGACGCCTATGGGGCAACCCTGGCAGCGCTCGGTCACGAGGATGAGAGGATCGTCGTTCTCACGGCTGACCTCGCCGGATCGACCAAGACCGACCTATTTGCCAAGGAACACCCAAAGCGGTTCTTTAACATGGGGGTCGCTGAAGCTGACATGATGGGGGTCGCTGCTGGACTGGCCATGAGTGGATACCGGCCGTTTGCCTCCACCTTTGCCGTCTTTGCCACCGGGAAGGCGTGGGAGCAGGTTCGCCAGGTGATCGCCTACCCCAATACACCTGTGCGGATTGTCGCTACCCATGCCGGCCTCACCGTCGGCGAGGATGGGGCAAGCCACCAGATGCTCGAGGACATTGCCAACATGCGTGTACTGCCGAACATGACAGTGATCGTCCCGGCCGACGCAATAGAGGCACGCGCCGTAACGCGCTTTGTTGCTGGCTACGATGAGGGACCGGTCTACATTCGCCTTGCGCGCGCTAAATTCCCGGTCATCCTTAAAGAAAATTACGCCTTTGAATTGGGAAAGGCCTCAACCCTCGCCGAAGGGACCGATGTATCGCTCTTCGCCTGCGGGGTGATGGTCTCTACCGCGCTTCAAGCGCGTGATAAGCTCGCCAAAGAAGGAATTTTTGTCGAGGTAGTCAATGTCTCCACGATCAAGCCACTCGATAAGGAGACGCTCCTCACCTCGGCAAAAAAGACCGGCGCGGTGGTAACGGCCGAGGAGCACCAGGTCTCCGGCGGGTTGGGAAGCGCCGTCTGCGAGCTTCTTTCAGAAGAGCTTCCCACCCGCGTGGTACGCGTAGGGGTGCATGATCGATTCGGCCAGTCGGGAAGCGCGGATGCACTCATCACCCACTACGGCCTTGATACAAGCGGGCTTCTAGCTGCAATCAAGCAGGTGCTTCGCCAATAGCGGTAACCACTCACAGGCACACATCTAAAAGGAGGATCACCCATGAGTGCCCTCACCCATCTAGAATGCTCCTTTTGCGGAAAGAAATATGAGGCGGATGAGCTTCACACCCTGTGCCCCGCGTGTGGCAAACCGCTGCTCGCTCGCTACGACCTAAAACGAGTCAGGGAGGAGTGGTCAAGAGAAGACCTTGCAGTCCGTGTGGCGTCGCTGTGGCGCTATCAGGAGGTCCTCCCTGTTCGAAATGAGGAGAATGCCATCAGTCTGGGAGAGGGGTACACCCCACTCCTGCGGGCAGAGCATCTGGGAAAGAAGCTTAAGATGAGGAACCTGTTCATCAAGGACGAGGGCCTAAATCCCACCGGCTCATTCAAGGCACGCGGGCTGTGTATGGCTATCTCGCGTGCTAAAGAGCTGGGGGTCAGTGAAGTGGTGATCCCTTCGGCAGGAAATGCCGCTGGCGCGATGGCCGCCTATGCCGCTAAAGCGGGGATGAAGGCACATGTATTCATGCCTCAGGACGTACCACTTCCGTTTCGGCTGGAGTGCGAGGCGTACGGGGCGCAGGTCACGCTCGTTCCCGGACTGATCACTGACTGCGGCCAGCAGGCGAGGCAGGCTGCGGCCAAGCACGACTGGTTCAATGTCTCCACCCTCAAGGAGCCCTACCGCCTTGAAGGGAAAAAGACGATGGGTTACGAACTGGCGGAGGCCTTCGACTGGCAACTTCCCGACGTCATCATTTACCCAACCGGTGGGGGAACCGGTCTTATTGGGATGTGGAAAGCGTTTGCCGAGATGGAGGCCCTTGGTTGGATCGGGAAAGATCGGCCCAGGATGGTCGTGGTGCAAGCACAAGGTTGCGCCCCGATTCCACGTGCCTTCGAAGCCAGGGAGGAGTTTGCGACACCGTGGGAGAACGCGGCGACAGTTGCCGCCGGTCTGCGTGTTCCCGTGGCAGTCGGCGACTTTTTGATCCTGCGCGCGGTACGAGAGAGTAACGGCACAGCTCTCGCTGTCTCGGATGATGCCTTAGTTGCTGCCCAGAAGCGCATGGCCAGCCGTGAGGGGATCTTCGCCTGCCCTGAAGGCGGCGCCACTCTCGCCGCCCTGGAGACACTCCTTGCCAAGGGCTGGCTCATGCCCGATGAGACGGTCGTCTTGTTCAACACCGGTAGCGGCCTCAAGTACACTTAAGACGCTCTAGACAAGTTAGACTGCTTCTTCGCTGCCCCAACACTTTTTCACACGGGTCGTCAGGACCGTCCTTAAAAATGCGGCGCACCTTTCAAAGTGCGCCGCACTCTATATTGATGTCTTTTTAAGCTCTTATACTATAGAGCAACCACGTCTTGCGCTTGCGGACCCTTCTCCCCTTCGGTGACCGTGAACTCCACCTTCTGTCCTTCATCCAACGAGCGATAGCCCTCGCCGCGAATGGACTGAAAGTGCACGAAGATATCTTCACCTTCCTCGCGCTCGATGAAGCCATAGCCCTTAGAGTCGTTAAACCACTTAACAGTACCGGTTTCACGCTCTGCCATAATCAGTACTCCTCCTTCTTGCTGGGTGTTTAATCGGGACAGAACGTTCTAAACGGACATCAGGAAAACTGTACTCCAAATTAAAACGACTGCACGACTACCAACAACACACAAAGTGTAGTACTGGTCCGCTCCCTTGTCAAGGTGAAGATTAAGCTCGCCTGAATCGTTAGCTTTTCACCGCAGAGAAGGATATATCCGTCCCTTTGTGCTCAATGGCCTATTTTCGCCCCAAACCCACGCCAGGTGCTCCGTAGAGAGTTCCCGGGTAAACCGGCTTACTAGAAGGAGCAGGATCAAGCCGCTGGCGATCCCCGGGATGAAGCCGTGCAAGCCCAGGAGAAGAAGGCAGCAAGTTGATAGGATAAACACAGATTTCCAGACCACAGCTTGGCGACTCGCTACTTGCCCGCAGTACATATTTAGGGAAGGCCAGGACAGCATGACGCTGCAAAGCGTAGAAAGTCGATGGGTAGGTCATATCTATCATTAACCAAAAAGCATCGCGCCCCAGGCAAACTCATCCTTTACCTTGACAACAGCATGAAACCATGCTAGAGTTCAGAGGTTGTTGGCAGTCGTTCTACTTGAAGTGAGGCTTATGCCAACTCGGTTTAGAACGCTCTGTCTCAATAGAAAGCTTAATAGAAAGGAGGACGAATACTTATGGCAGAGCGTGAAACCGGTACTGTTAAGTGGTTTAACGCCACTAAGGGGTTCGGCTTCATCTCGCGCGAACAAGGCGAAGATATCTTCGTACATTTTAGCGCCATTCGCGGCGAGGGCTACCGCACATTGAACGAAGGTCAGCAAGTGGAGTTCACGGTCACCGAAGGGGAGAAGGGTCCGCAAGCACAAGACGTGGTCGTAATAACTTAAAAGACAAAGCTACATCGGATGAAATGCGACGCATTCAGGCTAAGTACCGCGTGATGCCCATACTAAAATGAGACCGCAGTTCAGCGGATAGAAAGGTATCAACGAGAAGTTGAACGCCCATAGCGGGCAACCAGACCGAGTAACATCTTATCCCGCGTACTCTAGCCTTTGTAGGCTGTTTGTAATCTGCTTTGAAAGCAGCAGTATGCCCAAAAGGGAAGATAAGCTACGGTTACTTCTTCTCAACGATCTCTTTGGCAAACACACACGGCCCCGCTATAGCAACGATGATCACCCACTCGATGACGCGCAGATACTCACGGATGATCTCCTCACCGGTGATTTTCTCCTCAAACTGTTCTCATGCTCCGAGTGCGTGCGGGTAGATTCGAGGAATTCCCGCTTAGGACTTGGATAATGTACCCTTTACCCAAGTCAAGGGAGAAAGGCTGACCTCTTTCTTATCGGGTTTCTTTTCCGATCGCAAAGTGGTTAAGAGATGCGCTGTTTTACTCCGAGGCTTGTCCGTGTATGATGTAAGAAAGACGGTTTTTAAGTTCCCATGAACAACGGGCAGACGTTGACACACAACAGCACAAGCAAGGTGCTATGAGGATACCACAGGGAAAATACACGGCCACGTCCCAGCCTCAAAAGCTTTACACTCCGGGAGAAGAGATCGCCAACGCGGTGACCCATGGTATCGGGGCCGGACTCAGTGTGGCCGGGTTGACACTGCTGGTCACTTTGACCACCGTGCGCAGCGGCGATGTCTGGCACATTGTTAGTTTCAGTATTTATGGCACCACCCTTGTCCTTTTACACCTGGCATCGACGCTCTATCACAGCTTTCAACTTCCCCGTGTTAAACTTGTCTTCAAAATTATTGACTACGGCTCGATTTATCTACTGATTGCCGGCACGTATACACCTTTTCTCCTGATCAGCCTGCGGGGAGTGTGGGGATGGGCATTGCTTGGCGTTATTTGGGGATTGGCTGTTGTAGGCATCGTCGCGCGCTCCCTCTTCATCGACCGCTTTAGGAAGCTCTCCGTTGTTACATACGTCTCGATGGGATGGCTGTGTGTGATCGCCTTCAAGGAGATGTTGGCAAGGATTCCCTTCGGTGGATTGATCTTGTTGGGCGCCGGCGGGGTCGTGTACATGCTTGGTATCATCTTCTATGCGTGGAAGAAGCTTCCCTACAATCACGCTATCTGGCACCTGTTTGTCATGGGAGGAAGCATCTGCCACTACTTTGCCGTCCTCTTCTACCTGTTACCCAAGGCTTGATATCCGATCCCGCTCTACCTGGTGGAAGCCCTAGTTACCACCGGGAAGGGAACATGTTCCCCACCACTAGTGAAACCCTAAGGACTGTGAATCGCCCACACTCAGGGCTACCGCAGTCCCTATGGTTTACCGATCACATAGGTACTCGTTGCGAGCGAACAGGTTGGCATTTACGCTAACGAACAATAGAGAAAAGTCCTAAAGGGGGAATTTTAATGCCGAATCCGGTGATTGACTGCTTGATGAACCATCGATCGATTCGCAAGTTCAAACCCGACCCTATCGATCCCGAGACGCTTGATCTGATCCTTCGCGCAGGAACGCGCGCTGCCAGTGCAGGTAACCTTCAACCCTACGCGCTTGTCGTCATCGACGACCCCAAAAAATTAGAGAAGATGAGATTTAAAGCACCCGCCGCGATCATCGCCCTGATCGATCAGTACCGCCTCAAGCGCTGGTTTGAACTGAACGATGCGCCGTTCTACAACGATCAGGCGATCAACCTCTTTATCTCGTACTGGGATGCGGTGATCGCGCTGCAGAATATAGTCATCGCTGCTGAGAGCCTCGGCCTGGGGACCGTATATGTTGGGATGATCCTCTCCACCGACGTACAGGAGCTTCTCAAAGCTCCAAAGTACGTGGCCCCTGCCGGCTCGGTCTTCCTCGGCTACCCGGACGAATCGCCGCAACTGCGGCCACGCTTGCCGCTTGAGGCCGTGGTGCATCGAAACGACTACCACATACCGACCGATGATGAGATCCGTTCCTTCTATCGCGATAAGGACCGGGAATGGGACAAGGTGAGCGAGACGAAGAAACACAAGCTTCAAGAGAAGGGCATCCACAACTACGCGCAGGCGATCACCCTCGGCCACTACACGCCGGAGTTCACCGAAGGAGAAAGTGAGAAGCTCATCGCGAACATCAGGAAAGCCGGATTTCGCTTGTGGGAGAAGAGGTCAAAGACCAAGCAGGAGTGAGATTGTCGTTGAGAGTCGGGAGCCGCTTCCTTCGTCGTCGTTATTCATCGGCCTGAGCCACGCAGGAGTTCAAAACGGCGACTTTTTCTATCTCGGGATAGAGCTCTCCTGGCGCGTTAAAGGACCCCTCATCCATGCGAAGGTAACGTACATCACACAAACTGCATGAAACTGAACGTGATGTATGTCACAAACAAAAGCGTCAAGACAGAACTCCCACCCAGAAGTTAGCGCGATCTAGGGGGTGTCAAGGGGCCATTGAAGTACCCTGTCCAGAACCCCCGAAAGGCTATCGAGGTTGGGTTAGAAGATATATCTTGGCATTCCGCTCGACCAGTTGGCAGATGAGCAGGGCGTCATTTAAGCTTTGCCCAAAGCCGACCACCCCATGGCGGGCGAGGATCAGCGCCTTGCTCGGGATCCCCTGCAAGATATCGGCGGCCTGATCGGCCAGCTCCTGCGTTCCAGCGGGAACAAAGGGCGCCACAGGGACGTTCCCACCGACGCCGTATTCCATCTCTTCAGTGAGCATGGGCAGCTCCGTCGTGACCAGGCTTAAAGCAAGGGCATAGGCGCTGTGCGTGTGTACGATCGCCTGGGCATCGGGCCGGGTACCGTAGATCGTCACGTGGAGCCGAAACTCGGACGACGGCTCCCGCCTGCCAGACAGTTTCTTTCCGGCTAGGTCAAGCATGACGAGGTCCGCTGGCTCCATCCGGAAGTAATCCAAACGCGTCGGTGTAATGAGGATTGTATCCTCCTGGAGGCAGCTAACGTTGCCGAAGCTACCGATGACCAGTCCTAGCTCAGCCATCCGCCTTGCAGTGGCAATAAGGCCTTTAGCCGTGCAGCACATTCTCGATCGCCTCACTGAAAGGAGACCTAAACACGCCCTGCTCGGTAATGATCGCCGTAATCAGGCCGGCAGGCGTCACATCGAAGGAGGGATTGCGAACATTGACATCTTCGGGTGCAATTCGAACATCTCTTATCTGTGTAACCTCACTGGGGTCCCGTTCTTCGATCGGGATCTGGTTTCCATTCTTGATTGTGGGATCGATCGTGGATGTTGGAGCGGCGACGTAGAAAGGAACTTGATGGTGATGGGCGAGCACCGCAAGAGGATATGTCCCGATCTTGTTCGCCGTGTCGCCGTTTCGCGCGATCCGGTCAGCACCGACCACTACAGCATCCACCTCGCCGCAAGCCATGAACGAACCGGCCATCGAATCGGTGATTAACTCGAAGGGGATTCCGTCCTGCTTCAGTTCCCACGCGGTGAGCCGTGCGCCTTGCAACCGCGGCCGCGTCTCATCGACCAGCACTTTCTTGAGTTTTCCCGCCTCCCACGCCGCACGAACGATGCCGAGCGCGGTGCCATATCCGCCCGTTGCCAATGCACCGGCGTTGCAATGAGTGAGGATCGTCGCTCCGTCTGGGATTAGCTTAGCACCGTAACTTCCAATTCGTTTGTTCGCCTCGATATCCTCCTCGTGAATCCGCTTTGCTTCATCCAGAAGTGTTTCCTTAAGGAATTCCAATCCCGTGTCGCGATTTTCGCGGAATACCTGCGCCATTCTCGCAAGTGCCCAGAACAGGTTTCTCGCCGTCGGCCGCGTGGCTGTCAATTCTTCAATGACTTTTTTGAAGTGCTCATCAAGCACCGCTCCATCAGTGAGAGCCTGAATCCCCAAAACGACCCCATAGGCCGCAGCAATTCCGATCGCCGGCGCACCCCGCACTCTCATCTCGCGGATCGCGGCTGCCAACTCGCGGTAGTCACGGATCGTCAACGTCACGACCTCCTGCGGAAGCAGCGTTTGGTCAATGAGTTCGATCGTTCCATCGCGATAAGAAACCGGTGTGAGCATCTCTACCTCAATCGGAGAAGAGGATCAGATCATTCTAGATGGTGGGATTGAATCCTGCAAAGGGATGTCTACATACGCGTCAAGACACTGATCTCAGGTTATCTCTAGAATCTCAAACGGTAAGGCTTGGGTCTTCTGCTGCGCCAGTCTGGTCAATTCAATGTTGGATTGCAAGACCAGAACCAGCCCGGAGTCGGCAATTCAGAGTCGAGTAGTACCTTGCGGTCTACGGACCCCAGGAGCCACACCCCCGTCGGCTTCAGTTTAGCTCACGAGGGCGCCCCTGTCACTGCAAAATTCAATGGTAGACCCCGAGCTTCTCGTCACTCGCTCTTTAGCTTTCTCAATAGATCGATCCCGTTGGCATTGATTTTGACGCGCAGCGCTGTCGGTCTGCCTTTAGCATCCTTTTCGATATGGCCCAATACCAATCTGTTCTGCGGATGCTCGGCAAAAGGTGTTTCGCTAGCATAGTTGTACGCAGCTAGGATTGCCTCTCCAGATGGTCGTTCATCGGATTCTGGTTTGGTCAGGTCTATATACACGTAAGGGTTGTCTGGTGAAGCATCTTTATGCATAGAGCAAGTCTCTAGCAACCAGATGCGCACATCATTTTCCGCCCATTTTTTGGCCAATTGACTCGCCATCCTTGTCGAGTTAAGTGGTTGTAGGATAACAGGGGGAATGGACCAAAGTCAATTGTTACGTACCAGTATACAAATGGGGTTAGGCTTGCAATTCAGCACGAGCGTCGATAGGCTGAGCTCATGGCTCGACCGTTGCGGATCGAATACCCAGGCGCGCTGTACCACATCACCTCTCGCGGAAACGCCGGAGAGAAGGTCTTCCTCAACGATGAGGACCGGGAAGGCTTTCTTAAAGTGCTGTCTCAGGCCATCGGACGATTCAACTGGCTCTGCCACGCGTATTGCCTGATGTCCAATCACTATCACCTGGTCGTGGAAACAGTCGATCCCACCCTGGCGCATTCGGCTTGCCAGGACCTCGATGATTCCTGTCTAGCGCCGGCGGCGTCCCTTGGGTCGGCCGCGTGAGGACCGCCTCTTCTTGTTGCCCTTCTTGGGTGGAGGGCGTTTGCTGGTGCACTCGACGCAGTACACGGGGCGGTCGGTCAAGGGCAGGAAGGGGAGTTCCTCAATCTTCGTCCCGCATTCTGCACACTTGAGATCGAAAACACGTACGTCGTGCATCTTCCGGCCAGAGGCCATAAGCTCTCCTTCCAGAACCTTTCCACAGCACCCGTTGCTGCCTGTTGAGCCTACAGACATCCCCACAGTACCCGATGTGACGTGAAATTCACACCCACGGAACGCGGAAAGTGCCGATGTCTTCGTGAATATGGGTCAACTCAGGTCAGACGAGGCGGGGCGATCAGCGAGCTGGAGGACGGCGGGTTCCTCGTTGTCGGCCTCGTCCACAACGTGGTGACCGTCTGTCTTAGAGAAGAGAGCATCTTGGACTGAGTCTGCGAGGAAGAGACAACAATCAAGAATGAGAATCTGGCCCCCAACACCGCCGTTAATGGAGACAACGGGGTTGCCTCCTCACCGGCTCTTGGGTAAGATGATCTTACTAGTAAGCCAAGGAGGATGTCATGATCGCGGCGACCAAGATGTCAACCAAGGGACAGATTGTTATTCCTAAGCAGCTAAGGGAGAAGCTGGGGCTGCAGCCCGGAGACCCCTTGGCAATGGCTGTGGACGGTGACCGGCTTGTTCTTCGCAAGATCACACTCGATGACCTGCTTCAGGAATCGCAGCGCAACTACCGTGAGGGAAAGACCCTTTCACACGAAGAGACATTCGAAGACCTAGACTAGCCACAAGATGTGGACCCTCCGATACGATCTTCGCGTCAGAAAATAGCTGGAGGGATGTCTCAGGAACCGCTTGCTTCTCTCGCCAAACTGTCTATAATGACCATTCAGGTGGTCATTATGAGGCTAACAACCGTTAAGGAGTTCAGGGACCAGGCGACGAAGTTCCTTCGCAGCAAAGATCCTGTCCTCATCACTCGGCGGGGAAAGCCAGCGGGAATCTATGTTTCCCTCCAAGAGGGAGAGGATCTTCCCTTTGACTTTCGCAAGGAACTGATGCTGACATTGGCAAGCCAAGTGAAGAAGAGCTTGGAAGAGCACGGCCTCAGCGAAGAAGCAGTCCTCGATGACTTCGAAGTCTCCCGAAAGACTCGTCGTTGACGCCAACCCAATGATATCTGCCCTCCTCGGAGGAGCGGCGCTTCGCGCCTTCTGGAATGAAGCGGTAAAGGAATGGGCAACAACGCAGTTCACCGTAAACGAGGTCCTCTCTTACCTTCCTCGGTTGGCGAGCAAGATCCACGTTCCTGAAGAAATGCTCCGTTTGGAACTGGAGTTGCTCCCACTGAGGATCTGCAAGAAGGAGTTCTATCGTGATTTGGTGCTCGAAGCAAAGAGAAGAATCGCAGCAAGAGACGAAAACGACGTTGACCTTTTGGCACTGGCGCTGAAGCTTGACTACCCTATATGGACCAACGATAAGGACTTCGAGCAAACCGGAACGACGCTTTACACCACAGCAAAGCTGCTGGAATCACTCTCCTGAGCTCAGCTTCTGATTTCCGCCGAAACTCGCTGAACCTCAGAGCTACCTGGATAGTGAAAAGATTACTCCAGCAGGCTGGGTTCGAAGTAGGGTGACAGATAGGTACTTATCTGAAACGACGCGCGCTTTCAGAGATGTCCCCCGAATCCCTTCTCCTCATGCATCCCTGGAATGAGGAGTTGCGCCTAGTGATGATGACAGGCTACTGTAGACAGAGTGACTGAATCGGCGTTGGGTAGGATCCGCTTCCCTTCAGTTGAGATCTTGTGTCTTCCGGATCCTCTCCTAGCCCGCACACTGGGGGTGTGGTCGAATGTGGACTGGATTGGGAATCGGCCTGGGGTTGCTGGCTGTGTTGATGTTGGCCGTAGCGTGGATACTGACCTCCAGCTCCCGCTGGGTCGAACGCATTAAGAAACAGAGGAAGGAGCTTGACGGCTCCTTCACCAACCGACTTGTGCAGACGATCCGCAACAGCGTCTTCCGAGACCTAGATGACTACTTGATCTTCTATCGAGCACACTACGATCTGGAGGCCGATGACATTTCTCTCTACGAATTACACAAAGCTCAGCTCCTGTTGGACAAGACGATTTTCTCAATCGCCGCTCTTGACCAAGAGCCCTCGGGTCTGGAAGCAGAGAAGCATGTGGACACGTTGAAGGGAATCCGTGCTGCAATGGCTGAGTTGGTTGAGGCCGCGGAGAAGACTGTACCGTTTCACGGAACACCTGAGCCGGAACGAGAGATACTCGAAGACATTCTCGAATTGACAGAGGCCGATCGGGAGATCGTCTACCAGAAGCTGGGACGCCTCGGTGAGCTTGTTGCTGCACGGCAAGAGACTATACTCACGCTTGGAGAGGAAAAGGGAAACGCGCGCAGATTGGCCCTGTGGGGGCTCTGCGGAACGATCCTGTTCGGGACTGCTTCGATTGCATTGACATTGACCTGGGCGTTGTAGGTTCTCCGGCTATGGTAACCCTGATGGGTTTCAGTGAAGTGGGCAATGGATAGGGCGAGGATTGGAGGGCCAAAACACAACTCAGGTAAGAGATGCGTAATCACCGGACGCAGTACTTGGCTCGAAGGCCTGGGGCCGCGCTTCCCGGGTTGAAGAGGGCGTCCGACAGGGTCTGGGGGCAGGTCTTTGGTTTGGTGTTGTTGGCGAAGGGACCCACCCGGCTGCGCTTTGTACCGCACGATGACCCGTAGGCGATGACGGTCGGAGAAGCAGGGGTTGTGGGAGAAGCAGGGGTTGGGTCTTGCAATGCAACATACGCGCACTTCTCACGACCCAGTCTCGTGCCGTCCCAGCCTGCGATAGACAGTGGAGTAGTGCAAGCCAAGGTGTTCAGCGATCTCGCTCGGGGTGTATCTGTAGTCACGTATGCTGAGACGATGGCCTTCCAATGGCGTAGTGCTCAGGTCTTCATTCTTGGTGCTTCTCGCAAAATGGCTCAGGGGCAGATGCTGTATCTCGACGTTGAAGAGCAGGCTCTGCCCCTTGTTCGTGAGAAAGGCTCCGCAGGAGCGGCAATAAGGCGTTGAGAGTCCGAAGCCCTTGTGAGGCAAGCTAAGGAGATCAGGGGACACACACCATAATTCGAACAGATAACGCAGCTACTCTGAGCCCGACCGGTTCGATGAGCTATCGGTCCACACCGGCACTAGCCGCCCCTTGGGAAGTGAGTTGTTCGTGGAACTTGCGGAGGCATTAACTGGTCGCGTTCTCCGCAAGCAAAAGCAAGCCCCCGGAGAAAGGGTATGTGTCCTCGAATTCCTCGGTGCTGAGTACTATGTAGCAAATCGCGGTAACGCGAGGCAGGACATCTTCCTGGGAAATTCCGGTGACATAGTCCTTATTCTTTCTAAAGATCGAAATTGGTACTATGTCCAGAGATTAAACGAGAACTCCACATCTCCATAGATACGATGTTTTGAGGAGGCGTTTAGCATGGTAAACCTCTCTAAGGAAGCGAGGGAGAAACAGAGTCCAGAAGGCCTTTGGCATGCTCTCAATGACGCGGAGACCCGTAGCATGAGCCACATTGCAGATCAGCTTGCCCCTTTTGACAGTGCTGTGTGCAACTGCTATGAGGCTGGCGTCCAGGCTCAATGTCTACCGTGTCGTCGTCACGGTGCGATAGATCTCCGCAGTGCCGGGCTTTTTCTAAAACGTGTACTCACTGATCTGCGAGGAATGTGGTTACTTGCGGTACGCGGATACACTGGACAGGCTGCGTCACTAGCGGCTTCACTGTTTGAGCATGCATTGGCCGCCGAGGCCATTGCAGGGAATCCAGAGAGGGCGGAGCATTGCATGAACAAAGCTGAGTTAGGTATTCCATGGAGCGTTAAGGAACTCGCACGCCTTGCGCGCGAACACGCAGCTGATACTCAGGCAGAGGTTACATACTTCACTTATCGCTGGCTTTGCAAGATCAAGCACCCTACGATCCCTTCCCTGCTCAGTAAAGAACCCCGCAGCAAGCTGCGGGGCATTAAAAGGCAAAACCCTAAAGGTCTAAGCAGAGTTGATCCTTATGTTGCAGTTTGATGTATCGCCGTATCACGTCTGCTGTCACTTCATCCCCAA
>Ga0315547_1001591_pt1 | contig 17661 bp, 15 predicted proteins | sample SalMarSW160240MG_2_FD_202542 | JGI IMG/M metagenome (GOLD analysis project Ga0315547, IMG submission 202542) | Salt marsh sediment microbial communities from the Plum Island Ecosystem LTER, Massachusetts, United States - Salt Marsh Sediment SW1601-240 ...
AATCTAAATTCTTTTCTTGATTTTTCTCTATTAGAATTAGCCATAAAATTTTATTATTTTTAAGTATGTGTTTTTGGTTTTTTGTATTTGGTTTTTGGTTTTAAAAAGGAAACCCATCGGGTTTCCTTTTGCTCCCCCAATCTCTCAAAAATTCCTGAATCACAATCACCAGAGGCAGAGCAATGATTATTCCCAAGACACCGGCGAGTTTGCCTCCGATAACAATAGCAAGAATTATAATCACCGGATGAAGACCTATCTTCTTCTGCATTATCTTGGGCACAAGTAAAACGTTCTCCACTAGCTGTACCACTATGTATAAAAGAAGTACAGCCAAAGCTAACAAAGGTGAATAAAACAGGGCCAAAATAATTGCCGGAATAGCAGCAATTATAGGACCGGCTATCGGAATAAGGTCAAGCACTCCTGCTAAAAAAGCTAAAACTAAAGCAAAACGAATCCCCAATAGAGTTAATCCTAACCAAACAGAAACTCCAACAATAAAGGCAAGAAGGAAGCGGCTACGAAGCCATCGGCTAAATCTCTCCCCCACTCTCTCAAAAAGCCCAATAGCATAAACACCGATTTTTTTAGGAAAAATCATTCTTAAAAACTTTTTAACACCCTTTTCTTCGGTAGCTAAATAAAAAGAAACAACCAAAAATATAAATAAAGAGACAAAAACCGCTATAATATTTTTAGTGGTGATAAAAATTCCTCCCAGCAACTGCCCAATCTGCGAACCCAGGCTTTCTAAAAAACGCTCTATGCTCAAACTTAAATTATAGTTAAAAGCTCCTTCAAAAATGCTCACTTGAGAAATGACCTTATCAATGATTTTAGGAAAGGAGACGCTAAACTGCTGAAATTCTTCTGCTAATGCCGGAACAAATTGCCAGAGAGCTATGATAAAAAAGCCAATAAAAATTACATAGAGCGCCAGCACACTTAAAGCACGAGGAATTCTCTTTTTTTGTAGTCGGTCAACTAGGGGGTCAATGGCTACCACAAAAACAAGCGAGATCGCCAGAATTATCAAAATATCCCGGATAAGATAGAAAACTATTATTCCAAGAACAACAAGAATAATTTTAATTATAGATTTTAGAGAAATAACAATCATGATGAAAATATCAAATGTCAAATATCAAATATCAAATCAATGTCAAATTCTTAAATGCCAAATTTTTTGACATTTGACATTAGGCATTAGGAATTCATTTGGTATTTGTAATTTGTAATTTGGAATTTAGATGGTTAGTAATCTATCAAACTCCCTTTTATCCCTAAATGGTCCTATAAGAGCGAGGTTCAATTTCTTGGACACAAATATATCCTGGGCTACTTCCTGAATATCTTTTGGAGTTACCTTGTCAATCTTGGCGAATTCTTCTTTAAGAGTATTAATCTTTCCTCTTAAAAGCTCTTGGGTGCAAAGCCAACTGGACAGTCCATCGGAACTTTCAAGAGATATCAATGTTCGTCCTTTTATATAATCTTTTGCCTTAACTAATTCTTTTTCACCCACTCCGGTTTTTGCCATTTTTTGATATTCGCGCAAAATAATTCTTATCGCTTTTTTAACTTTTTTATTATCAATCCCGGCTTGCGTAACCAAATAACCAGTATCAGTATAAAATTCACTATCAGTGCTAATATAGTAAGCTAATCCCTCTTTTACTCTTACCGAAATAAAAAGCCGAGAGCTCATATTGCCACCTAAAATTGTTGACAGTAGTTTTAAAGCATATCGTCTAGGATTAAATAAATCATAAGTCCTTACCCCTAAACAAAAGTGGCTCTGGTCTGTTTTTTTATAATGCAACTGGCTTTGGGGATTCATCTGTCTCTCAACCACTTTCTTCTTAGATTTACACTCCCCTACTTTTATTCCCTTAAAATATCTATCAATATAACTTTGCACTTTGCCCGCCTGCCATCGGCCTGAGCCGAAGGCTCTGGCGGGCAGGCACCTTGCACTTTGCACTTTCTTTACGTTTCCGGCTAGACAAATCACCGTATTCAAGCTCGTATAATACTTTTTTAAATAATTCAAAATTTGTTCTCGCCGAAGACTGTTAACTACCTTCTTTGTGCCCAAAACTGACCAACCAGCCGGCTGATCTTTGTAGAGTAATTTTTCAAAAAGCATACCGACATAGTTTTGAGGTGTATCCTGGTACATATTAATCTCTTGAGTAATTACTTTCTTTTCCTTGTTTATCTCATTTTCTTTTAAACTCGAGTTTAAGAAAATATCGGATATTACATCTAAGGCTAGATCTAAATGAGAACTCGCTACTTTTGCCCAATAGCCAGTATATTCTTTAGAAGTGAAAGCATTGTATGCCCCCCCTACTCTGTCTAGTTCTTCAGCAATAGCTAAAGTTGAAGGTCTTTTTTTAGTCCCCTTAAAAAACATATGCTCCAAGAAATGAGAGACGCCATTTATATCTTTTGTTTCATATTTACTTCCGGTGCCCACCATTAATAAAACAGTAACAGTTTTTGTGCCTTTTGTTGGAGCGAGAATTATTCTTAAGCCATTTTTTAGAGTAGTTTTAGTAAACATACTGCGATCACATAACATATAACATGAAACATGCAACAATTTGTTATGTGTTATGTGTTATGTGTTATGTGAATTTTCCCCTAAGCCACTCCACCAATTCCCCAATCCTCACTCTCTCCTGTTCCATGCTGTCTCTATGTCTCACAGTCACCGCTTTATCTTTAAGAGTCTCAAAGTCAATCGTAACTGCAAAAGGAATCCCCACTTCGTCTCCTCTGCGATAGCGCCTCCCAATCGAACCGACCTCATCGTACTGACTCATAAAATGAGGTTTGATTAAGTCATAAACTTCCTTGGCAATTTTGACCAATTTTGGTTTATTCCTGACCAATGGAAGCACGGCTATTTTTATCGGCGCTAAATCCTTATGAAGTTTAAGCACAACTTCGGTTTCTTTAGAGGCCTTGGTTGTTTTGGTTCTACCGCCTTTTATTTCTTGGTAAGCATCAAGCAAAATTACTAAGGCGCTTCTGTCCACCCCTGCAGAGGTTTCTATAATATGGGGAATAAAACTTCTTTTTGAACTTTCATCATAAAACTTAAGTTCTTTACCACTATGCTTGGCGTGATTTTTAAGATCAAAGTCCCCTCGATTATGAATCCCCTCAAATTCATTCCAGCCAAACGGGAATTTATACTCAATATCAACTGCTCGCTTGGCATAGTGAGCAAGTTCATCCTTGGACTGTTCTCTTAATCGCAAATTCTTCTTTTTTACCCCAAAATTTAAATACCATTTGAAACGACAATCTTGCCAATATTCAAACCATTTATTCGCATCCCATTTTTTTCCGCGTTTATCCGCGCCTGCCCGCCCAAGTTTCTTTGAAATTTGGGTGGGTGAACTATCCGCGTTTTTCCGCGTGGTTTTGTTCACCCGAGGTGAACAAAACCACTGCATTTCCATCTGTTCAAATTCCCTTGTTCGGTAAGTAAAATTACCCGGGGTTATTTCATTACGAAACGCCTTACCAATTTGAGCAATACCAAAAGGAAGTTTCAATCTCATTGAATCTTTAACCAGTTCGTAGTTTAAATAAATTCCCTGGCAAGTTTCCGGTCGCAAATAGGTAGCAGAGGTTTTATCTTCCAGCGAGCCGACAAAAGTCTTCATCATTAAGTTAAATTTTCTTTCTTGAGTTAACTTTCCTCCACACTCGGGACACTTTGCTTCCCTAATCTCATCGGCTTTAAATCGATGATGACAACTCTTACACTCCACCAAAGGGTCGGCAAAACCGGCAGTTAAATGTCCTGATGCTTCCCAGACTTTCGGGTTCATCAAAATTCCACTATCAAGTCCAACAATATCGGATCTGGCTTGAACCATAGATTTCCACCAGGCCTTTTTAATATTGTTCTTTAATTCCACACCCAACGGCCCGTAATCATAACAACTTTCAAACCCCCCATAGATCTCTGAAGAAGGAAAAATAAACCCCCGCCGTTTACAAAGGGAAATAATTTTTTCCATTAAACCCATAGTTTTAGAAATTAGAAATTAGAAATTAGAAATTTACTCTACAACTATTCCTCCTTTCTCCCCAATGCTCGGATCATCCGGAAGTGCGGTAGAGATACTTTTACCCCAACTGGAAAATTCTGCGCCAGTAAAAGAATCTTTTGCTCTGGCTCTAGGGTTCTCAAGAAGAATAATTTCTTTTCCTGCTTGAGGCAAAGAAGGGGTAATGCTTAACTGGAAAACTGCTTTTTTAGTAGGCAAAAGTGTGCCGGTATTAGCCGGAAGCTTTCCAACATCCCAGAAGAGTTTACCTGTTCTCTCGTTATATCTTAAGCGAGTATCGACCGGTAAAAATTTTCCTGTCCAACTAACGCCATCGGGAATATCGGCTTCTACTTCTACCTCCTCTAAATCATTAGTAAGATTAGTTAAATACCAATGAATGGTATAAGTGGTAACACTGCCTACTTGAGGAGGAATAGGGCCAGAATTGACAAGAGTAACTGTTTCTTCTTGATAAAAACCCTTGGTCTCCAACCCAATTCTAGAATTTACCTTCATTGTGAATTCATCTATGCCGACAATCCTTTCCTCGCCCGGAGGTATAGGAACGGTTGGAGAATCGATTAAAGCTTGCAAACTTATAGTAAAATTTTTATCACTAAATTTATTAACCGGCGGCAATTCTTTTAACTTGACAGAAAAACTAACCTCACCCTCTTCACCAGCAGAAAGAATCATTAGTTCTGGATTTGCCGCAGCACTCCAAATAATAGTATTGTTTTGAGCGTCAAAGAAACCCCTACCGACTTTAAGAGTAGAAAAATCTAAAGCGCTTCCTTGGAGCTGGCATTTTATTATTGCCTCCTTTGCTCCTATATCAGCAGTATTTTTGTATCTTATTTGAACTTTCAAAAGCTCACCCCAATTAGCATTATAATAAGGTTCGCCACCCACCAACTGGGTAATAATAAGAGGAAAGGCAGAAATCTGGGAAGTGGATACCACTTCAAGGTATTTAACAAACTGACCATCCCAAATTCCCCCCAGTGTCGCCCGAACTATTTTATGCTCCTCTAAATCTCCACTTAAAGTTCCCATTATTCTAATCTGGCCCTTTGACCGAGATGGAATCTCAATAAACTTCCAAATGTGATTCTCCTCCGAAGATGGAGGAGAAGAGAAAAGATTTTCAAAACCGTCAGGATATTGAAATCTTATTTCTATATTCTCAAAAGCTGTATCACTAATATTTTCCCAATCTAGAGTATATTCAACCTGTTGTCCGGAGGTTACCTCTCGAGGGGCCTCTAAGTCAACCACCAAAGGCAGGGATGTGATAATAACAGTAGTTGAAGCCCATTTTTCAAAAGGAGAATTAAATCCAGTCGGCCAAAAAGAGAGCCGTGCTTGGGCATATTTTATAGAATTCTCGGGACCAAAGATTCTTCCTTGAACCTCAAGCGTACCCTCACCGCCAGGAAGGATATTTCCTATGTCCCACTGTTGTAGGGGTAATTCGTGAATTGTCCCTTCTTCAAAATATTTTGGAGGATGGAATGTTAAGAAAGCATTTTTGAGGGGTACCCGAGTTCTATTTTTATAAATTATCAAAAATACTAATTGCTGGCCGGCTTGGGCTGTTTCCGGAGCTTTAATTTCCAAGCTTACATTATCTGGATCAAAGGAAAGCCGACCAATATAAAATATCACTACGGTGATACCGACTATCACGGTCAGGGCTATCAAAGCAATAAGTATTATTCGTTTTTGGAGGATAAAAGAGAATAATTTCATATTCCTATTATACCAGATAATCTCTCATTCTCCAATTCTCATAACTTCATTCAAAAACCCTTCCGACTGGATGTTCTGTTCCGGAGCAAACTGAAGATAATAATTAAATACCTCTTTGAGATGCTTAATATCTTTTCTAGCTAATTCTTCTTCCGGCGCAAAACCCTGCACCGTATGGTGCGGGGCAAAACCCAAGAGCGCCAAAAGTTTTAATCCAAAGTAGAAAGGCAGAATTCGCAAATTACGTGCACCGTTCGGAGTAGCGGACTTTAGTCCGCGCTCTAAAAATCCAAGGGCTCCCAAAAGCAAATCAAAAATGCGCTCGTCAGGAACTTTTTCTCCGGTCAATTTATCAACCAACTCACAGATATAAAAACCAAGGGCCAGCTTTTTGAGAGATGAACGTAAATTAGTAAAATTATTAATAGCAAGAGCATCAATAATGATATCCAGAAATTTTCCTTGAGCAAGCACGAGCTGGCTTAAGGTTAATGGTTCAAGATGTCCGGCTAACTTGGAAGTTGGTTTCTTAACGGCTCTTGCTCGAACACTAATCTTCCCAAAATCTTTAGTATAAATGGTAAAAATCCGGCTAGCCTCTCCTATGTCAATGTGTTTTAAGATAATACCTTGGGTTTTGTAAGTAGGCATAATACAAAGGAATAGCGAACTTTAGTTCGCGATTCATCGCAGGCTAAAGTCTGCTATTCCCTCACTACTAATTATAACAGAAACCCCAGCACTATTTAAGATACTGGGGCTATTTTTATGATTATTTTTTACTTTTCTTCTCATTCTCACTATTTTTAGGCAAAAAGAGGTCTAACTCTTTAATACTTTTAACAACATGGTCAGCTAAACCATATTCCACCGTTTCTCTGGCATTCATCCATTTATCTCTATCTATATCTTGCTCAATTTTTGCTCTATCTTTTTGATTAGTATGCTCCATTAAAATATCAACCATTTGATTTTTTATCGCCTGCATATGCCCAGATTGAATTTCTACCTCTTTAGCATCCCCAGCAATTCTGCCCCAAGGGAGATGAAGAAGGGTATATGATTGAGGAAAAATATAACGATGACCTTTTTGACCGCCGGCTAAAATTATAGCGGCTGCACTGGCTGCTTGACCCAAACAAATTGTCCAAATAGGAGACGACATTGTCTGCATTATATCAAACAAACTAAATCCTTCTGATGCAGATCCGCCCGGCGAATTAATAATCATCTTTATCGGCTTATGATAATTCTGGGAGTTAAGATACAAAAGAGCATCTTTTACTGCTCTCGGTCCTGTTTCAAAATAGGTTATGTAATCCTCAATCATTAGTCCTTCCAAAAAAACAACCCGGTTTTTAGAAAGTTTTTCTCTAGTAGTTTTTCCGTTACTAATTACTACACCTTTTATCAATTTGTCCTCCACTAATTTTGTCTACGAGCTAAGCGAGTAGCTACAAAATTGAGTGTCCGCCGAAGCGTAGCGTAGGCGGACCTGCCTACATTACATTTCGGCAGGTTCTCAAAATTCTTACTGCTCACTTCGTTCGCAGAGAATTTTGGAATTTATTAAAGAACTTATTTCTTCACCCCGTTAGACTTTTTTCGAAAAAGTCTAACGGGGTTCACTGCCAGCCAAAGTTTCTCTCCTTTTAATTCTATTTCTTTTTCTCTGTCAACTTTAATCTTTACTGTGAGTTTCTCTATTTTTGAAATTGTTTCTTTCTCAATATAAGTCTGCCACTTATTTAATATTTTTGCAAGTGATAAGCTTTTAGTATTAAAATAAACAACAATTTTATCCGAAAATTTATATCCGGCAGCCTTCCTTAACTCCTGAATTTGACGAACAATTTCCCGCGCCAATCCCTCCTCTTTCAACTCTTTGGTGATTCTCGTATCCAAAGTTACGGTAATCTTCCCGTCACTTTCAACCACCAAGCCTTTCACCTTTTTAATCTTTTTAATAAACCCAATCTCTTTCACATTTAACTCGTCTTTTACCAAATCCACTAGCTCAACTTTTAACTTTGCACTTTGAACTTTTAACTTTTTTAGTGGCTGACGGACTTTGATACGGGCTTTGGCTCTTGCAGCCAGCCCCAAAGCGACAATCTGACGCACCAGTGCCATTTTTTTATTCAAATCTTTATCAATAAGTTTTATATCCGCTTTAGGCCAATCGCAGAGATGAACCGATGTAGGAGCATGACGTGTCATGCCCTTTTGGGTTAAATCCCGATAAATTTCTTCGGTAATAAAAGGCACAAATGGCGCTAAAAGTTGGACAAGCTTAATTAGTGTTAAATAAAGAGTCTGAACCCCGTTAGACTTTTTCGAAAAAAGTCTAACGGGGTGAATTGCCTTCTTTTGGTCCTGAATAAGTCTCTCACTTTTGTAAGGACTCCTTTTGGAGACCCGACGAAAGTCGGAGACGAAGTCTTGCCGAAATCTTCTGCGCGACCGGCGAACATACCAATTAGACAAATCATCAATGAAACCCTCAATATCCCTTATGGCTCCGGTAACATCGTATTTGTCTAGTTTAAGAGTGACATTATCAATAAGCATATTCAGTTCCGAAACAATCCATCTATCCAAGATATGACCGTTTATGGTTATTGGTTTTTGGTCTTGGCTGCCGGTTTGGTCATTGGCTGTTGGTCTTTGGTCTTTCCCTAATGACCCTTGACCACTAACTAAACTGGCTGCTCTGACTTTCAACTTTTGACCAGTCGCGTATGTATTAAAAAATTTATATGTATTCCAAAGAGTAAGTAAATGTCTAGCAAACACTTCTTTTAACCCCTTAAAATCAAAACGCTTTGAATCACCCGGTTGATTTATGGTATAAAAATACCAACGCAGGGCATCAGCTCCATACTCTCCAATTGCTTTCTCAGGGCTCACTACATTACCTTTAGACTTACTCATCTTCTCACCTCTGGCATCTAAAACATGCCCGAGGCTTATTACATTTTTATAGGGTAAGCCCTTCTCTAATAAAGTAGAAATAGCCAGCAGCGTATAAAACCAACCCCGAGTTTGATCAATAGCTTCACAAATAAAATCAGCAGGAAAATTCTCGCCCTCATCAATTTTTTTCTTATTTTCAAAAGGCCAGTGCCACTGGGCAAAAGGCATTGAACCAGAATCAAACCAACAATCAAGCACTTCTGGCACTCTCTTCATCTCTCCACCGCATTTGTCGCACTTAAATGTTATCTTATCTATATGTGGTCGGTGAAGATCTTTTACTCTTTTACCGCTTAACTCCTCCAGTTCTTTAACCGAACCAATAACTTTAACATTGTCGCAAGGTTTTTTGTTTTTTGTTTTTTGTTTTTTGTTTCTGCCAATCTGGCAACGCCAGATTGGCAATGGTGTCCCCCAGTAGCGCTCGCGTGAAATTGCCCAATCCCTTATCTCTTCTAACCACTGACCAAACCTTCCTTCTTTTATATAAGCCGGTATCCAATTAATTTTCTTATTATTTCTAATAAGTTTGTCTTTGAGTAGACTCATTTTGATGAACCATGACAATTTAGCATAATAAAGAAGCGGCGCTCCGCATCGCCAACAAAAGGGATAATCATGAATATATATTTCTTTTCTATGGAGTAATCCCCGCCTGGCTAAATCATCGGTAATCTCTGTATCCGCGTCCTTGACAAACTTTCCAGCCCAAGGAATAACCCTTTCCGTGAATCTCCCCTCCAAATCAACTGTCATAAACACTTCTAAATTGTTCTTTTTAGCTACTTCCATATCGTCCTGGCCAAAAGTAGGAGCAATATGAACCAACCCTGTCCCTTCTTCTACCGTGACGAAATCACCCGAAATAATAAACCAGGCTTTCTTTTTGGGTTTTATAAATCTATATAAAGGCTCATACTCTAAGCCCAATAAATCTTTCCCTTTAAACTCTTGGACTACCTCATAATCATCACCTAAAACACTTAGTCGTTTTTTGGCAAGAATTAAATATTCACCACCCACTTTCACCAGTGAATATGTAAGCCCTGGATTTACCGCTACTGCCACATTCCCAGGCAATGTCCACGGCGTAGTGGTCCAAACCAATAAATAGATTTTGCCTTTGGAATTTATAATTTGTGGAGTAGCGGACTTTCTTGTCCGCCGAAGCCTTGGCGTAGGCGGGAGTCCGCGATTAGATATTTTTAATTTTAAGAAAATAGCTGGTTCAGATATTTTCTTATAGCCCTGGGCTACCTCATGTGAAGAAAGTGTTGTCCCGCAACGCGGACAATAAGGAATAACCTTATAATCCTGATAAAGGAGTTTTTTCTGCCAAATCTCCTTAAGTATCCACCAAATCGATTCAATATAATCATTTGAACAGGTTATATAAGCATTCTTTAAATCCACCCAATAAGCCATAGCTCGGGTCATTTTTTCCCATTCGGCCTTGTAAAGAAAGACAGATGCCTTACATTCATCTATAAATTTCTCAATACCCACTTTTTCAATTTCTTTTTTACTCCCCAGTCCCAATTTTTTCTCCGCTTCTATCTCTGTTGGAAGGCCGTGAGTATCCCAGCCTGCCTTACGCTCTACATAAAAACCCCTCATTGTTTTATAGCGAGCAATGAGGTCTTTGAAGGCCCGAGCTAAAACATGGTGGACTCCCGGTCTTCCGTTAGCAAAAGGGGGTCCTTCATAGAATACAAAAGCGGGAGCAGATTTTCTTTGCTCCAAGGACTTCTTGAAAATTTTATTCACTCCCCAGAACTTGAGAATCTTTTTCTCTAATTCTGGGAAGTTAGGCCACTTCCTCATACACCTTCAAAGTTTCTCTGGCACATTTTTCCCAATTAAACTGATGGGCTCTTTCTAAACCATTTTTAATAAGAGTCTCTCGCAAAGAATTGTTGTTAAGAACTTTCCACATTGCCTCGGCAAGACCTGAAATATTATAAGGATTAACAAACACGCCAGCTCCGGCGGCTACTTCTTTTAATGCTGGAGTATCAGATAAAACCACCGGCACCTGGCAGGCCATCGCCTCCACCACCGGCATACCAAATCCTTCATAAATAGAAGGAAAAACAAAAAGCTTAGCCCCTCCGAAAATAGAAGTCAAATCATCCGGCTCAACATACCCCGTAAAAATGATATCTTCATAATATTCGGTCTCGGTTGCAATGTGCCGAATCTCTTTTGCCAACCAGCCGCTCCTCCCAGCAATAACCAGCTGAAAGTTTTCCTTTAAATACCTTCTTTTTAGTTCTGTGAAAGCCCCAATGAGACGGGTTAAATTTTTTCTTGGCTCCAGTTGTCCTAAATATAAAATATAATCTTTTTTGATTCTATATTTCAACAAATTCTTTTTGATTTGAACGGCTCTGGGAGCAATAAAGAAACGTTTGTCTATTCCATTGTGAATCACTTTGATTTTTTCGTCTCCCACCTTAAATATCTCCTTAATATCACTTGCTGTTGCCCGGGATACAGTAATAATTTTTTCTACATTCTTGAGTGTTGAAGAAGTTATGCTTCTTGCCTGCCGCCTTTCGGGCCTGGCAAAAAGGTCAGGATGCTTCCAAACAGCTAAATCATGAACGGTAAGAATTTTCTTGCCAGTGTATTTTGCTGGAATATTCCCGGCTGGAAAATGGAAAACATCCAAATTTTCTCGGGCTAGCGTTGCCGTCACCAACAAACGAGAATAAACTAAGCCAAGATATCGCTTGTAATGATAAAAGGGAAGATATTTTATCTCAACATTCTTCTGTTTAAACTTCTCAAGTTTTTTTTTAGCTAAACGGTAATCAAAAAACAAGACATATTTATTTTTTTTATCAATCTCTAAAAGATGCCTAAGTAAGTGATAGGTATAATGTCCAATACCGGCCGCTTCTCCTTTTTCTGGGTTTAAAATTTTTCGAGCATCAATACCAATTTTCATAAAATTATCTCAAACGTTAGATGTCAAATCTCAAATCCAAATCTTAGATGTCAAATCTTCTGGAATATTTAGGTTGCTTATAAGATTTAACATTTGACATATGGTTTTAACATTTGACATTTGAGTTTTGAGATTTACATGCGCTTTGGCGCATGTATCCCCATCAACCTCAAAACGTTTTCCAACACCATCTTCGTCGCTAACACAAGAGCTAATCTCGCCTTCATCAAATCCTTATCTTCCATTCTCACTCTACAACATTTGTAAAAATAATGAAAGCAGGAAGCAATCTCTACCCCGTAGTGAGGAAGCCGCTGGACCTGATAATCTTGGGCAGTATCTTCAACTACTTCGGGAAACCGGATTAATTGACGAATCAGGTCCAACTCAGCTTGATGCGTCAATAGATTTGATTTTTGAGATTTGGTTTTGAGATTTGAGATTTGAGATTTGAGCTTAGCTAGAATTCCATGAATTCTGGCTGATGCATACTGAACGTAGAAGACCGGATTCTTCTCCGAACGCTCTTTGGCTAAATCTAAATCAAATTCCATCTGGGTATCCAATGACTTCATTAAATATAAAAATCTCGTTACATCTAGCCCTACTTCATCTACCAGCCACTCTAAATCAATCACCTCACCTTTCCGTTTAGACATTTTATAAGCCTTACCTTCTTTTTTAAGCCGAACCATTTGAGAAATAAGAATTTCCAATTTTTGCCGGTTATGCCCTAGAATCTTCAATCCAATTTTTAATGGCTTTGTGTGACCTAAATGGTCAGCTCCCCAAACATCAATCACCTTATCAAATCCCCTGTCAAATTTATCTTTATGGTAAGCAATATCCGGTAAAAGATAGGTTGGATGACCTCCTTGTTTTATAAGAACTCTATCTTTGTCATCGCCAAAGCGAGAAGTTTTAAGCCACAAAGCCCCTTCTTTTTCATAAACTAAGTTCTTCTCTTGCAACATCTTCTCTATTTTATTCACCTTGCCTTCTTGGTAGAGTTTTTCCTCGGAAACCCATCGGTCAAATTTAATCTTAAGTTTATCTTGGATAAAGTCCCTAATGTCTTTGTGAACCTCTTGAGCCAAAAGATATCCCGCTTCTCCCTCTTTTAGTTTTGAGATTTGAGATTTGGTTTTGAGATTTGAGATTTGAGATTTGAGATTTTCTGTTAGATACGCTGTCCCTTTTCCTAAAACTGTCCTACCAAGTTCCTTGATCTGCCCACTTTTTTTAGCATCATTAATATAATACTCTCTCTTGACATTATAGCCTGCCGCCTCCAAAACATTGGCCAATGTATCTCCGGCAAATGCTCCCCGACCATGACCAAGATGAAGAGGCCCTGTTGGGTTAGCCGAAATAAACTCCACTAGAACCTTGGAGTAGCGTTCTGGAGTAGCAGACTTTAGTCTGCGATCCGATCGCGACCTAAAGGTCGCTATTTCGCCCTCCTTCAAAATCTCTCCTACTTGTTTCTGAAGATATTTTTCGGATAAAGTAAAATTAATAAACCCAGGACCTGCCACCTCAACTTTCTCAAACAACCTACCACTTATAACTTTCAATTTATCACCTATCACTTTAGCTATTCCAACTGAGCTTAAAGTAGCAGCTGGAGTAGCGCACTTTAGTGCGCGATTTTTCGATCGCGACCTAAAGGTCGCTATTCCTATTTTCATAGCAATGTTCGTCGAATAATCACCATGTAGGAGCAGACCTTGTGTCTGCCCAGAACTTTGCGGATGCTCAATATGTATTTCTCCTATTTCAAAATCCGACAACCTCTTTTCTTTCTGCGCCTGCTTAATCGCCTTCTTTATTAGATTTTTGATATCGTCTCGCACCATACTTATATCTCTACTTTACCTCAAATCAAGCAAAAAGAAAAGCACACTGAAAGTGTGGTAGAATTTCTGCCCGACTTTTAGTCGGCTATTAAATAAATTAAGCAATCCTTAAATTGGCATTCGCTTCTATGTCTTTCCATGTTTGAGGTTTATTGTGGAGAAGTCGGTAATAAGCGGCAACGGCAACCATAACCGCGTTATCGGTGCAGTATTGGGTATCAGGTATTAGGTAACAGGTATTAGGTAATTCTTCTTTAATGGCTTTTTTGAATTGGCGGCGCAATTCTTTATTTGCGGCTACGCCGCCGGCAAGCATTACGGTTTTCGCTTTTACCTCTTTAGCAGCTCGAATTGTTTTAGCAATAAGAACGTCAATGACTGCCTGTTGAAAGGAAGCGCAGATACTAGGAGTAGCAGCCTTTAGGCTGCGATCCGATCGCGACGTAAACGTCGCTACTCCATCTTTTACTAAATACAAAACTGCCGTTTTTAATCCCGAAAAAGAAAAGTCAAAGTCTTTTGAATGAATCATCGGCCGAGGTAGATCAATTTTAAATTTTAAATTTTCAATTTTAAATTTTGCTGCTTTAGCAGCAATGGCTGGGCCGCCTGGATACCCTAAGTTTAAAAGCTTGGCCACTTTATCAAAGGCCTCGCCAACTGCATCGTCCCGCGTTTCGCCCAACAATTTGTATTTCCCGTGGCCTTTCGTTAAAATCAATTGAGTATGTCCGCCCGAAACAACCAAGCACAAAGCAGGAAAGATACCGCTGAATCGACGCTGATCAATACGCCGATTTGACGCTGAACCTTTCAGCGTAATTTCAGCGTTTTTATCAGCGTTATTTCGGCGGATGCCAACGAAGTTGGCATATATATGCGCTTCAATATGGTTAACCCCAATAATCGGCTTGTCCCAGGCATAAGCTAAAGCTTTAGCAGTGTTGGTTCCTATTAAAAGAGCCGGGATTAGTCCCGGACCAATAGTGACTGCAATAAGGTCAATGTTTGTAGAAGCAGATAAACGCGGATAGCTACGCGGATCCACGCGGACACTTTTCCGCGTTCTTCCGCGTTGATATCCGCGTGAAGCGAAGCGATCCGCTTCTATAATACAGGGAATGATATTTTTTAAATGCATGCGGCTTGCTAGGTTCGGTACTACCCCTCCATACTTAGCATGAATTTTTACTTGCGATGAAACAATATTAGCGAGGATCCGATGACCACTGCCTTGGAATTTTACAACAGCCACCGCTGTTTCGTCACAACTTGTCTCAATAGCGAGGATAAACATAAATTCACCTAATTAACCTAATTCACCTAATTTCTAATAAAATTTCTAATTCTAAAATGTCTAAATTAAAAATTTGTCATTGGTCATTGGGCATTTTATTAGGTGAATTAGGAATTAGATGAGTTAGGTGAATTTTACTGATGTTTCTTCGCTTTCTCCGCTATTTCTTTAAATATTTCTGGTTTATTTATTGCTAAATCTGCTAACATTTTCCTATCCAATTCAATTTTAGCTTTTTTAAGACCGGCTATAAATTTACTATAGGAAAACCCATGCTCCTTAAGAGCGGCGTTAATTCTTATTTGCCAAAGCCGACGAAATTCTCTCTTCTTTCTTCTTCTGTCTCTATAGGCATAAGAAAGAGCGTGCATTAAAGCTTCTTTTGCTGCCCGATAAGTTTTACTTCTTCTCCATTTATAACCCTTGGTTTGTTTTAAAACCCTTTTTCTTCGTTTATGAGCAATTTTCCCGCGTTTGACTCTAGTCATGATTTAGAAATTAGAAATTAAATCATTGAAAATTGATTGAAAATTGAAAATTGAAAATTGAAAATTCTAATTATATGGCAGCATCTTTTTAACCTCTCTCTTCTCAGTTCTCGATATTTGTACCATTCCCCTTTTCTCCCTCGTCTTATCCCCTTTATCTCTGGCATTAAAATGATCCTGACGCGTATGTCTGCGCAAGATTTTCTTATTCTTAGTTATTTTAAATCTTTTAGAAATAGATTTCCTCGTCTTCATATATATTATTCTCGGGTAACTAATGCGCTAAATCCTCTATTAGCCTGCAGCCTTTCAAGTTTTTCTTTCTTTATATCCTCACCTAAGCTTTGCAAGAATTCATTAATCTTTCTTTCTGCTTCTCTTATTAATCTTCTTTCTCTCCCTCTCAAGAATATAGATATTCTCACTTTATACGATTTAGCTAAGAACTCCTTGATTTTTTTTGTTTTGAATTCCAAATCGTGGGGCTGGGTAGAAAAGCCGATTTTTATTTCTTTAAGCTTTAGCTTTTTAGGCTTTTGTCCGCGTCTTTTTTTCTCTTGCTGATACAAATATTTCCCATAATCCATTATTCGGCATACTGGCGGCCTTACGTTTGGGGCTACTTCAACTAAATCAAGATTTTTCTCTTGGGCGATTTTTAAAGCTTTCCAGGTTTCTATTATTCCTAAACTCTCACCTTCTTCATCAATTACACGAACAGGTGATATTCTTATCCCCTGATTTACCCTTGCTTTTTTTGGTTGTTTAATACGTTTTTTCCAAATAGTTCCAATTTTCTCAGTGAAGCAAACCGAAGCACATAAAATGCAATTTTATGTGCTCGGTGCAGCTGAGCTGTTAGAAAATTGCGAATCCGCCGAAGTGAATCCTGATTTATCAGGATGAACGTAGGCGGATGTGTTATGTTTATTCTTTTAATGAAAATTTAATTTGTTTCTTTAGAGTTTCTCTTTTTGAACCTTTTTCCTTTAGTTCTTTTTCGCGTCGTCTAGCATCTTTCTCCGATAAGTAAGCTTCGTAATAAATTAGTTTCCATGGTCCGTGTTTTCTAGTAAATCCGCTTTTCCCTTGATTATGTTCATCCAATCTTTCTTTTACATTTGTTGTATAACCGATGTATGTTTTCTCACATTTTTCGCTTTTTAACTGGTAAACATAATACATGGACAAATTAGGAATGCCAATTTCTTCTAAATCTACAATTTGGTAAAGAAATTGAGCATCCGCCGTAACGTAGTGAAGGCGGATAGCCCGCCTACGCTACGCTTCGGCGGGTCCTCATTTTTGTTACAAAATCAGAGATTTTGACAAAAATGGGAGTGGAGGCGAGGGGATCGAACCCCTGTCCAAAAGTAAAATTACTTTTGTCGAAACCTTGCGCCCCCAAATTAGAAATATAGGAATTAGGAATTAGGAATTTATTACCTGTATTCTTTCATCATCCTCTCCATCTTCCTCTTGGCCTCCTTCTTCTTAATCAACTCTCTCTTATCCACTTTCTGCCTTCCTCTTCCTACCCCAAACTCTAGCTTTATCTTATCCTTCTTAGTATACACTCTAATTGGTACTAATGTCAACCTCCTTTGAGTTACTTTCCCAATTAGATTTTTAATTTCTCGCCTTTTTAAAAGAAGTTTTCTAGTGCGACTTGGATTATAGTCAGAAGGAACATTTTTTGGCTGATAAGGAGGAATATTAGCATTAATCAAGAAAGTTTCATTTTTACCCCGCAGTACTGCGGGACGAGTAGTCACATAGGCCCCTTTTAAGCTCATATGCCCCAATTTTACTGATTTTACCTCATGCCCCTTCAGCACTATTCCGGCCTCAAATTTTTCAAGGATTTCATAATCATATTTAGCTTTGCGATTATAGGCAAGAATACGCATGAAATTTTATAAATTCACCTAATTCACCTAATTCCTAATAAAAGGCTAAATGCCCAATGTCTAAATTAAAATTATTTTTGAATTTTGAATTTGACCTTATGAATTTTATTAGGTGAATTAGAAATTAGATGAGTTAGAAATTTAATAATGGTGAATTACTCTTAGTAATATATTCTATCTTATGCTAAATTATGTTATTATTCAACTGTATGTCGTCTATTACTCATTTCATTCTTCTTATCCCAATAGGTCTTCTGCCTGGCATAATTTGGCTTTTGTATTTCTTGGGCGAGGACAGAAAGAAACCAGAACCAAAGGGAATGATTATAAAAACTTTTTGCTGGGGA
>Ga0315547_1001593_pt1 | contig 17646 bp, 18 predicted proteins | sample SalMarSW160240MG_2_FD_202542 | JGI IMG/M metagenome (GOLD analysis project Ga0315547, IMG submission 202542) | Salt marsh sediment microbial communities from the Plum Island Ecosystem LTER, Massachusetts, United States - Salt Marsh Sediment SW1601-240 ...
GGAGAGCAATTCCCCGGTACCGATGGTCGGGGCGGCAGCTGGCGGTGCACGGTTTCGAAGATCGGACCGTCATCGTTACGACTACAACTGGAGGAAACAACAGATCCGCCTCTGTCGCCGCAGCTGTCGATCTGCCTGATCCAGTGTCTTCCCAAGGCGAAGAAGATGGATCTGATCGTCCGCCAGGCTACGGAGGCGGGACTTCGGCGCTTGATTCCCGTGTTCAGCCGCTACAGCCAGGTCAGATACAGCGACAGGCAGGGGGCGCAGAGAAAGCTCGAGCGCTGGCAGCGTATCGCCCGAGAGGCATTGCAGCAGAGCGGAGCCGCCGCCGCGCCGATCATCAAGTCTCCTCGGGAGCTGCAGGCCGTGCTAGCAGAGCTAGCAGATCTGCACGATCCGGTGGACGGCGAGGTAAGGTTGTTTTTTCATCAGGACAGAGAAGGAAGTGATACGCTTCACGGGTGTCTTTCCAAAATTGCGAAAATCATTACACTGGTGGTGGGTCCAGAGGGTGGTCTGGCCGAGAATGAGATTGACCAGCTCCGGAGCAAGAGTTTTGTGCCCATCACTTTTGGCCACACGGTGCTGCGCGCGGAAACTGCCGCCCTGTATGCCCTTGCTGCCGTGCAGACCGTGATTTATGAGAGGAAAGCGTGGGAACCAACGTAGCAACAAACAGAATTCGCATCCTAGACGTTCCCGTGGATTGTGTCGACGAGCAGCAGGCGCTCAAAGCTGTTGAATCCTTCCTCACGGACAAGGAGCACCACCAGCTTGTGTTCCTCAATTTGAAGAATCTGTTCAAGGGCCGACGAGACGCGGAGTTCCGCCGTCTCCTGCGGGGGGCTTCCTTGATCCTGCCCGTATATCCCGGGTTGGTACGGGCGACCCGTTTCTTGAGAAAACTCACACTTACCGTTTTTTCTCCCTTCTCATTTGTCATCCGTCTGCTGTCTTTGGCTGAACGGCTGAACCGTACCGTGTATCTGCTCGGTTCCCGGAAAGAGGATGTGGAGCGGGCCGAACGAAATCTTCGGGACTCCTATCCCAAGCTGAAACTGGTGGGACGCTTTTCCGGGTACCTCCCTAAAGGAGCGGAAAAACAGGTGCTGATGGCGATCAAGAAGGCCTCCCCCTCATTTCTCATGGTAGGGAGCGGTCTTCCCGGAAAAGACCTCTGGATCCTTAGGCGGAAGCGGGAGCTGAATCCCGGTGTGTCTATTTGGGTGGGGGACTGCTTCGAAATGTTCTCCGGAAAACGAAAGATCAGTCGGTTGGCCGCAGAAGGCTCCTCCGCGCTTTCCGTTCTCTACTTCTGGTTTGTCGTGTTGGTGGCCAAGATATTCAAACGGTAGAACGTCTTGAACTTCAGAAGAGATCAATAATCGTAAAGCTTCAAATATTCGTAGAGCTCTTTGAAGTCGGCCCGGGTCGCGCGGATGATGAATCGGCCCAGAGCGCTGCGGATAACGGGAATGAAGAGGGAAAATCCCAGAAGATCGGTAATGAATCCGGGGGTGAGCAGCAGAATACCCGCGGCGAAGATCCCGGTCAGGGTGATAAACTCCTCGGTGGGGAACACCCCCTCCTTGATCTTGTCCTTGAGCAGCTGCAGGTTTTTCTGGAAGCCCCGGAGGGCGAAGAGCATTCCCATCAGCCCGGTAAAGGCTGCCAGGGCGAGGGTGAAGTAGTTGCCGATCCGGTCCCCGAGGTAGATGATCAGAAAGATCTCGGCCAATGGCAGCAAGGAGTACAACAGGGCCAGGATGAGCAGTTTCGTGATGAAGGTCCGGTCGAGGAAACGAAGGATGAATTTGGCCCGATCCATGCTGGCATAGTAGCATGGAGGGTAGGGCTGGACAAGCGGTGGTACTATCGGATGTTTCGCATCTGCTCGTTTAGAAAGGATTTGATGTGAGCGATCGCTGCGGCACGGATGTCTTCCCGTTCGATCAGGATTTCGTGTCTGGCGCCCCGCATCAAAACCTTGCGGCACAGGGAGGCGCGACGGCAGAAGCGGTCCTGAGCCCCCGCTTTGGTGAGGCTGTCGTGTTCCGCCTGCAGAAGCAGAACGGGTACTTTGATCTGTTCCGCGCCCCGTACGGCTCGATGACCGGCCAGAAGGCTTTCCCGGATCCAGCGGTTGGTTACTCCTCCGAACTGGATCGCTTCGGTGTTGGGGATGATCTCCTGCTCCCAAAGCGACCAGCGAGGGTAGCTGTGACTGATCGTGTTGTTCTGAAAGGAAGGCCTTTTTATGTTCTTCTGGCCGAAACTGTATTGTTCATGCCGTCCGGGACGGTCAAGCAGGCGAGTCAGGGCACGGAGGGCAAAACCCGGCGCAGGGCCGGCATTCAGCTCAAACAGCGGCGAGCACAGTACCCCGGCCTGAAACTCCTCCGGGTAGCTCTCCAGGTGCAGCGCGGCGATAAGGCTTCCGGTTGAATGGCCGAGAACAAAGAGATGTTGGTGTTCTCCGGCTTTCACCACGGCGTCTAAGAAAGTCCTGAAATCCTGAAGGTAGTCGGAAAAGTGTTCCACATGCATCTTCAGGCGGTCCGGCAGCATCCGCTCCGAGAATCCCATACCCCGATGATCCATCGTGTACAGACTCAAGGGAAGCTCCTGTAGGTCGTAGAAAACTTCAGCGTACTTGAGGTAGGTCTCGGATTTTCCGGGGAGCACGACCAGAGCGCCGGAGGGGTTCTTCTTCTCAAAGCAGAGATAGCGGATTTTTAGCCCGCCTACCCCGGCAAACTCTCCAAAGCGTCCGTTATTGTAGAACGGCAGTACCCGGGACTCGTATTTGCTGCGGAACGTCCGTTCATCGTCCATAGTCGATCGATATACTATACGATCCATTGATTGCCGTGTGCAACGACAGATCTTTGTAGAAGAAGTACTCCGCGGTCAGTCGTACAAAGTTCTGGATTTTGAACTCGAAAGGCACGGTATAACCGGGCTCAAAGTCATTCCCCCACGATACCGTTCCGAGTAGGGCACCGAAGCGGTTTTTCGCCAGCTCTCTTTCCAGGACCGCCCGGCGTTACCCGCTCTCAGAGTATCCGGAGAGCTGAAAGGCGAGAGATTCGACCACTGTTTTCAGCAGAATTCGTTCGGCAAGCGTGTATGACCCTATGGAGTTCAAGTAGGTCATGAGGATCTCGGGGATTGTCCCCTTCTGGACATCAATCTACCCGACAGGAACGGTCTCGACGTGCTGGATGAGATCCTGGCCCGGCAGGAGGGACCACCTACGATAGTGCTGACTGCATCACAAATCCGATATCCACCTTTTCTGCCAAAAGGTGAGTGGAATCATACATGTCTAGTCACCCGAAGTCACGCTCTGTAAAACTCAAAGCAAAAAATCCAGACAAGTACAACCTTGAATTAATCTCGGTTTTTCAAATGTTTATCAAAAAAGTCCCATACGGGATAATCCGTTGACATGTTGATATTTACACCATGTCCTACATCTTTCTGCATGATCAAGGTGTGGGAAACGCCGATCTCCTTCATCTTTCTATCCAAGAGTTGCGCCTGCTGCGGCGGTACCGTTTTATCCTGATCACCATGGACCATGAGCACCGGGGGATCGTCTTCACTGACATACGTTATGGGGCTGGCTTGTCTGTATTTTTCTGGCAGCTCTTCAAGAGATCCCCCTATTAACCACATAATCATGTTTTTATCTACGTATCTAGTTTCAAAAAAACTCGCTAGGTCGGTTGGACCGGCTAGGCTGACCACTGCCTGCACCTTGCTCGAGAAGTTCAGATTTCCACAGTTCCCCTCCATGCCATCTGACGAATCTGTAAAACCTAGCATCAAAGCCAAATGACCACCAGCCGACAAACCGAATGCTCCGATACGTGCAGGGTCAATCTTGTATTTTACTGCATTCGCTCGAAGCCAACGCACGGCACATTTTACGTCATGTAATTGAGCAGGGAATGGATATTTTGTCTTTGGACCATCTTTTACACGGGTCAGACGGTAGTCTACACTCATGGCGACATAATCTCTCTCTGCAGCCCGTTTGATATAACTCGTTTGTCTAGATCCTGCGGACCACCGGCCCCCGTGAATAAATACCAAAGCAGGGTACGGTCCTTCACCTTTCCCAGGTCTGGCGAGATCAAGTTTCAAATCGACTCCATCGACTGTACCAAATACGATTCCTCCCTCCCAAATGACTGTTTGCTCCTTAGAACTACTTTCGTTGGATTGGCAACCGATCAAAGATAACACCAGGAAGATCGGGATCAGGGTCAAAATCGGATTTCTTTTTTTCATTCGTATGCCCCCTTTGGATATGGTTTTAATGACCATCACGCTTCTGAGGTACAATCTCCGCAATCAAGCATTTGAGATAGCTGGGTTGACCGATATTCTTAAAAATCTAGATCGGACTGATGTAAAAGATGGATGCTAATACCATTTTGAATAAAAAGTGGGTAAATTACCAATAAAAGTGAACTTCGGTATCAACCGCATTTAGATATACTGAGATCCAAACGCCTTTTGGATGGAAGCTTGCATTCAGGCTGGGGATGCAATAGCATGTTCTGTACCGTATGATCCGGATCCTGTTCATCGATGACGATCCCCAGGCCCAAAAGACCCTGAGCATGGTGCTGCAGGAGGACTACACCGTGGTCTCCGCCCTCACAGCCGCCGAGGGGCTGGACGTTCTGGAGAAGGCAGACCCCGACGTGGTGCTCCTGGACATCAATCTTCCCGACAGAAGCGGTCTCGATGTGCTGGATGAGATCTTGGCCCGCCCGGTGGCACCACCTACGATAATGCTGACTGCTTACGGGGAGGTGGAGTTCGTGAAGCGGGCCATCCAGGCGGGAGCCTACGACTACCTTCTCAAACCGTACGTTCTTGAACAGCTGGAAGGCACGATCCGCCGAGCTGTGGAAAACATCGCCCTACGCAGGGCTTACATCCCGATCACAGATCCGCAGGTGATGGGGAAGCTGGTCGGAGAGAGCAGAGCCCTGAAGGAATTGAAGAGTTTGATCGGGCGCTTTGCCGCCGCAGACTCGCCGGTGCTGATCCAAGGAGAGAGCGGTACGGGCAAGGAGCTGGTGGCCAGAGCCCTCCACGGCCTTTCCCCCCGAAAAGAGGGAACGTTTCAGGCCATCAACTGCGGCGCTGTACCGGAGACGCTCGTGGAAGCCGAACTGTTTGGATCGGAGAAGGGTGCCTACACCGACGCCACTACCCGGGCCGGGTGTTTTGAACGAGCCGACGGAGGGACGATTTTACTCGACGAGATTGGGGAGCTGCCTCTGAAGGCTCAGGTCACCCTGCTTCGTGTGCTGGAGTTCAAGGAGCTGTACCGGGTCGGGGGAACCAAGGCGATTCCACTAAACATTCGGGTGTTCTCCGCCACCAACCGGGATTTGAAGCAAGAGGTGGAAGAGGGGCGCTTCCGGGAGGATCTATACTATAGAATCAATGTTCTGTTCCTGTCGGTTCCTCCCCTTCGCAGCAGGGATGAAGATATCTCTCTTCTCTGCGCCTATTTCCTTCAGCAGCAAAAGCAGTCAAATCTTCGGATCCATCCTCAGGCCGTAGAGAAGCTTCTCGCCCATTCCTGGCCCGGAAATGTTCGTGAGCTTCGAAATGTGATGGAACGGGCTGCGGTTCTCTCCGACGGGACTGAGATACAGGTGCGGGATATTCAATTTTCTTGATACCGACAGGTCAGTTTCGGACCTTATTGAAGCGGGCGCGCGTGAATTCCTTCGAGGACCCAGGCCGTCTCCCCTTCTGCGATTTCCACAGTCTGGAGGGCCATGGCCACAATCAGGATGTGGTCGTTGGCCGTAATGACTCCTGGTGCAGGAGTTCGGGGTACCCGGGCCGGAAACATGCCGGCGAACCGGGGTCCTGAGAACAGAACCCAGCAGGAGTAACTGCGAACCTCTTCCAGACCGATCCATTCCCCCGATACGAGCTCGACCTGGACGAGGAAGTTCTCTTCGGCGGGATCCAGGATGAGAATATTAGCCACCGTGCCGTCCAGCAGGAGAAAACGATCCATCAGCCCGTAGGCGCTGGCCGTGGCTTCATCCAACTGACTCAGAGTTTTTACGGTGACCGAAAAGTCCGCCACGGCATCGAAGTTTCCTGGGTCGATAGAAAACAGAACAGGGGTTGCCAGGAACAAGAGGATAACGACGCCAATTGCTCGTTTCATATCGAGAATATTAGATGCTTCTGCTGGTCAGGTCAAGGATCGATTCCTCTATGAGCAACCATACCGCTTATCCTACGGAAGATCCCCGCCAACCGTTCAGCTTCGCGGTTCTCCAATTCCGCCCGGGCAAATATGTCCCTGAGAAAGACCGCCAGTTCATCCGGATCTCCCTGGGTGAAAAAGCCGATGGTGGTCAACGAAGCAATCATCAGTGAAATGAGAGAATCTAGGTCGCCCGGTGGCAGGGGACGAAATGTTTTTGCTCCCCGTTCCTCGGCCAGACGGCGGAAAATCTGGTAGGTGATGATCTGAACGGCATGGGATAGGTTCAAGGAGGGGAACGCCGGCGAGCTGGGTATCCGGGCCGACAGGTGGCAGCGGGACAGGTCGCGGTCGTTCAATCCCGAAGCCTCGTTTCCGAAAACAACGGCGCAGGGACCTTCCTCGATCGAAGTAATTCGCTCGGCAAGCTGTTCGGGAGAGAGGGCGAAGTATTTCCTCCATTTTCCCCGTCGGCGGGTGATTCCAGCCACCAACACGGCGTCCCGGATCGCTTCTTCCAATCCGCTGCACTGTACTGCCCGATCCAGCACATCAACCGCATGTACTGCGGTGATCGCTGCCTCGTTCCGATCGAACGTGTTCTGCCCCACGATGTACAAGCTGCAGAACCCCATGGTTTTCATGGCCCGACACACCGAACCAACGTTCTTGCTTTCCCGCGGTTCGATAAGGACAATGCGAATATTCGCTGTTTTTTGTGTCATTAGTGATATCTTCTTTTTTTAAAGATATCGTTGTCAATACAGAGCAAGGGGCCGATACAATGAACGAAATAGAGAATTCTCGGTTTTGGCTAGAGTCAGTTTATAGGGGGTTGAAAGGACCTGGAGCGACCATTATTATCAGAAGTAACTGTTTGACAAGGGAATAGGTAATTGTATAATATTAGTTTTTATTATACGGTGGTAGTCTAGCAATGATGAATAACGATATCGTACCGGGATTTGATGACGAAAAAGACGATAGCCTCAAGATAAGACTTCAGAAGATCGACGAGGTAGCCGGCTGTCTTGTGCTCTATCTCACCGGTTATATCGACACCTACAACTCCAACTACTTTCAGAAGCGCGTGGCGAAGACCGTTGAATCAGGATTCATCCGGCTTATCTTCCACTGCGCCGGTTTGAACTACGTGTCCAGTACCGGAATCGGCTCTTTCACAGCTTTTCTGAAAGCCGTCAAACCTCGAGGCGGTGATCTGGTGCTTCTGGAAATTCAGCCGAAGGTGTACGAGGTTTTCCAATTGCTGGGCTTTTCCCAGTTTTTCAATATCAAAGAGAATCTCGAGGAAGCTGTAGCCTTCTTCGCCCAGAAAGGTGAAGGAGCTCAAGCCGGTCCATTTCCGAAGATCTTCAAGTGTCCGATCTGTAGCAAGAAGCTCAAAGCGACGAAGTCTGGACGGTTTCGCTGTTCCGAGTGCAAAACAATTTTAGCGATTGATAATGCCGGCCAGGTGTTGCTCGGCTAAAATACATATTCTTAAGACCCTATCTGGACCGTGTATCATGAGTAAGAAATCCCCCCAAGAAACAGGAGAGAGATATGGGCGGTGAGGAGAAGGTACGTTCGTACCTGCTTGATCTTGGTCTGTCTTACGAAGAGGTCGGAGACAGTACCTTTCTGATCAACGATGAAGAAAAGGGTTTAAAGAACATCGTGGCGATGGTTTCCGAGCCTCTGGTGATTCTTCGCGTCAAAGTGATGGAAATGCCGGACAGCGACCGGGAACAGCTGTATGAAGAGTTGCTGCGCTTAAATGCGGAGGATCTGATACATGGAGCGTATGCCCTGGAAGGGGACCACGTGATCCTGATTGACACCTTGGAAGTGGAAACCATGGATCTGGAGGAGCTGAGGGCTTCCTTCGAAGCGATCGGGCTGGCTTTGGTCCAGCACTACAAAGTGCTTGGCCGCTACCGTCAGAAGAGTTAACGGGAGGGTGTATAATGGGACTGTTTAGCCGCTTTAAACGGGCCGTTAAATCCAATATCAACGATATGATCAGCAAGGCGGAAAACCCTGAAAAGATGCTCAACCAGCTGATCGTAGAAATGAACGAACAGCTGATCGAATCAAAGAAAACTGTAGCCGCTTCGATTGCCGATGAGAAGAAGCTGGAGCGCCAGATCGGAATGAACAGGGATCAGGCCGATGAGTGGGAACGCAAGGCCATGCTGGCTGTCAAATCGGGAGAAGACGACATGGCCAAAAAAGCGCTGCTGCGCAAACAAGAGTACGATAACACGATTCGTCAATACCAGATACAGTGGCAGGCTCAAGTTGAATCTGTTGAACAGCTTAAGGGAGCGCTGCGTCAGCTGCAGCAGAAGATCGAAGAGGCTCAACGCAAGAAGAACTTGCTCATTGCCCGGGCCAAGCGAGCAGAAGCCCACAAGCGGATGCAACAGACGATGAGCAGCATGGTAGACACCTCGGCTTTTGAACTCTTCGACAGAATGTCGGAGAAAGTGGAGCAGATCGAGGCGGAAGTGGACGCTATGCGGGAAATCGACGCATCGGCAACCGGAGATGCTCTCGAGAGGCAGTTTCAAGCTCTCGAGGCTTCGGATTCTTCGGCTGATAAGCTTCTGGACGATCTGAAGGCAAAGATGACGCAGTTGGAAGACAAGACAGATAAAAGCGAAAAACCGGAAAGCTAAAGAACCCTCTCTCCGTGTAAATCTGGTAAGCGAAGATCAGCTGCTGATCCAACGGCTGACTCTGTACTGCCAAAAAAATCCCCGAATCGGAATAACCCCTTCCGCCTCTCCTCTCTATGAAAGCGATTTCGATGCTGCTCTGATCCCGGCTTCCCTGCTATTGAAACAGGGTTTTCCAAGGCAAGAGGCAGAAAGCCGCCTCCACGCGGAGGGCTGCAGCCTCATAACTTGCGGGCCGGCGGAGCTTCTGAAGGGTTTCTCTCTCGCCGGTTGCGATGATTTTCTCAAAGAACCCTGGAGTCCGGAGGAACTGGAATGGCGGCTCCGGAAGCTTGCCAAACGAAAAACTCTGAGCTTCGCCTTTAATTGGGGCAGTTTCGAAATTAAGGAGCTCGAGCTTCATGCTCCTTCAGCGAGCTGTCTGCTCTGCGCTCAGGAGCAAAGGATCCTGCGCATGCTGGTCATAAACAGGGGTGAGGCGGTATCCAGAGACGTTCTATTCTACGGGATTTGGGGAAAACCCGCATCGGAGAAAAGCCGGGTCGTGGATGTGCATATCTCGTCCCTGCGGAAAAAGCTCCTTCGGCTGTTTCCACAAAGTGACGGCTGTATCCGCTCGGTTCGCGGCGTCGGCTACCTGATCGCCTGAAGGGGTAGTCCGTTCTATTCCTCGACCACCACCGCTGTACCGTAGGCCAGAAACTCTGCGGCGCTTTGCATCATCATGGTCGTGGTAATTCTCAATCCCACCACGGCGTTGGCTCCCAGAGCCGCCGCATCCTCAGCGAGTCGATCGAGTGCCTGCTCTCTCGCCTCCGCCATCATCTTCGTGTAGTCGACGATCTCCCCGCCCACCACATTTCTCAAGAAAGCCATGAAGTCGTGGCCGAGGTGACGGGCGCGAATCGTGTTGCCGCGGACCAGGCCGATGGTCTTGATAGTTTTCTTGCCGGGTACGGTTTCCGTGGTTACAAGTATCACTTCATTACTCCTTTGTAACGGTCATCCTTACTTTCCCGTATTCTGTTTACTACTGTAATCCCAAGCAGAACGGCAAATCCTAGGAAGATTCTCCCAATGCCTATGTAGAGCCTTCTTCGGCAGCGTTTCAAACCATTCTTTGGGTGGATCGGGAACGCTGATTCCTGCCGGCTTTCGCTGGAGCTTGAGGAAAGTGACGATACGCCGCCCGGTGAGCCAGATGGGAGTTGATATAGATCAGGCGGCCGAAGGCCCGGCCATTTCCTGCTTTGGTCTGTAGAATCAGTTCCCGTTCCACCTGTGGATGGGGATTTATTCATTCATACGAAGTAGGGGCGGGAGAGCTGATCTTCGATCCTGCCTAGGAGCTCGGTGAAGGTAAAGGGCTTAACCAAGTAGTCTGCAGCGCCTGCCCTCCTGGCTTGATCCATTGTAACCGAGTCCGAGCGGGAGGAAATCATAATCACCGGGGTTTCCTCGTAGTCATCGAGGTTCTTCAACAGCGAACAGGCTTCTATTCCACCGATTCCGGGAAGGGCTACATCTAGGATGATCAGGTCGAAGCTTTTGGTTTGAGCTTTTGCATACCCCTCCGCCGCGTTTGCAGCCGTCTCGACGTCGAATCCCCTTTGCTGCAGGTTGAAGCGCAGCAGAGTTCCAACAGAAGATTCATCGTCGATGACCAGAACATCCCGTGACATGGTTTATCCACTTTACCCCGCTTGGGTGAAACTGGCAAGAACATATCGTAATCTTCGATTACAATTGAAGAGGAATATTACGATGTCCTGCGTAATATTTACACTACTGCAGCAGCCCCACGATCTGATTGTTCAGGGTGATGCAGACGGTGACGAACACGATCGATACCATGGACATCAGTTTCAGCAGAATGTTGAGAGAGGGTCCGGAGGTATCCTTGAAGGGGTCGCCGACCGTGTCCCCGACTACCGCCGCCTTGTGGGGTTCCGACCCCTTGCCGCCGTGGGCGCCTTTTTCAATGTACTTCTTGGCGTTGTCCCAAGCACCGCCGGAGTTGGCCATCATGATGGCCAGAACGAATCCGGTGGCCAGGCTGCCTGCGATCAAAGCGATTACGGTGAAGGGTCCGAAGAGGATGCCGATCAGGATTGGAGCGATGATGGCCAGCAGAGAGGGAAGAATCATCTCTCGCTGGGCCCCCTTGGTGGAGATGGCTACACAGGCGGCGTAATCCGGCTGATCGGTTCCCTTCATGATACCGGGTTTTGCCTTGAACTGGCGCCGGACCTCTTTGACCATGTCCCCGGCAGCCCGTCCCACCGCGCGCATGGAAAGAGCAGCGAACACGAAGGGCAGCATGCCTCCGAGGAACAGACCGATCAGGATGCGGGGATCGAGGATGTTGATGTTCAAGGTAATATCTTGAATAACTCCACCGGCATCCCGTACGATGTTCACCAGGCCTGAGTAGAAGCTCTCAAATAGTTCAGAGCTGGCCGGATCGGCGAACAGGTGGGTGATCCCTTCCTTGATCTTGTTGCCGTATTCGGCCAGCAGGGCCAGGGCGGTCAGAGCGGCCGAGCCGATGGCAAAGCCTTTGCCGGTAGCTGCTGTTGTGTTTCCCAGAGAGTCCAGGGCGTCGGTCCGGTTGCGGACCTCTTCCCCTAATCCTGCCATTTCGGCGATTCCTCCGGCATTATCGGCAACTGGTCCGTAGGCGTCGGTGGCAAGGGTGATCCCCAGGGTGGAGAGCATCCCTACAGCGGCCAGGCCAATACCATATAAACCCAACCCCGGAAAGGCGAAGCCTCCCGAGAGAAAGAAGGCGGCCAGGATCGCTATGACTACCGTGATAACGGGGATCAGAGTGGAAAGCATCCCGAGGGACAAACCACCGATGATGAGGGTGGCCGGACCGGTAAGGGATTCGTTGGAGAGCGTTCGAGTCGGCCTGTAGTGGGCTGAGGTGTAGTACTCGGTAGAAAAACCGATGACGTTTCCGGCTACCAGTCCAACGATCATGGCCCCCCACACACCGAGAAACTCGGTCCCGATGGTAAAATAGATGAACAGAAAGGACAGGACGGCGATCGCGATCGTCGAGAACCAAACTCCCCGGCGAAGCGACCCGAGCAGCACCTTCTGGGTGGCATCCTCTTTAGCCCGAACCAGGAAGGTGCCGATGATCGAGCAGATCACCCCGATGGTGGCGATGGTAACGGGAACTTGGATCGCCTGCAGCGCGGTCAATCCTGGAAGCTGCAGGGACGCGATGGCTCCCAATGCCATGGTGGCAATCACCGATCCCACGTAGGATTCGTAGAGATCGGCGCCCATGCCGGCCACGTCGCCGACGTTGTCTCCAACGTTGTCGGCGATTACCGCCGGGTTGCGGGGATCATCTTCAGGAATTCCTACCTCCACCTTACCGACCAGGTCTGCACCCACGTCGGCGGCCTTCGTGTAGATACCCCCGCCCACACGGGCAAACAGGGCAAAGGAGGAAGCGCCCATTCCGAAGGTGATCATGATCGGCGGGATCTCCGCCGGCGGCAGGTCGAAGAGGGTCAGAACCAGCCACCAGATCGACAGGTCCAGCAGTCCCAGACCGACCACCACCATGCCCATGACCGTACCCGAAGAAAAGGCAACCCGTAGACCTGAGTTCAGAGAAGTCCGGGCGGCCCAGGCTGTTCGGGCATTGGAGCGGGTGGCCACGGTCATGCCGATGTAGCCGGCTAAGCCTGAGAAAAACCCGCCGGTGATGAAGGCGAAGGGAACGAAACGGGAAATCAGCCCAAGGCCGAAGGACAGAACCAGAAAGAGGGCGAATACAAAAACGAAGAAGATCGCCACGATCTTGTACTGTTGTTTGATGTAGGCCAGGGCTCCGTCCTGGATGTGTTTGCTGATGCTGCGGGTCTTCTCGTTACCGGGATCTTTCTTCAAGATCGCCAAGGTCAGGATCAAGGCGAAGACCAGAGCGGCAACCGATCCGATCCAGGTGACCCACATCATGCCCATCTGACCTCCTGTCTCACTCTCGGCCATCACGCCCAAGACCGGAAGGAGCAGAAAGAGGAGCGCGCATATGAGGAGTTTCGTTTTTTTCATGTGAGACGATACCTCCTGTATTCTCAAGTGATTTATTGCCGCCCAGTTTATGTGGATTCAACTCGAAGGTCAAGGTAAGGGCGAACGGCCTTTAGCTTGATCTCGCCAGGGCGCCGATGGTAGAATGATCAGACGTGAAGGATATCCTGCGCCTGCCTGTACTTTTTCTCTTTTTCTTTGTGCTTCTCTTCCTCTTTTTTTTCGGGTTGAGTCTTCTCGCTCAGTGGGGCAGCGCATATTCTGAGGGTCGGGAGATAGCCCTTCAGGTCATAGAAGCTCGTATGCTCCAGAGTCTTTTAAACGTGCTCCCCGCCGCGGTCCTGGTGTCCTTGGCTTTTCTTCTGGCCCGTACAGCGATAAAGCCGGGAAGCCGTTTTCTTTCTCTTATTATTCCCTTAGGAGGGGCTTTTGTGCTTTTGGCCTTCGGCTACCAGATCCTCGTGGGGCTGGGCCCGCTTGAGGGTGCTCAGCCCAGTGTAGTTGATCCCACACCGCGTCGCTATCTGGCTCCGGGAGTCTTTAATGCGGTGGAAAGTAAGGTGCTCTATTTCGAAGACCTCGAGGAGCGAAGGTTAAGTTCTGTCGTAGTCGTGGAAAGAGGGGGCTCCGACCAGAAGCTGCTGTATTTCCCCCAGGGCCAGGTGGCGGTGGGGGACGATTCGGTAATCCTGCGCATGGCCGGGTACACCCTGGAGGTGGATCCTGAACCCGTGTTCGCCGGTATGTTCGCAGAGGATCCGGTGCTGCGGCGTTTTTTTACCGACCTGGATTTTCTCAACCGCGAGCTGCGACGGATGTTCCAGCTCTCTTTGCCTGCATTTTATTTTGCTGTCCTTGCTCTGGTGATTTCCTTCTACGCCAGTGGGATGTTTTTCCGCCTCACCCGCTGGCATCTGCTGAACGCCGCGTTGGCTCTTCTGGCGCTGCGGGGATTTCTGGCCCTGTTCCGATTCATGAAAGAGGGGGTGGTTTTTGAACTGGACAAAGTCTTGAGAAATCCCCAGGTGCTCCAGTTCCTGCCGGAACTGGTGCTCCTGATCCTGGGAGGGTTGTTGCTCATCCTCGATATTCTCTTTGTACCCTTCAATCGGTGGGAAGAGGGGTGAGCAGTGCGTAGGCAGATGGTCCAAAATCCCTTTTCGGTTCTCTTTGTTTTTTACCTGCTCGCCTTTGGGGGATTCTTCTTTTATTCGATATTCACCTTTCCCAGATATCTGGCAGCCTTTCTGTGGCCCTTCGCCTGGACAAAGGCCTTCCTGCTCTTTATGCAGTACAGCATCCCGGTGACCGTAGCCGCCGTAGCCGTTGCCTTCTCGCTGCTGCCTACGGCGGAGACCATCCGTGTCCGTTCGAGCAGTCAGCCTTTCTCCAGGTTGGTGACCTCTCATCTGGTGACCTTCATTACATTGACCGTCGTGTATACGGTACTCATGCTCGGGTTTCATCCGATGGCTCAGCGAAACATGGAGCGTTTTTCTTCCCTCACTCTTCAGGCACGGGCATTCCGGAATATGGCGGAAGAGGCGATGGAAGCGGGAGATCGCGAAACCGCCTTGCTCAACTATCAACGCTACCTGGCCATCGACAAGGGAAACAGGTCATTCATGGAGCTGGTGAACGACATGCAGATGGAGATCATGGCTGAAGCTCCTGAGCAAAGGCAGGCAGCCGCGAGCGATCTGGAATCGATGCGGATCAAAGACCTGGCCGAAGGGAAAGAGCCTTATGAGCTTTTCGAGATGGCTGAAGGATTCTACGAGCAGGAGGACTATTTCTCCGCGCATTACTACGCCAGGTTGGCTTTTAAGATCGACCCCAACCGACGGGATGCCCAGCGTCTTGCCGCCCGGGCTCAGGAGATGATTGCCGGAAAGGACCTGAGCATGTTGGAAGCCGAGGAGAAACAGCTGTTTGAACGTAAACGGGAAGGGTATGAGTATTTTACCAACAAGGAGTACTTCAAAGCCTTTCACATCTTCCGCGAGCTTCAGGAAAACTATCCAAATGACGCCGATGTAATCAGCTACCTCCAGAAGAGCCAGGATCGGTTGAGCAAGGAAACCTTCTTCCTCGACGAGGCAAAACAGATCGATACCCTACCCGGTCCTACGGAGCTGTTGTTCATTAATCACAGAGAGGAAGGCGAACGGGAGATCGTGTATCTGGGAAAGCTGGCAGGGATGGAGGCGGGTACGTTCTGCAAGGATATCGAGGTGATGCGTTTCAACCCGCAAGGGTTGCTCTATCATTACTACGCTGAATATGGGAGGCTGCGGGACGGAAGCATCAACCTGCACGGGGTCGATAGGGGCTCTACCGGCGGGCAATCCTTGCCTCGTTATCTCTCCGGATCGATACGGCGCCGTGCGGAGAGTCTGCCCAATATACTGACTCTGAGCCCTGCCCTGGAACAGCTTCCCAGCCTGAAAGCGGGCAAAGTAGCTTCGGCCACAGCCGCGAGCATTGGGCTTTTCTCTCTATGGCAGGTGCGCAGCCAAATCGAAAGGTTCGGATACCTGGAATCTATTATTTCGGAGGAGATCCTCAGGAGAATACTCCTGCCCTTCAGTTTTCTTGTGCTCTGTCTCCTCTCCGTAGCGATCGGCTGGCGTTTCCAGGCTCGCCTTTCCGGTCGCGCACACTGGATCCTGTTCGTGTTCATGCCTCTGTTTCCGCTGGTGGCGTTATCCCTAACCTCCCTCTACCTTACTGCGCAGCGAATCATTCTATCCTTTGTGCTGCTGCGGTTGGGCTTTTCCCTTTCTTTAGTTGTTTTTCTTGTTCTTCAGGGATCCTTGCTGCTGGTAACCATGATTGTTCTAGCCGGTCAGAGAACGGAATAGGCTCATGGCTTTCAAAGGAAAGTTGATCGGCGCCCTGCTCGGATCTTTGGCCGGTCCCATGGGAACGATCTTGGGAGGGCTGATCGGTCACCTCTACGACCGGGCTACCGAAGAACGGGCGGCAACCGGGCAAATCGGCGGAGGGTCGAGAGTTTTTCAGGATTCCATCTCTGCAGCCCAGGTGGATTTCCTGACCTCCTTGATTGGACTCTCCATTGCCGTGGCAAATGCGGACCGGCATGTTCGGGTTTCCCAGATCGACGCGCTCAAGGTTTTCTTCAGGCAAAGCTTTCCCTACTCCGAGGACGATCAAAGGATTATCCAAGGAATTATTGACGAGACCTTCCTCAAACGGGATCGATTGGATATAGATGCCCTGGTCGGCTACTACCGGGTGACATCCAGCCAAGCGGGAAGGCTACTTTTGCTGCGGCTGCTGTTCAAGATCGCAGACGCTGATCGAAAGGGGATTTCCGAAGCGGAAGAAGGGGTGATTCGGAGCATCGCGGAAAACCTTCACATCGACGCCGCAACGTATCAGAGTATCGCGGCGGAGTTCAAGTACGAGAACGGTCGAGCCTACCGGATCCTGGGTGTCAGTTCCGATGCCAGTAATGAGGATATTCGCAGCACTTTCCGGAAGCTGGCCGCCCAGTATCATCCCGATACTGTGGCCAATCTGGGCGACGAGTTCACGAAGGTCGCTGAAGAGAAGTTCAAGCTTATCAACCAGGCGTATGCGGAGATTCGTTCGCAGCGGGGTCTCTAGACAGAAACTTTGGATTTCGCCGATCCGTCAGAGATCCGCTCTATATGAGCACCCAGGTTCTTCAACCGTTGGGAGAGATTCTCATAGCCCCGTTCTATCTGGTACACATTGCCAATAGTGCTCTTGCCCTCGGCACACAGCGCCGCGATGACCATGGCCATGCCGGCGCGGACATCCGGGGACACCAGCTCGGCACCCTTTAAGCGGCTGGGTCCGCTGACAACCGCCCGGTGGGGATCGCAGAGGATAATCCGGGCTCCCATTCCTATCAGCTTATCCACGAAGAACATCCGGGACTCAAACATCTTTTCGTAGACCAGGACCATTCCCTCCACTTGAGTCGCCGTGACCAGGGCTATGGAGATGAGGTCCGGTGGAAAGCCGGGCCAGGGAGCATCATCGATCTTGGGGATCATTCCTCCGATGTCGGGAATGACTTTCAATTCCTGTCCTGCGGGGACCCGGATCGTATCGCCTTCGGTCTCCCAATGGATCCCAAGCCTGCTAAAGACGATCTTGGTCATTCGAAGGAATTGGGGCGCCGCATCTTCGATCTCCAGCTCGCTCCGGGTGACTGCGGCCAGGCCGATCAGCGATCCCACCTCCATAAAGTCCGTAGAGATTTTAAATTCAGTGCCTCCCAAACGTTTTACGCCTTCGATGTGCAGAATGTTGGAGCCGATACCGCTTATGCGGGCACCCATGCCATTGAGCATGTGGCAGAGATCCTGGACATGGGGTTCCGAGGCAGCGTTCTGAATAGCAGTCGTACCCTCGGACAGCACAGCCGCCATGATGGCATTTTCCGTGGCAGTGACGGAAGCCTCGTCCAGGAACAGATCCGCTCCTACCAGCTTGTTGGCCTGAAGGCTGAACACCCCGTCTACCTCGACCCGGGCTCCCAACTCCTTGAAAGCCAGGAAATGAGTGTCCAGCCGTCGTCTGCCGATAATATCCCCTCCTGGAGGAGGAAGGGTGACCTTTCCGCAGCGGGACAGAAGAGGTCCGGCAAAG
>Ga0315547_1001594_pt1 | contig 17622 bp, 15 predicted proteins | sample SalMarSW160240MG_2_FD_202542 | JGI IMG/M metagenome (GOLD analysis project Ga0315547, IMG submission 202542) | Salt marsh sediment microbial communities from the Plum Island Ecosystem LTER, Massachusetts, United States - Salt Marsh Sediment SW1601-240 ...
AAAGACCCACGCAAAATCTTGCTGGAATTCACAGAAGCCATAACTAAAACGTTATAGTCAATCATAGATTATGATCATCTCTTAGGAGGCTTTGCAGTGAAGCCTTCACCCTTTCAGTCTCCAACATGATTCTGCGTATAAAAATTCTGAATGATCACATTGTCGCTTTAGCAAGATACTGAAAGGGGGATAACAAAGGCGCGCAAAGCCTTTAATCGTGTTGTCATTAAATGTTTATTGGAGTGTCATGTTTTCAATGAAATCGAAAACGGGTTGGATCGTTTTCGTTTTTTCTTTATTAATGATTTTTGCAGGGTTAGGTTATTTGCTATATTTGAATGTTGTTTTTCCGGGTCTCGTGCCTTCTTATGGTGGCGGAGAGAGGGTTACTCTTAGCAAAGCCGAAAACTACACTTTTCAGATACCATGGTTAGCCTATACTAGACTTCACTTAGCCCTACAAACTAATGACACTGTGAAACTCTACATCGATAGTGAGTATATGTGCGATTGTGCCAGTTATGATTTTGTTGTAGAACCGGGTGAGCAGGTTCTAATCTTGCTGAAGTCAGACGCTCCTGTTTCAGGCATGTTTACAGCATGGCAGGAGATTCCTTTTGAAAAGCAGGTACTGGCATTAACTCTGGTTTTAATTGGTTTATTGGGTACAGGAATTAAACTCACAGGTAAATTACGGTAACTCGGTCGGGTGATTGATAACCTTTATATCCCCTGTTCTGGCTTCATTCCCTTCTACGTGATCAAAACAGCTAACCGCGTTAAGTTTCACAAGTCAACATTGTTGGTCTAGGGGATTATGATTGAACGTTGAACTCAGATGCATTTCATGTATTCTCAATCGTGGCTACCTACAAATCCAAGAAGCCACAGACGACAAGGCTCTCCGATTCACTACTCTGTCAGCTATCCTACGGTTTTTGGCTGAAGAATTCAAAGCAACAGCCAATCCCGCCGATTTAGGCACAAAACGGGACCGGCTGATACGAAAGATAACCGGCAACCCTGACCCATACAAACAAAAGAAACAGCTCAGCAACAAAAAAGCTCTAAAAGTCGTTCCCCTAGCAAAAAGCATAATCTCGAAGGAAACTTCACCGGAGTTACGGTTTCGGAAGGCTTGTCTTTCCGCCATTGTCGGCAACATCATGGAGTTTGATCTCCCCGATAACCCCTTCAAGTTTGCGGATCTTGAGAAGCTGATTCAACAGGCTGAAAAGGACCTAGCCTTGGATGATATCCCCCAAATTTTCAATAAGGCAAAGAATGCGAAACGGGTTCTCTACTTAACTGACAACGCCGGAGAGATAGCCCTAGACACGCTGCTTGTACAAGAACTGAAAAATCTTGGCGCCCATGTTACAGTAGCGGTTAAAGACGGTCCGATACTCAACGACGCCACATTGGAAGACGCTCAAATTGTTGGAATGGACAAAGTAGCAGACGCGGTAATATCCACAGGCTCGGATGCCGTTGGTTTGTTTCCTAACGAATGTTCAGACGAGTTCCTAGACCTTTACAATTCTGTGGATTTGGTGGTGGCGAAGGGTATGGGTCACGCTGAAACCCTTACAGAACTTGAGCTTCCAGTTCCTCATGCTTTACTTTTGCGGACAAAATGTTGTACAGTAGCCAATCACTTCAAGGTGGGTACAGGAAAAAACATAGCCAAGCTCTTACATTAATCCTGACGGATGTCACAAAAGTGGACTTACCCAAAATAAGTCTTGGGCGAGACGTTCTCTCCGACGTTAACGAGGCTCTAGGTAGAGAATGGCTTGTAACCAACGGGTTAGGCGGATATGCTTCCTCAACCGTTTTGGGAATCAACACAAGAAAATATCACGGTCTCCTTGTTGCAGCCTTTAATCCTCCAATTAATCGCTGGGTTCTGTTAACAAAACTTGATGAAGAGATAAAGATCGGAAATGAAACTTACGCCCTCGGGGCAAACGAGTTCCGGGACGTCATGCATCCTGAAGGATACCGTTTTCTCTCCGATTTTGTTCTCAGTCCTCTTCCAACTTACAAGTATGCTGTGGAGGGTGTTAAGCTCCAGAAAACAATTTTTATGCCTTACATGAAAAACGCAACAGCAGTAATCTACGAAGTCTTTAATCCCTTGGAAGAAAAAGTATCTATCCGCGTCTCACCGCTTGTCAATTCAAGACACATCTATAACATAACGGATAAGGACACGTTACCGTGGAGGTTTGTTCAGAAGCGCTGCGGAGAAGCCGTGGTAATTGAGTCCTCAGATTCGCTTTCATCCCTGATTCTATCCTCAGGCAATGACCACTCTTTTGTGGAGGATAGCTGGTGGGTTGAAAAAATCTTCTTCAGAGTTGATGCTTCTAGAAGGGAGAGCAGTGTTGACGACTATTTTGGACCTGGCTGGTTCAAGTTTTCTGTTGATCCTAAAGAGAAGAAACTGTTTCACGTTCTCGCAGTAGCTGGAAAAAATGGGGAAGAAACCCAGAGCCTCTTTTCATCTTTTGGCAAAGAAATAGAGGACATTGAGCTGCTATACCGTGAGGAGATAAAGCGGCGAAAAGGCTTGCTGGAACAGTTCAGGGAACGCCACGCTGACTTAGAAATGGAGGACTGGATGAAGTGGCTTATCCAAGCCGCGGATTCGTTCATTGTTTCTAGAGCCTCAACCGAAAAAAAGTCCGTGATCGCCGGCTACCACTGGTTTGATGATTGGGGAAGGGACTCACTCATTTCCCTGCCCGGGCTAACGCTTGTCACAGGAAGATTTCAGGATGCACAAGAGATACTGTTGACTTTTGAGCACTACTGCAATAAAGGCATCATCCCAAACCGTTTCTCAGATAAGGCTGGAGGTACTCCTCTCTACAACACCGTTGACGCCACCTTATGGTTCTTCAACGCTGTTCTTCAATACCTCAAGTACACTGGCGACTACAGATTTGTTCAAGAAAAATTGTGGAAAACATTGAACGAGATTATTGAATATCACGTCCAAGGAACAACCTTTGGTATACACATGGAAGAAGATGGCTTGATTGCTCATGGTCCACAATTGACTTGGATGGACGCAACCACGATTGACAGGTTTGTTACGCCTAGAGACGGGAAGGCAGTGGAGATTCAAGCATTATGGTATAACGCCCTGAAAACCATGCAGTTGCTAGCAAAACGATTCAATCAATCTGACAAGGCAGAAGAGTACTATGGCATGGCTGAGAAGGCTAGAGAAAGTTTTTCACAGAAGTTTTGGAACCCCAAGAAAGGATGCCTCTTCGATGTGGTAAATAATGATGGCGCTGACTCAACGTTACGACCAAACCAAGTGATTGCTGCATCGTTGGATTTTCCCATACTTGACATGAAGAGAAGAAACAAGATTGTTGAGACGGTCTGGAAAAATTTGTGGGGAAGGTACGGGCTTAAAACTCTCCCTGAGGATGATCCGCGATACATAGGAGAATATCTTGGTGACTGGACTCATCGTGATAGTGCATATCACAATGGCACGGTTTGGGCGTGGCTTCTAGGACCCTTCACCACCGCCTTCTTAAAGACAAAAAATCATGAAGAATATTGGCGAGATTTCGCTTTCAAGAGTTTCTTGCAGCCCCTTTTCCGAGAAGAAATACGCCGAGCGGGTTTAGGAACAATCAGCGAAATCTTTGATGGCAATGAGCCGCACATTTCCAGAGGATGTATTTCTCAGGCTTGGAGCGTAGCTGAGCCGTTAAGAGCATACGTTGAGGACATAGCTTTTGTTAGACCTCCACACGAAAAAGAAGTTCTAGAGAATCTTGCGTATTAGTAAGCTTTAAGGGTTAAAATTTAATCCTCAAACCCAAGTTGCCATTTATCCCTTTCCCCGCATTACGTGTATGTTGTTAATGATTCTTTCTCAAGTTGGGTCTAAATTTGAAATCCTTAATATTTTAGAGTTCAATTTTTAAGAGTCTAATTACTAATGTTGTAAGATCAAAACTTAGAGGTTGAATTTGGTTGACAAACAAAAAAAGTTGGAAAGAAAGGCAACAGGAAAGACAAAATAAACAGCAAAGTTCAGATGAGGCTCAAAGAAAACGCAGGGAGGCTAAAGCTAAGAAAAATCCAAGAAAATTGCCGTCAAAGAAGGTTTTACTGGCAATTTCATTAATTATAATAGTAGTTGGAGCCATTTTGGTTTGGCAACTTAACACAAAAACTTTCACGATAATTTACATCAGGTCAGATGGAACTCTTGATCCTTCTTCGGCAGCATTAACGAATTTGGGTGATAATCAGTATACGTTTACTGCTGACATTTTTGGCTCGATTATTGTTGAAAGGGACAATATAGTAATTGATGGCGCTAATAATGTCCTTTATGGCGATGTTGACACTAACTCCACTGGAATCGAACTGAAGAAAAGAAGTAATGTCACTGTGACGAATTTGAAAATAGATGATTTTCGGTATGGAGTTTTTCTTAATTCATCAACAAATATTGTTTTGTCTAAAAACTATTTAACAACCGAGTATGGTGTTGCTCTTGATTCTTCTTTGTATAACACGGTGATTGACAATGTTTTTACAGATTGTGAGGGCGCAATTTTGTTCGCTATATCATCGAATAACACCATATTGAATAACAATCTGGACAATAACGACTATGGATTGAACTTGGACTATGGGTCTTCCAATAACACAATTTCTGGAAACACAATAACCAACAGCCAAAGCGGTATGTTTCTAGATAAATCATCAAACAATAACAGTATTCATGACAATATCTTGGAAAGAAATGAACAAGCAATAACGTTAAGTCAGGCCTTAAACAACAGCATAGTTGGGAACTCGATAAATGATTCTGAAGGAGCAATAGGTCTCACTTATTCATCAAATAACCAGATAACAAACAACAATCTGATGGACAACACTTACAGCATCTTTCTTAATTTCAACTCAAAATCAAATAATATTCAAAATAACAATATAAAAAACAGTCAAACAGCACTTGGACTAGGCTACAATTCGGATGACAATAGCATCGTTGAAAATGTTATTGAAGCCGCCACAGAGGGCATCAGGTTAGATAATTCTACAGGAATTAGCATAGTTGGGAATCTGATAACAGATTGTGAAGGATCAGTGGGTCTCACTTATTCATCAAATAACCAAATCGCAAACAACGCCATCACAAACAACGATTATGGTATTAGCATAATCTTAGATTCTGAATTAAACTCTATTTATGCTAACACAATAGTAAACAGTACACTTGCTATTGGGATTACAGAATCTTCAAACAATCAGATAACAGGAAACACAATAAGTGAGAATGAATATGGCGTTTACCTGAATTCAACATCGGGCAACAGCATTTACGCTAATGATTTTCTAAATAACACAAACCAAGTATATACCGTCGATTCTGATAACAACGTTTGGGATAATGAAAACCTGAGCATGGGTAACTTTTGGAGTGACTACGAAACAAAGTATCCTGATGCTGAAGAATTAGATCAATCAGGAACATGGAATACACCATACACTATAGACGCATACAATAAAGACGACCATCCGTTGATAAATCCCGTAAACTAATCCTAACATGTTATTCTAGGTATTTTGTGGAAAGTGCGGATACCGTTGATATAGTTGTGCTTTGAAGATGAACCCATTTTAATTTTATCCTGAACATGCTAAACTCATATATTGGTAAATAAGAAGTTATAAAAGGGAAAGAAATACACTTGCTTTTCGGAAGCTTATTCCATTTCAGCTTTAGTGGTCAACCATGACAGATGTTTGTTTAATGTTTGAGGTTCATCAGCCATTCAGGTTGAACCGAAATTTTCACTCAGACCTACTGTCTAAGGGAAAAGTATCAAAAAAGGATCTTTTTGACCTCTATTTTGACAATGGGCTTAACCGTTACGTTTTCGAGAGAGCTGCAAGAAAATGCTACTTTCCCACAAACGACATAATCTTGGAACAGATCGACAAAAGCAAGAGCGCAGGAAAACCGTTCAAGGTAACTTATGGCATATCCGGCGTCTTTCTTGAACAATGTGAACGGTGGAACCCAGACCTCATCGAATCCTTCAAGCAGCTCGCCGAAACCGGATGCGTAGAATTCATGGACGAAACATACTACCACTCCCTAGCCAGCCTATACGGAACCGACCTCTCAGAATTCATGGAACAGGTCACAATGCACCGCCAACTCATGAAGGACCTCTTCAACTACGAACCACAAATAGTCGAAAACACTGAACTGCTATACAACAACGCCATAGCTAAGACCATGGAAGGAATGGGCTACAAAGGCACTGTCACAGAAGGCATCGAGAGGCTTCTATGGTGGAGAAGCCCCAATTATGTTTACAAAGCCAAAGACTCTAACCTTCGCGTGTTACTCCGTAACTACCGCCTTTCCGACGACATAGGATTCCGTTTCTCCTCAACCGAGTGGAACGAATATCCCCTAGACGCAACCAAATATGCCAGATGGTTAGCCTCAACCCAAGGACAGGTAATCACACTCTTCGTTGACTACGAAACCTTTGGGGAACACCACTGGCCAGAAGGCGGAATCCACGAATTCCTAAGAGCGCTACCAAACGAAGTGAACAAATGGCACCACCTGAATTGGCGAACTCCCTCAGAAGTCATTGATCGACACGCTCCAGTCGACGAAATCGACGTTCACGAATACAACACAGTCTCATGGGCGGACATTGAACGAGACCCCAGCGCATGGATTGGCAATCCCATGCAGAACATCTGCTACGACTCTCTGAAGGAACTAGAACAGCTGGTGAAGGGAATAGGCGACAAAAACCTGATTCAGCTGTGGCGTTACCTCCAACTGAGCGACCACCTATATTACCTCAGCATAAAGGGGGGAGGACCCGGAGATGTACACAACTACTTCAGTTCCATGGGTAGTCCAGTAGAAGCCTTCGCCGTCTATTCAAGAATCCTCTCCGATCTTGAAGCCAGAATCCGCGTAGAACTGGAGAAACCGGAACTGGCGGCAAAGAGAATATTGAGGCGTCTTCCAGCTGGAATGGGATTCACGTTCTCTTACGAATTTGCCCGTTCCTCTGGGTTAACCGTTCACAGCTTAAATGAGTTTATTTCAGCACTTAAGACAGTTGATTTGAGTTCTATTCGGTTCCACATGGAAAGAGGAGATTTCGAACGCTGGCTACGTCATGTTGTAGGAGATGATAAACTAGCTGACCAGATAGCGAAAATTAATGTTTCAAAGAAAAAGTTGGACGGGGAGGCTCTACGCAATAAGGTTCTTGCCGCAATTGAAAGAAGATTAAAACAATTGAACAAAATTGCTAATCGAGTCTCTACCAGCTTACAGGAGAAGGAAAACTAAGAAAGGGCACAGGTCAACAATTATGAAGAGTGGGTGTGAATCAAGAGGTTTTTGCTTATGATCAGAGATCCTGTCTGCGGGTTGCCTTTAACTGAACCGAAAGAAGAATTCAAGGCTGAAGTGAGGGGACGAACATACTATTTCTGCGGTGAATACTGCAAGCATGCTTTCTTGCGGAGGAAAAAAATAGCGTATTTCTCCATGGAAATCGGATTGAACAATGATATTCACACCTACAGCGGAGGTTTAGGCGTATTAGCTGGCGACGTGATCAAGTCCAGCGCTGACCTTAAGATTCCGTTGGTGGGAGTCACTCTTGTCAGCAAGAAGGGGTACCTGAGACAGGAGATCAGGGACGGAAAACAGATCGAACATACGGACGATTGGACCCCATCCAATTTGATGACTGAGTTGCCAAACCAAGTTGAGTTGAAAATACAGAATCGGACAGTCAAAGTGAAGGCTTGGCTTTACGATTACCAGAGTCCTACAGGCGGATTGGTTCCGGTGATATTTCTTGACACAGACGTCGAGGGCAACTCTCCGGATGATAGAGAGATCACTTCTTTCCTGTATGGCGGCGACAGGGAGTACCGGCTGAAGCAGGAGATTGTCTTGGGAATTGGCGGAGTGAAAATGCTTGACGCCGCAGGCTTTGAAGTCGGAAAATATCACATGAATGAAGGACATTCTTGCCTTCTCACTTTGGAGTTGCTGGCAAAGAACGGCATGGAACTGGATGAAGTGAGAGATCTTTGCATATTCACCACTCACACTCCTGTGGAGGCGGGTCACGACAAATTTTCTTATGATCTTGTCCAAGAAATGTTGGGTGAAATAATTCCTCTCAAAACCCTGAAGGAGCTTGGGGGAGACGACCGGCTTAATATGACCCGTCTGGCACTGAACACCAGCAAGTATGTGAACGGGGTAGCAAAAAGGCATAAAGAGTTTTCCCTGACCCTGTTTCCGGGCTATAACATCTCAGCTATAACTAATGGTGTCCACTCTTTTACTTGGACTTGTGAATGTTTCAGAAGTCTATATGACAAATATCTGCTGGGATGGGCTAACGAACCTGAACTGCTGGTCAGGGTAGACGGCATACCAGACGAGGAAATTTGGCAAGCTCACATGGAAGCAAAAGAAAGGCTAATACGTTATGTTCGTGAACGGTCAGGTGTCCAGTTTGATCCTGATGTGCTTACGTTGGGTTTTGCGCGCAGAGCCACAGGCTACAAGAGATCAACTTTGCTATTCTCAAACCTGAAGAGGCTTGAAGAAGTAAATAGGGTGGGTGAGATTCAGGTGGTTTATGCGGGCAAAGCTCATCCTAATGACTGGATGGGAAAACGTTTGATCGAAGAGATCCATGAAATGAAAAAGAATCTGAAGGACCTGATGAAGATTGTCTATTTGGAAAATTATGACATGCAGATGGCGGCTAAGCTCACTTCTGGCGTAGACGTTTGGTTGAATACGCCTATTCCACCTTTCGAGGCTTCTGGCACAAGCGGAATGAAGGCAGCGCATAACGGGGTGATTAACTTCAGCGTCTTGGACGGCTGGTGGGTGGAGGGCTGTGTTGAGGGTGTCACTGGTTGGGCTATTGGTCCTTGCCCAAAAGAAAACTTGGATGAAGCTGAGAGAAGACGCCGAGAGATTACACAATTGTACGACAAACTGGAGTATCTGATTCTCCCCATGTTCTACAAGAATAGGGATGATTGGATCAAAATGATGAAAAACTCGATTGGAAAGGTTGCATACTACTTCAACAGTCACAGGATGATGCGAAGGTACGCCTCAGAAGCCTACTTGTAACTGCCCAAAAACTTCGAAAAGAATGCATATTTTCTCTATTTTCATACAAGCAACATTGAGGCTACTTCACAAATCTTGTGGAGCGTGTGCTTTCGTTTCCTCGAGTAACCAATGCGTTTATATGAACGATAATACATATGAAAAATATTTAATATTACGCGAATAACTTCGCCAGAGAAACATCCCGAAGCAACACTAGAACAAACAAAAAAGTGAGGCAGTCATGAAAAAAGGCTTAAGCAAAACCTGCTACAGGTTCTTTTCAAATTTGTCGAATCCTACAAGGTTAGCTGCAATAGAACAGTTAATGAAAAAGCCGATGAGCGTAAATGAACTCGCTGAATTTCTTGGGCAGGAACAGAGCATGGTTTCACATAACCTTAAGCCCCTGCTTGACTGTAATTTTGTTTACCTCAAGAGACAGGGAAAAAAGCGCATCTATTCTGCCAACAAAGAAACTATCGATGCACTCTTCAAAGCAGTTGAGAATCATGAAAAGAAGTTCTGCCCAACGGGCGGAAAGTGTGCCATAAGAGGAAATTAATGTCAATAACCAAAGAGAATGGATGCATAGACGAAGAAATTAGTAAATAAGTAGATATCCACTGTATGCTCCCTTCAGTTTCACTTTTGCAACGCCGTTCTCTACGTCTAAAAGTTCTATGTCTCCGCCGTCAGCCTGAATTTGAGGTCTCACTTCGTCAATGCATTGTTGCACCTGTTGTCATGGAAACAACACCTAAATAACAAATAAAAAATCAAGCCAATAAAGGTGCTACGCGTTAAAACAACTTCACAAACTCACGACAGCGACTCTTGCTCAATTGCAAAGACCGAATAAATTAATAATCTGGAGGGACGATAACTTTTTGGAGCGTGCAGAGGATGAGCGAAAGTAAGATTAGGGGAAAGATTTTGTGGGTGTTATGGGCTGCGGGAAAGCCGATGACCCTCCAAGGAATAGCCGAAAAAGCAGGATTAACTTCTTCCTTGACGATGGAATACTTGCCAGGTCTCATAAAAGCAAAATATGTTTCTGTGCCTCAGGAACAATACTACACCATAACAAACCTAGGCAAACAGGCGATAGGGCTGCCGAAAGTAGACAAGAAACTCGCCTCGAACATTATGAGACCACTCTCCATAGAAAAAGCCTTCCATTTTTATTACGGTCTCAACCAGCACTCGGGCGTTTACGCAGATAGCCTCAAAGACTTTGTTGACAAAATCCAAAACGTCGATTTGAAGTCAATCGAATTCCATATTCCACGAAAAGACTTTGAACTCTGGATTCGCTCGCTGGGAGACCTAGAACTCTCCAAGAAACTGGAACTGCTGCGAATGAGAAAAATGTCTGGAGAAAACCTTCGAAAAGAGGTCTACGAAACCGTTAATTCTAGAATCGAAGAACTGACGAAGCTCACAGTCTGAAACCACAACCAATCACAGACACGCTTTAGATAAAAAAAGGGAAGAGTTAGGAGTCCGTCTTCACGAACCTCTTCTTCAGCTTATCCAAAACCTTGGGTAAAGTAGTATATTCCATGGCATGAGAACTCAGCCGTGCAGGCTCAAATTCTCCCATGCGCCGAAAAACAGCAGCATACTCAACAGCTTCTCGACGAGCCAAATCAAAGGCTGGATCCTCAAACAGATCGCTTATTAAGGGTTCACCGTTGTCGTCGCTGGCAATCATCCCATTGCCTACCTGAAACCCAAGAGCCACAATCCGCGGCGGACCATCAAAGACAGTGCATCGACTATCCTTCAAGCCCACTGGCATAAGCGGACCCCAATGACTCCCACGCATCCACCCTTCAACAAAAAAGGTGTGCATGTAAGGTGCCAGAATCTCCCCAAGCGCGGGCAAACCATGCTGAGCCCTAACAATCGAAACAGGATCATCCTTTCCAACATATTTACCCGCAAGAAGCGACAGCCTAGTTGTGCTCGTAGCGCCACATATCAGATTATCCCGGGCTCGCCGAACATGCGAAACCACGTAACGCTCAGGCGTCCCTATCAGAGCTATCAACTCGTACATCTCTTCGGGGCACTTCATAACCACCTTCTTGTTTTCAATCACATCCAGAACCTCAAACTTGAAGCCCCCTATCATACTCGAGTCGATCACAAGCCCAGCAGTGTTATTTGGGTCGCCAAATATCTTGAACATAGGAAAATTGAAGGCGCCCGGTTCGGTTTTATCGGCTGCGAAGACAACTATGGGGTCTGAGCCGCGCTCCTCGATTTCCATCTCAGCCACGCCAGGACCCATCCCCCGAATGTTTCCGCTGAAAGCCGTTTTCAAAAGGTCTTGTCCTGCGCCATACAGTTTGATGGCTTTGGCTTTGTCTGCTGCCTCTTTGAAAATGTTCCATGCTAGTTTGTGGATTTTGGGGTTGCTTTCTCCTTTCTGGTGAACCATGAGGAGTTCAAGGTCGTCGCCTGCGTTGAACACGTAATAGCTGTTGATGAGCTCCTCGTTTTGTGCTTCCTTCAAACGTTTTTTTCCAATGTCAAGGAGAGGTTTAGGCACCACATGATGCCCAGCTAGTGACCCCACATCACTTTTGATAATCGAAATAGTAGTTTTTTCAGGCATTTTATCCTCTACCCCCTCTTAGTAATAGGCTTTCTAGTGAAGGCTTAAAAGATTTCCCCAACAATCTCGTGGGCACTCGATTAGCAAACATTTCAGGGGATAAAAGATAACTTACCTGATTACAATACCTAAAAATGCTTTAATACGATTCAATAATTTATTTATGATGTTAAGTGGTCTAATTGCTAATTTTCTTGTGCAGGATGGACATTTTCCGTCAGTTTTTGTGTTTTAGGCGATAAAGGGGAAGCATATCATTTCCATCATACAATACTTGTCCGCATCCATGACATACAACCTTGAAAGACAATCAAAAAACACCAGAATATGAACCAACATATCAGCATTTAACAGCTAACACCCAAAGAACCATAACAGAGCAGAGAGCAAACCGAAACTGAATATCTCCCTTTAAAAACAACTTTTTTTGTTGATTTTCCGCCCTTATCTTCGCTTGGAATATACATATACACCTATTGCAGCTGCGATTATTACTAAAATAACCACAAATATGACAACAAACAAAGGAAAGGTTGAATCAGAAAATGGCGAACCCCAAGCACTGAGAACTCCATTACCAACAACATAGACCACACCATCAGCTACCACAGGAGAACCAGCACCACCACCAGCACTAACAGGAGAAAAAACACCTGCTGCAGAACGCCAAATTTCAACGCCAGAAGAGGCATTCAAACAATAAACATTACCATCATATGACCCGGCAAAGACGCAGCCTCCGACCACTGTAAGTGGAGCATGAACCCCCGCGCCAGTCGAAAAATTCCAAATTTTCCCACCCGTTAACACATCTAAACAAAAAATGTCAAAATCCATAGATCCTACATATACGTGCCCATAAGCCACGGCAGGATCTGATACCGCATTTCCCCAATGATATCCGTGAGACGGACCAGCATTGTTGTACCATGTTGTGTAATTCCAAATCTTGGCTCCACTGGAGGCGTTAAGGCAATACGCGTTACCATCGCTAGAACCAAAATAGACGAATCCGTCAACAGTCACAGGAGAACCAACTGCATCTCCAACTGTAACATTCCAAACGCGTACACCTGAAGCGGCGTTGAGACAGAAAACGTCTCCGTTGCGGTTAGTAGCGAAAACATAGCCATCGGAAATGGCGGGTGAAAGAGTATAAGCGTTAGCACCCGTTGAAAAACTCCACACCCTCTCGCCATTTGCGGCGTCAAGGCAATATACATCACCAGTCTGGGACTCGACATATACTCGACCATCAACGAAGTTCACAGGTGAATCCACTGAAACACCAACCGAGTGATTCCACACCTGAGTACCACCTGAAGCATCAAGGCAGTAGACGTATCCATCCCCTGAACCCACATACACACGACCATCAATAATAGCGGGAGAGGAATCCGTTTTACCTCCAGTAGCAAAGCTCCAGACTTTTGCCCCAGTAGACCCCTCAAAACAATAGATGTTGTAATCCGCAGAACCCACATACACAAGCCCGTTAGCAACAACAGGAGAAGCAGACACAGTACGACTCCCTGCATCATCAATAGTGTAATTCCACACTTGCACTACCGAGGACGTTGGCGCCGTACCACTTGAAAAACCAGTGTGAAATGCATCATGCCGGAAAATTGGCCAATCATTCACAGAAGATGCAGCGTAAGAAGCAAATTGACCGGAAAATACAAACGATAATGCTAGAAAAATCGAGATAAGAACAACTAAAATTTGGCTAATCTTCCCCAATAGTTGAACCCCGCGAAATCATGCATAACAAAGAAATTAAATTTTTCTCTTATCCTCGCAAAGAAAATGGTTAGTGGATTGATCTCCACTTCTGATTATGCTAGTTGCTATCATGTTAGTGGCGATCACCTGCAGCAAAGCATACTCAAGATCGATAGTTGAAGAAGAGTACATTAAAGAACTTCGCACTCCTAATTGTCTATCGCTGATTATGTAATATGCGAATTGTAAAAGAATAAAATAGCCAATTGCGATCTGAAAAAGAAAAAATTAGATTAAAGAAATTTACTGGAGCGTCTATCGTGCGCGCTTTAGTTCCTGTCTAAATAAAATAAAAAACTAAAACTCAAATTAGGAAAGATAACTTCTATAAATTACATTTTTACTTATGTTCTCTGAAGACCGGTTTTCGAAGAGAGGAGACAGAAAATGAAGATTATTTTTTCGGAGAAATGTCTTGAGTATAGTTGGCCGGGTCACATAGAAAGGCCTGAGCGAATCAGAAAAGCCCTTGGACTCCTAAGGCAATATGAGTTTCTGGAGCCAAAACCAGCTTCACAGCAAGACCTGTTGAGTGTTCACAGCAGAGAATACGTTGACTTGATAAAGAATGCAGAAGCTGGAAGCTACCTGGACGGGGACACACCGGCGCCTGAAAACATCTACGAATACGCCCGTCTCTCTGCTGGCGCAGCGTTACTGGCTGCCCAAGAAAAAGGTTTTTCTCTCATGAGACCTCCAGGACATCACGCTGGCAGAAACGGCAGAGCTTTGGGAGTAGCAACCTTGGGCTTCTGCTACTTCAACAACATCGCCATAGCTACTAAAAAACTGGACCGGTCAACCTTGATTCTGGACATTGACGGGCATCATGGAAACGGGACTCAAGAGATTTTCCAAGGAAACCCCAAAGTTACCTTCATCTCCTTGCATAGATACCCCACCTATCCCGGAACAGGATTCAGATCACAGGGCAACTGCCTTAATTTTCCCTTATCCTATTCGGCTGGGGATTCTTTGTATCTGAAGACTTTGGAGCAAGCGTTGAGTCAGGTGGACATGGCGAACATTGAGGTGGTTGCTATTTCAGCGGGTTTTGATGCTCACCAAGGAGACTTGGCTTCGCTGGGTTTAACTCATGAAGGCTACAGAGAGATCGGAAGAAAGGTGGGAGCTTTAGAAAAGCCAGTTTTCGGGGTGCTAGAAGGAGGTTACATAGGAGAATACGTGGGCAGAGACCTGCATGAACTAATCAGCGGAATAGAAGAGAAACACTGAAAACTCAACCCCATTCATTCATATTAGGAGACAAATCCAAAGTAAAAACCAATATTTGTAAAAAGAAAAATGTGTTAGAACATAACTGGTTGGAACCTTGAGCGGTTATGGGGATTCGATGCGTGAGCATACATGAGACTTTGAATTAATCCAGAAATTTTTCGAGAAAGCCAAGTGATATCATAGACTCTTCGTGAATGCATGCTATTTTTGTGGTAAATTGTTTTGGTAAGTGACTTTGTATTGGGGTGACCCCCCATTCACTCCAAAAATTAGAGTGGATGGTAATTCTTTGCAGAAGATGTAGTAGCTTTGTGTTGGAGTTGCCTCATTACGGGCATACATTACCCAGAATTTTTTATCAGGAGATAATCGATCTCCCGCGTTAAATAAAATACAGCTACCAATATCGATACGACTAGCTGGGCCATGGCTCAAACTAGGTGAAACACGATCTTTTTCTTCTGCAGGAATAGCGGCTAAAAATGGGGACCAGGTCCCTGCACGGGGTCGGATTTCAATAGCGAACTGTCTGTCACCCCGTTTTGGATTTAATGGATGTATTGTTATTGAATATGGTTCGACTTGAGTTTTTACAACATTTGGGGTTCGCCCTTCAATAGCTGAAACTATTCGTTCTTTCCAATCAGGGTCGGTCGTGCTAACATAAAGCCTTGTTTTAATGCCTGCTGGAATTAAATTTGTATCTACTGGTGCAGGAAAAAGACCAATTACGGGAAATTCTTCACCACGTGTATTCAAGGCGCGGTCAAGAGCATAAGCAAATTCTTCTTTACAAGCTTCACTACCAAGACTTGCTTGGGTCGCATAAAGAATCCAACCATCAGATTTTTCGGGGTCCTGAATAAAAGACTCAATTTGTTCCCAAAGACGCTTTCCTGCGGTAAGATTCCAACGGTCTAATTTTACATTAACACCTGCTCTTATCAACTCTTGTGCGACAAAATCAACATCTCGGTCATTGTTATCGGCCCAAGCATAAGTAAGCCAAACAGATTTTTCAGACAATTAATCCCCCTCAATGATTGAATATCTGCCAATTTTCTAAAAAAGCTTTTCGGGGTCTTGAATAGTTAAATAAAACGTTAGGTTTCTTATGTTTTGCGAATATTTTTACCTGCTATTCCTCTAATCGTTGTCGAAAAGCCCAAAATCCAGCGGTCGCAGGAGCTTGCCTCCGAGAAGCTGGATCTGCCGCCTTTATGCTCAAAGAGGCGACCGCTTAAATCCCCTACTGAAAACGTGGCCTTTAATGCCATTCTGTTAATCGGGGTTTAAGGGTCGCCCGACAGAGCAATAAACGGCGGGTTCGGCTTGGGCTTTTCGGCGTCACAGGAATTAACAGGAGTTACATGCGGTAAAAGGAAAAAACCAATAACAAGAAAATGGATAAGGTCTTGGAATTAGTAAAAGTGCCGCCATATACTAAAAATGGCTCAAAAGTGATAATATTACTAAAGGTTTTTAACGATAATTAAAAATATTTTTCATTTAATACAATTACCAAAGTGGGAGATAATAGTTGAACGACGCCCGCAAAAGTCTAAACAAAAAACTGAAAATTCAACCAATGAAAAGAACAGGTCGATTAATTAAAGTTCCATTGGATAAAATAACTGTACCCGACACAAGAATTGTCGACATACCTGAAGCGGTAGTCGCGTATTTTGATGTTCTTGGTTTTTCGCGAAAGAAATCTATAAAGGATTTCGAAATAACCCTAGAAGATTTTTTGGCTCCACTAGCGATAGCGTCAACCAGTTACCCCGATATTCGGTTCAATGTGTTTAGTGATTGTGCATTTTTGGCAGCACCTTTAGAAAAGGCAAAAGACCTATTGGCCTCAATTCGATTCGCATTCACTCAATGGATTGCTGATGGAATTTTGGTAAGAGGTGGAATAGCCATAGGCCAATATATAGAAAACCGTAGTGTTGCACTCAAAATGGCTTCAAAAAATTTTTCGGGTAATATATTTGCTGGATCAGGAGTAGTCGACTCGGTAAAAATAGAGAGCTCTGGGTGTGGGGCTCTACTCTTCACAAACGAGAAATGCGGCGAATTTTACAGAAAAAAATTTGGAGAACCAATTTTTACACTGAACAATCTTCAGTTTTTAGGATGGTCTGATGATGAAGGTATATTGTATTGGTTTTTAGGAATTTCACTTTTACGTTTGCTTAAAATTTATGATCTTAAAGATTGGAAAGAACACCCTGCAAAAAATCACCTTATTAATAATTTGAAATATTCACTCAACGCAACATCAAGTCGGTTTCTTGTTTTTCTAACGTTTGCCATTCTTTCTTTGCCAGATATTTCATCTAAAGCCCGAAAAGAAGCAGTCAACCTATTGGGAATTAAAGATCCCGATGATTTTGCCCCGTACAAATCTCATATTGATCAATGGCTTAAACAAAAAGAAGATATCGGCTTTCTTCGATATATGGCCAATTCAGATTCGAGTTTGCCTTGATGCACTCTGTTATCACGATTGGTAGTTTGGTTCATACAATGGTAATCTATACAATTCTTGTTTGTACAGAGATTACACATAAACGAGGTTGTTATGACACTATTGACTGTAATAATCTACAAAAGGAGACTAACCAAAACACCAACCGACAATAGAGCTCATTCATATTAGGAGCCTAATAATACTTCATTGTTGAAAACAGCCTTTTTTCAAAAAAACCAAGAAGAACCATGAACATCTTTTTAGGTTGACGAATCTTTGTGGTCAGAGCAGAAGGTTAAATGCTTTTAG
>Ga0315547_1001596_pt1 | contig 17613 bp, 14 predicted proteins | sample SalMarSW160240MG_2_FD_202542 | JGI IMG/M metagenome (GOLD analysis project Ga0315547, IMG submission 202542) | Salt marsh sediment microbial communities from the Plum Island Ecosystem LTER, Massachusetts, United States - Salt Marsh Sediment SW1601-240 ...
TGGAGAAGTCCTCCGCGTGGTACATGCGCCTTCACGGCGTGGTGTCAAAGGCACCGGCCGGGTCTTATCTGTTGTGAAAAAGCTGCAATCGGAGGGCGTCCAGATTGAGTTGCGGCTGGTGGAAAATGTTCCCAATGAGGAAGCGAGAGAAATATACAAATGGGCCGATGTGGTTATTGACGGACTCAAGATGGGCTGGTACGGTGTCCTGGCAGTTGAAGCGATGGCCCTGGGCAAGGCGGTGGTTTGCTATATCCGGGATGACCTCAAGCACTACCTGCCCTATCCTCTGCCGCTGGCGGTGGCGAATCCCGATAACCTCTACCATGTCCTCAAGGATTTAACGCTTCATCCTGAGGAGGTGAGTTCGCTTGGGGAGCGGGGACGGCAGTATGTTGAGGAGCTCCATGACGCCAAAAAAGTGACTGATATCCTTTTGGCGATTTATGAGGCTGAGGGAAATCCATTTGATATTGATAAAGCTGTTAAGTTGCTTTCCTTTCAAACGGTGCCGTCAACTGGCAAGCCATTAATTCGCAAGCTGTCAATTAACAATCTATGGATGAGAAAAGCTTATGTAAATAAATCGAATTTTATTGCTTTCTTCCATATTCTTCGTCATGAGGGAGTGCGTGTGGCCATGCGGAGAGCTTACGGCCTGTTTTTCCGCTGACAACCGTGACGTAACCGATAGATAAGGAACAGTTGGCGAAATGTCGAATTTTTTGCTATACGAAAGAGCATATTATTCAAGTTTTGTGTTGAGTCCATAACTGATGGATATACTGACTGTCTTTGGCACACGCCCAGAGGCGATCAAACTGGCTCCGGTGGTCAAGGAGCTGGTGAAACACTCAACTCTCACGTCGCGGGTATGCGTTACCGGCCAGCATCGTGAGTTGCTAGACCAAGTCCTCAAAGTATTCGGTATCGAGCCCGATTTCGATTTGAATATCATGCAGAAGGGGCAGAATTTGTTTGACATAACTACACGAAGTCTCCAAGCCCTTGAAGATACCCTGAAGCAGGAAAAGCCTGACGTTGTCCTTATCCAGGGCGACACTACCACCGGACTTGTTGCATCGCTTGCTGCATACTATCTGCAGATCAGTGTGGGACACATTGAAGCCGGCTTGCGTACGTTCGATAAGTATAATCCTTTCCCTGAGGAGGTCAATCGCCATATGATTGATGTGATATCCGATTTCTGCTTCGCTCCAACAGATACTGCGCGAGACAACCTTCTGCGGGAAGGTATCCCCCAGGAACGGATTTTCGTTACCGGCAATACGGTTATAGATGCGCTATTCATGACACTGAAGTATCTGTCAAGCGGGGAAAAGGAGAAGTATTTCAAGGATTTTTTTAAGGGGGAATACAACATTCTCCCTGATGATAGGCGTCTGATCCTGGTGACGGGCCATCGGCGTGAGAGCTTCGGTTCTGCATTTGAGAGCATCTGCCGAGGACTTAAGAAAATCGCAGACAGCAACAAAGATGTCTGCATCGTATATCCGGTTCATTTGAACCCGAATGTCAGAGCTCCTGTTTACGAAATGTTGGGTGGTGTCCAAAATATCCATCTCATTCCGCCCTTGGAGTATGCGCCATTCGTCTGGTTAATGACTCATTGTTACCTGATACTTACAGACTCGGGCGGCATACAGGAGGAAGCGCCATCACTTGGCAAACCCGTTCTGGTCATGCGAAAGGTCACGGAAAGACCGGAAGCGGTCAAAGCTGGTACAGCCAGAGTTATAGGAACAGACGATAAAAAAATATTTAAAGAAACGCAGCGACTGCTCAACGATAAAACAGCATATCTGCAAATGTCGCAAGCTGTGAATCCATATGGCGATGGTAGGGCGGCAGAGAGAATCGTAGCTATTTTGAAGGAGAGATTAGGGGAGGTATAGAGTTGTTGAACACCGGCACAACCAGGCAGAACGATCCTTGGTGCTTACGAGGTTCTGGTTAATGAAGGCACCGTGGTGAGGACATTGTATATGTAATAGGACTGGAGGAATAATGCACTTCGTGCTCTTTGACGAAATACAGGAAAAACATACAGTGCGGAGCTTAGAGCGTGCACTATCGGCGCGGGGTCACCGTGTAACTCTCACGGGGCCTGTCTGGAGAAGTCACTTTCTGCCGGAAACCAATGACGAAATGGCGCCTATTCGCAAGCGTGTACACGAGATCTGCAAACTGGGCCCAGACGTTCTTTTTAACTTTCGTCCGTCGTCACTTCCACCTGATATGGTCAAGGAATTGAAAAGGGTCGGCATCCATACCATAGCGTGGCTCGCAGATGACCCGGTCCTGTATCATGTCTGTTATCGCCACGTGGTTGATGAATATGACACTGTATTGGACTGTGGGGGCGAAGACGTTCTATCTTTCTATCAGAAAAAGCATGGGAGGACCGGCTTCAATTTCCCCTTCTGGACCGACGACTCTGAATTCCGATATACCTACAATCCCACGCGAGCAGAGTTCGATCTTGTATTCTTGGGTAATTGCAACGGCCCGGTTCGGGCCAAGCGATACGAACTGCTCAGCAGCTTGCCGTTCAAGGTCCGTATTTATGGCAAGGTGAAGAACGACCCATATCACCTGCGCGCTGGTTATCTTGAGACAACAAAGCAAATCTCAGACGTACTGGGGAGAGCGCGCTGTGCCATTAGCATCCCACAGAATTTTGGCGACTACAAGGGCATGGAGTATGACTTTCCCGAGTTGGCTGACTTGGGGCACTTTGAACTACCTTCTCGCGTGATTCAATATGCCGCCATAGGACTGCCGATTATTTCGTTACAAGGCGAAGGGCCGCCGCGTATCTTTCCGGAATTAATAACATGTTCAAATCGGGAAGAATTGATAAGCAGGCTTGAAGCCCTCTTGAAAGACGAAGCGCAGTTGCGTAGCTTGTCAGCCGGGGTACACGCCCGCTTCAGGCGTAGTTTCTCGGCAGAGGCACGGGCTGCATTTCTTGAAAATATCATTGAATCGCCACAAAACTATATGAATTTGGGCATTCCCGAGCGCGCCGTATGTTTTGCAAGTGTGCTAGGCGAACAACCTCAGCGCGCTGTGTCTAGTGAAAATGCAGCGCGTAAACCCAAGTCAAAGTTTTCAAGCATCGGCATTGAGCGCTTACCCACCATAGAAGAGCAACGAGAAAAGCTTCGTTCTACAGTTTTCGAATCCCCTCACAAATGGCGCATTCTAGAATTTGGGACTGAGATAAACGGTGATACTGATATTGTGGCATGTTTGCGGCGGGCGCTTATAAATCTTGGACATACGGTGCTGCATGTTGATTTCAGGCGCCATAAAGATATTTTGTTAAACCCGCCAGAAAAGATACGTGGTTTCGGCCCTGTATTCATCGACCTTCGAAAAATAACGCATCTGATAGAACGCTTCCAACCCCAAATAATAATCTGCTTGGCCGGTGGGCTCTGCTTTTCCCAGGAAGACAGCCAAGAGCTTAAATCTCGGGGTATCCTTCTCCTAGGGATGACACTATCTGACCCAGACGTTCAAGAGTCGATTATTGGGCACGTCGGGCTATTCGACTTTCATACAACAAACTCCATACTAGCTCTGGAGAAATATGAGGAAGCCGGAGTTAAAAACACGGTCCTGTTTCCATTTGGGATTGATAGCGGTTATATAACAGCTGAAGTTCTGCCTGCTCCAGAGCTTCAGGCTGATGTGATTTGCCTGGGACATGCTTTGAACAGGCCGGAACGTCAGAAAATGATGGAAAGGCTAGCACGTGAGTTTAAGGTGCGCGCCTATGGGTTGGGGTGGCAGTTACCCGGAGCAGAGCATGTCACAGGCCAGCGCATGATTCAAGCGAGCAGGGAAGGCCGCATACATATCAATTTCGCCAATACACTCGCACGCTATGTCAACGTCAAAGTTGGTGTATTCGAGTCGATCGGCAATGGAGCGGTGCTTTGTACACAAAAATTCCCTGAAATGGGAAAATACTTCTCGTATGAAAAAGAAATCATCGGATTCGAATCCGAGGACGAACTTTGTGCTCAGATTCGCGAGCTTCTGGCCGATGAAAGCCGATACGAAAGCATTAGGCGCCATGCGTTTCACCGCTTAGTTTCGGAGCATCTTTATGAGCACCGCTGGCAGGCTCTATTCACAAAGATCGAGCAGGACATATTTGAGCAACATGCAGTGGTACCGTTAAATCGTGCCAAGATACTACAGGAGACTCTTAAAATCAATAATCAAAGTCCCAGAAGAATAGTCATATCCGGTTTCTACGGGGCACGTAACACAGGTGACGAAATGATTCTACGTTCTATGATTGATGGCGTATGCAAAGAACGCAAGGACATTCAGTTTATTGTAGCAAGCGAGGAACCAACCAGCGTCGAACGAGTGCATGCGTGCCCGGCTTTCCAGCGCAGAGACATGAGTGCTATGGATGCGGAGATGTCTGTTGCTACTGCAGCGGTCCTCGGCGGGGGCGGATTATGGCATGATTATACCTTCAAGCGGTCCGGCGGGCCGTTGTCGCTGTTCAGCAACACAGCGATTTCACTTGCGGGATTTGGGAAGTTGCTGATATTAGCCAGGATTTACGGCCGTCCTGCACATGCCTTCGGTATTGGTGTGGGGCCACTCAGGGACCCACAGGCAAAGCAGTTATTGCGGCTGCTAGGCGAAACAGCACAAACCATAGTGGTACGTGACCGGGAATCGAAGGCGTTATTGGAGGAAATCGAAGGCTGGCGGGTGCCTGTAAGATACGTCCCGGACATGGTCTACTCCTTGGATTTGGGCAACTTGCAGGTGCCTTCGGATATTAGAACAATCACCGATGAATGCCCCATTATTGCAGTAAACCTAAGGCCTTGGCTTATAGAAAATGAAGGATTGGAATATCGAGTGGCACGTGCACTTGAGCTTGTTGCTCGCACTCATGATTGCGCCCTAGTGGGTATACCAATGCAAGCGAAACATGATGAGGAGATTCTGAAGCGAGTTTTCGCAATGATTAGTATCCCGCGGCCCAGCTTGGTTCTGGACTGGACTGAACATTTTGAAGAGTTGTTTGGGGTGATACAAATAAGTCGTGCCCTTTTAGCAATGCGCCTGCATGCCTGTCTACTGGGACATCGGTTGGGAGTACCTACTCTAGGCATTAAGTATGACCCAAAAGTTGAGCAACACTTCAAAGAGCTTGGTATAGAAGAGCGGGCATTATTATATGATGCAACTGTTGATGATTTGGTCACAGGACTAACGCAAGTACTCGCCTTGAAGGGGAAGCTTGAAACTCATGTACGTCAGCGTGTTGTCTCGCTTGAAAAAGCTGCGTGCGATGGTATTCGCTTATTAGCAACAGTTCTCGGCGAGGCTCCAGTAGTCTCCGGCGCACCACCTATAAAAGCAATGGGCATAGATTCCAAGGCAGACGCTGAAGTTCGGATTGAACGGGACTATCTTCGTGTCAAAAGGGAATTGGAACTGGTTAAGGGCTCCATCTCCTATCAATTGGGATCCGCAATAATTCAAGCACTCTGTAAGCCAGGCTACAATACTGTTCTGTTGCCCTACCGTTTATTTCAATTAATTCTGAAGGGAGTGAATAGAATAACTCGTGCTTGACAAGAGGCATTACAATTTTTATGATGTGCTTAGAAGTGAAACTGCCTTCAGCAAGCTGGGGGGGCATCTTGGGGGTGGCACACCATCCCACTCTAAGACGCGGATGAGGCGGCTTTCCTCCCACTGGCAAGCTGGTGGGTATTCAGGGAGGTTTTTATGAAAGTCGTTATCCTTGCTGGTGGACTTGGCACGCGACTGGCGGAAGAGACCGAGGTTAGGCCTAAGCCAATGATAGAAATCGGCGGAATGCCAATACTCTGGCATATTATGAAACACTATTCTTATTACGGATTCAAAGAATTTTTTATTGCTCTGGGATATAAAAGTGAGGTCATCAAGCGATTTTTCCTCGATTATTATTCGCTTAAAGGCAGTATGGCGATTAATCTCTCCAATGGAAAAGTACAAATGCACGATAAAGAGTGTGAAGATTGGGTTGTACATCTGATGGACACCGGACGGGAGACGCTCACGGGAGGCCGTGTTAAGCGATTGGAGCCGTGGCTGGGTGATGGCACTTTCATGGTGACCTACGGAGATGGTGTCAGCGATATAGACTTGCATGATTTGCTTAACTTCCACCGCTCTCACGGTTGCATCGGCACTGTGACTGCCGTGCGCCCTCCGTCACGCTTCGGTGGCCTAGTCTTTGATGGTGACATGGTATCCGCTTTCACTGAAAAGCCTCAAATTGGCGAGGGCTGGATCCACGGTGGATTTCTAGTCTTGGAGCCTGCCATTTTCAATTACCTGAAAGGGGATAACAGCAGCTTGGAAGCAGATGCGCTGGAGAGGTTGGCTGCTGACCATCAGTTGGCTGCTTATCAGCACGGCCGCTTTTGGCAATGTATGGACACCTTGCGGGATAAACGGCTGCTTGAAAAATTGTGGCAGGAAGGAAAGGCGCCGTGGAAGGTATGGGAGTGAGCAATTTCTGGCTTAACCACCCTACGTTTGTTATAGGCGCAACTGGCCCGGCTTGCGAATGAAAGAGCTATTTGATAATGCCTTCAAAGGCAAAACTGTCTTGGTCACAGGGCATACCGGCTTTAAAGGTTCCTGACTGTCTATTTGGCTAAAACAGTTAGGAGCTGAGGTCATTGGATATGCTTTAGAGCCATATACAGAAAATGATAACTTCGTTGTCGCCAAGCTGGGAAGCAAAATCAGAAGCGTCATCGGAGATATTGAAGACTATGACAAGCTGAGAAGAGTTTTTGATGAGTATCAGCCGGAGATTGTATTCCACATGGCGGCTCAATCATTAGTCAGGTTATCTTATAAGCAGCCGAAGTCAACCTACGGTACAAATGTAGTAGGAACGGTAAATCTCCTTGAATGCTGCCGCCTTACCGACTCGGTGAAGGTCATAATCAATGTTACCAGCGACAAATGCTACGAAAATAGAGAGTTGACTCGGGGATATAGGGAAGATGATCCGCTAGGTGGTTACGACCCATACAGTTCAAGCAAAGCATGTTCAGAAATCATAACCTCAGCGTACAGAAGCTCTTTCTTTAACGCAAAGGAGAATAACAAGGCGCTCTCCACAGTAAGAGCCGGAAACACAATAGGTGGCGGAGATTGGCGGGAAGACAGGTTAGTCCCGGATTGTATTAAAGCGCTGAAGAATAATAAGCCTATTCGCATTCGTTCTCCCATATCAGTAAGGCCATGGCAGTATGTACTTGAGCCTTTAAGTGGGTATTTGCTACTGGCTTCAAGAATGTATGAAAATGGGGAAAAGTATTCAGGAGCCTGGAATTTCGGGCCAGCTCAAGGCTCAATCATCACAGTAGAAGAATTGGTGAGAAGTGTAATAAAGCACTGGGGAGAGGGACAGTACAAGGACCTGTCTGAAGGACTATCGAGTGAACCCCACGAAGCAAAAATGTTATTGCTGGACATTTCAAAAGCAATTACTCAGCTAGGCTGGAGGCCCATCTTAAGCATTAATGAAGCTATAGAATATACTGTGAATTGGTACAAAGCTTCCGATGTCGACTATGATTTCTGTGTAGGTCAGGTTGATGATTATGTCGGCAAGCTGACGACAAGGCAAAAGACAGGTAGCCATGCAAGGTAAATATTTTCTCCCCCGGCTTACGGGGATGTGCTTGGGATGCGGCAATAAGCTGCCTGATGCTTTCCTGGATTTGGGCGAAATGCCGCTGGCAAATAGCTATGTTGCACCGGAAAACAAAGATAAAGAAGAAACACTGTACAGGCTTGCAGTTGCCTACTGTCCCGCATGCTACTTAGTACAGATTACCCACAGAGTTGCCCCTGAGCAACTGTTCAGCAGCTACTCGTATTTCTCCTCTTTCTCCAACGCCTTTTTGAAACATGCTGAAGCCATGGCAGAAAGCTTGACCGAAAAATTTGTATTAGATTCAAATAGCCTGGTTGCAGAAATCGGTAGCAACGACGGATACCTGTTGAATTTCTTCAGGGAAAAGGGTATCCCGATTTTAGGCATTGAACCTGCTAAAAACATTGCCAGAGTCGCTAACGAAAGTGGCATTCCCACCGTGGATGTCTTTTTTGGCCCAGACTCGGTCGCTCAAATCATAAAAGCCGGAGGGCAGGCTGACATTATTATTGGTAATAATGTGTTGGCCCACGTTCCATTGATTAATGATTTCTTGCTTTCAGTGAATAGGTGCTTGAAGCCAACCGGCAGCGCAGTATTTGAATTTCCTTATTTGAAGGACTTACTGGACCATACTGAGTTTGATACCATCTACCATGAGCATGTTTTCTATTACTCAGTGAGTGCCGTTAAAATACTTGCCGAACGCGCCAAATTACAGTTATACGACGTGCATCACCAAGATATCCATGGGGGCTCACTACGAGTCTTTCTTCAAAAAGAAAGACAGCATGAGGTATCAAGTAATATAAGAAAGATGCTGCTAAAAGAAGAGCAATATGGAATCATGGATAAGGATTTATACAGAAATTTTGGTGAGAAGGTAGAAAAGCTGAAGACCAGGTTAGAGGGATTGTTACAAGAACTTAAGAAAGCGGGCAAGACTATAGCAGCTTATGGTGCGGCAGCAAAAGGGAATACACTATTAAATTATATAGGCATAGATAAAAATATGATTGACTTCGTGGTTGATAGAAGCCCACATAAGCAGGGGTTTCTCCTGCCGGGAACCCGGATACCGATTTTGCACCAGGATGAGTTACTCAAGAGAATGCCTGACTATACTCTAGTTTTAGCATGGAATTTTGCCGAAGAGATTTTAGCTCAGCAAGATGAATACCGGAAACGAGGGGGAAGGTTTATTATACCCATACCCGAGATACAGGTAATGTGAGATGATATTTAAAGAAACCAGCCTTAAAGGTGCTTATATTATTGAAATAGAGCCGCTGGAGGATGAGCGGGGCTTTTTCGCTCGTAGTTTCTGTCAGAAGGAGTTTGAAGAGCACAGCTTGAATTTTAGCATCGTCCAGTGTAACCTCTCTTATAATAAAAAGAAGGGCACACTCCGCGGGATGCATTATCAGGTGGCTCCTTATGAAGAAGCCAAACTGGTGAGCTGCGTGAGAGGCGCAATATACGATGTGATTATTGATTTACGACAGGATTCTAACAGCTACTGCCAATGGTTGGCTGTTGAATTAAACGAAAAAAAATTTAATATGATATATATCCCTGAAGGTTTTGCCCACGGATTTCAGACCTTGAAAGACGACACCGAAGTCTTTTATCAGATGTCGGAATTCTATCACCCTGAATGTGCCCGGGGGGTGAGGTGGAACGACCCGGCGTTCGGGGTTAAGTGGCCATTACATAATCCGATAATATCGGAGAAAGACAAGGGCTATTTGGATTTTATGAAATAGCAGACTCATTAAATTACCAAATTTTTTGTAACTGGGATATTGGACTGTCTGGAAGGTAATAGCTATGAAATTAGTGTGTCTAGGAGCCAGTAATCCAGAAACTATTAGGGTTGTTAATGCAATAAAAAAGGTAGATAGAGATTTTCATTTCCTGGGATTTGTTGACAATGATGAGAAAAAGTGGGGCAAAAAGTTTTATGGTTATCCAATTTTTGGGGGGATGGATAAAGTTGCTGAACTCAGTAAAGAAGGAGTCGTTTTCTGCAATTTGATAACCAGGGACTGCGTGACCAGGTACGAAACGACTAAATCATTAATAGAACGTGGTGCCAGGTTGGCAAATTTGATACATCCAAGCGTCAATCTTGAAATGGTAAAGTTGAGAATCGGCAACTATATACAAGAAGCCGTCATTCTGCAAGCAGAAGTCTATATCGGGAACAACTCAAGCATTCATATGGGGTCGTTAATAGGACATGAAACAAGAATAGGCAACTCGGTGTTTATTGCACATGGATGTAATCTTTCTGGAAAAATTATCGTAGAAGACGGTGTTTTCATAGGAACCGGTGTTTCTATTGTGCCCAGAGTTACTATTGGGAAATGGTCAATCATAGGCGCGGGAGCCACCATTACTGAAGACGTTCCTCCTTATAGTGTTATTGTCGGCAATCCAGGCAGAGTAATAAAGGAGGTCGATAAAAAATACACCTCAGGTGATATAGTATGAGCCCATCAGAAATATTTGATATAGAAAAGAAGGAGGCGAAGGGTTATTATTAAAAGGACAAAATGTAATGAATTCTGAGCAAGAGAAGAGAAGGCAAGAATCAATTTCATGGGACAGGTCTGCCGGTTACTCAGATTATTACTCCATACTTGCCTATTTTCAGGCCCAGTCTGTGCTGGAAAACACTCAGGGAGACAGCCTTCTAGACCTAGCATGCGGAGATGGTACTATTACTGCTATGCTATCTGCTAAGTTTAAAAGGGTAGTTGGTGTAGATGCATCCACATCTCATCTTATTAAGGCGAAGGGAAGATGTCCCAAGGCAGAATTCAAGGAATCTCTAATTGAGACATTTGAGACCAGGGAAAGATTTGATGTGGTAACCATGTTAAATATCCTAGAACATGTTATTGACCCGGTTCTTGCTTTGCAGAGAGCAGCGTCTTTTTTAAGAGAGGACGGTATCTTGATTGTTCATGTGCCCAACGCCTTAGCGGTTAATCGTGTTATCGCCCGTATAATGGGGACGCTGACAGATGAATACGAGCTTTCTCCATACGATATTAATGTTGCTGGACATAGAAGAAGTTATGATATGCGTTCTTTAGTGGATGATTTTAAGTCTGCGGGTCTAGAAGTTATATCAACTGGAGGAATCTTTTACAAGATGCTTTCCACTCCTCAAATGGACTGGTTACTGAGAAACGGTCCCTGGGCAGATGGGAGTTTTGGCTGGGGACGAGTTGGGGCTGAAAAAGAGAAAGACTGGAAATTTGAGTTTTGCCGGGCTTGTTATGAATTTGGTAAGACTCGGCCGGACGACTGTAATGTTATCTATACCTGTGCTAAAAAGAAGTGAGTTCTCTAGAATGAGTTATCAGCAGCGATTTATGGAAGAGAGGAAGAGAGACATCCAACGGATGGCTGAAGACCGGCAAATGGCTGAACTTGGATTGGCATTTGTCAGGGATACTGCAAAATACAAATACTCTTATAATTTTACTTGGCTGGGTCGTCCCATCATGCAATTACCGCAAGATATCGTCGCCATGCAGGAGATTATCTGGCAGGTAAAGCCTGATTTGATCATTGAGACTGGAATCGCCCATGGTGGCTCTCTCATCTTTTATGCTTCTATGCTTGAGCTACTCGGTGGGGAAGGTCAGGTTTTGGGTATTGATATTGATATCCGGGAACACAACCGAGTAGAGATTGAAAAGCATCCCATGTTTGAAAGGATTACAATTATGCAAGGCTCTTCTACTGATGAGGATATCGTCCAGCAAGTTTACGATTTTGCTAAAGGTAAAAAACAAGTCCTGGTGGCTTTGGATTCCAGTCACACGCATAATCATGTACTGAAAGAGCTGCAACTCTATTCTCCTTTGGTGACAAAAGGAAGCTATCTCGTTGTTTTTGATACCCTCATAGAGGATATACCTGAAGATTTTTTCCCCGACCGCCCCTGGGGCAAGGGGAATAACCCCAAAACGGCGGTCTGGGAGTTTCTTAAAACAAACCACCGCTTTGAGATTGACAGGGAAATCGAGAATAAACTACTTATAACGGTAGCGCCAGATGGCTATCTAAGATGTATGAAGGATTAACCATGGAACGAATACGGATAGCAGGGCCCTGGATTACCAAAAAGGAAATTGATTATGTGACTGATGCAGTTACCAACGCATGGTACGGTAATGCTAATGTATACCATGATCGCTTTGAAAAAGCCTTCGCTGAATACCTGGGGGTTCGCTTTGCGATTGCGCTTCCTTCTTGCACCTCGGCTATTCATCTTTCGTTGCTGGCGCTCGGGGTGGGACAAGGAGATGAAGTAATTGTACCTGATATAACCTGGATTGCCTCGGCAGCACCTGTGACTTATGTCGGCGCAATACCCGTTTTTGCTGATATCGATACCGAAACGTGGTGCTTATCAGCGAAATCTTTTGAGCAATGCATCACGCCAAAAACGAAGGCAGTAATACCGGTTGACCTTTATGGCAACATGCCGGATATGGATGCGGTACAGGATGTAGCAAGGCGGCATGGTGTGGCAATTATCGAGGACGCCGCAGAAGCGATAGGGTCAGAGTACAAGGGGAAGAAAGCTAGCAGTTTCGGAGGCACCGGTGTTTTCAGTTTTCATGGTTCCAAGACGTTGACTACCGGCGAGGGTGGGATGCTGGTCACTGATAAAGATGATGTCCGTCAACGGGTGCTGTTTCTGCGTGACCATGGTCGAAAGCCAGGGGACACTGCGTTTTTCAACACAGAAGTAGCCTACAAGTACAAGATGAGTAGCATGCAGGCCGCCTTGGGTCTAGCACAGTTGGAACGCATCGATGAATTGCTCGCACGCAAGCGCCAAATATTCGCCTGGTATCAAGAAGAATTAGCCAAGGTAGAAGGCATAACCCTTAACCGCGAGCCCATGGGCACAAAGAATACCTACTGGATGGTCACTGCGATAATGAACAAAAAGTTCCGAATAACAAAGGAGCGCTTGATGGAATCGATGAACGAAAGAAATATCGATTGCCGACCGTTCTTTCATCCACTGAGCTCTCTTCCAGCATATGGACATTTAAGTCAGGCCAAGGAGGCACGCAAACGCAACCAGGTCAGTTATCAAATCAGTCCGTACGGTATTAATCTTCCCTCTAGTTTGAGTATCACGAAAGAAGAGATAGTCTACGTTTGTGAAGTTCTGAAAGATGTGGTGAGCAAACGTGGCAAATAGCAAACCACTGGTAAGCGTCGGGATACCGGCCTACAACCGGCCGGAAGGGCTTAAAAGAACGCTCGAATCGATAACCGGACAGACCTACAGGAATCTGGAAATCATCGTATCCGATAACTGTTCTCCTGATCCCAATGTCGAGCGCATAGCAAGGGACTTTGAGAAACTAGACAACCGGATTCAGTATTTCAGGCAAACGGAAAATGCTGGTGCACCAAGTAACTTCAGGTTTGTCCTGGGAAAAGCCAGAGGCAAATATTTCATGTGGGTTGCGGATGATGATTTCATATCCGAAGATTTTATTTGGCAAGCTGTTCAGTTTTTCGAGGAACACTCCGGCTATACAATTGTCTCGGGGATCCCGTTCAATATAACACGTCGGGGCGAACATCGTGCAAACAATGGACATTCCTTCACTGGAAAGTTCGGTGTTTTGCGAGTTTTGCGGACATACAATGCAAGGGGAATGGTTGTTTATTACGGCTTGGTAAATACAGCAGCATTACGGCGAATAATAATAGGAAGTAGGTTTGCCGAAGACAGGTATGCCGTGGCTTCTTTGGCGTATATGGGAAAGATCAAAACGCTGGAAACTATGAGACTTTACAGAACTTTCGATAGTCCAGGTAGAGCAAGAAATGTCTCAGATATGCACAGGCGTATGGTGGAGTCAGCGGGCATAAGATTCAGAGGTGTGGCTTTAGCGCGTCTTATGATGGCTACAAATTCCTCCAAAGACATTTTTGTACAAAAAGAAGTGTACCGTGGTTTGTCCTTTCCAGCCAAAGTACTCTTGGCTCTATGTTGTTTCGTAGTTAGCATCTATTATTCAATAAAGATATTCTACGTTGAACGATATATTAGAAGACCTGTGCACATGGCAGGAAAGCGAATTAGAGGCTCATTACGATTCGAGAACGGCTCAAAGAGAGAGTCGGAACTGGTTAAGGACTCCATCTCCTATCAATTGGGATCCGCGATAGTCCAAGCACTCCACAAGCCCGGGCGCAATACCATTTTGCTGCCATATCGAGTGTTTTGGCTCTGTGTTGTGGGATTTAAAAAGCGAAAAGCAATGGCAACGAAGGGGACTACAAGGGAGGCTGAAAAAGGTCAAACCGACCAGCTAACATCCGCTAGACGGACGCGCGCTTATACCGAAAGAGAATTGGAAGCGGTTAAAAATTCATTCTCATACCGACTGGGAAATATACTGGTCCAGGCTATCTACAGGCCCGGCCGCAATACCATTTTGCTGCCATATCACCTGGTTCGCCTGTGTGTTAGGGAATTTAGAAAGCGGAAAATAATGGCAGCACCCAAGAGCCCTGGAGCTAATTGAGTAATAAAGAATAAGGATACAGGAAATAATTTCCTATCACATTTATCAATTACAATGAAAGTATGGATGTTCGTTTCTAATAACTGCCGGCACGATACCCGGGTGCTGAAAGAAGCCAAGACACTGGCTGAGGTTGGGCCCGCAGGACACGGAGGGTCTTAACGGGGCAATCAGGCAGGGGCTGGCTGACGAACACCAATATGATACAATGAGGAAGAATGTCCCGGAGGCAGTCATGATGTTCAACTGGGAGAGGGAGCCCGGGAAGCTACCGGACATTTACCGGAGGTTGAGCCATCGGTTCGATAATAGGTCAGCTTAAGAAAATCTGGGCGAGACGGGAACTGTTGTGGTATATAGTCAAGTTCCAGATGAAGGCTGAGAACAAGAACAAGGTCCTCGGCTTTTTGTGGAGCTTCCTGAACCCGCTGCTATTACTCATCACCTATATTGTCCTGATGCAAATTATCTTCAGACGGGGTGGGCCCCAGTTCCCGATACTGCTTTTCATCGGCTTGCTGTCCTGGACCTGGTTCGCCTCCTCCCTGATCCGTTCGGTTAGCTCCATAACTTCAAAAATGGGGCTGGTAAAGAGCGTGCGCTTTCCACTGGCCATACTGCCAATATCCGGGATTATTATCGGCTTTTTCGACTGGCTTTTCGGCTTTGCCATTTTGGTGCCCATGCTCTTTATATACGAGGCATCGTTTACGGTGAACATACTCTGGCTGCCGGTGCTCTTGCTCATCGAGTTCATAGGCACCATCGGAGCCTGCCTGATATTTGCTGTCCTGGGGACTTACCTGGCGGACCTGGACAATATCATCCGGTTTCTTATCAGGATAGCTTTCTATCTGTCACCTATTTTGTACTCGGTGGCGGACACAGTTCCCGAAAGGCTTACCACGCTGTATATGATACTTAATCCCTTTGCGGGGCTGCTGGAATCATACAAGAACGTGCTGGTTCTGGGCATGCCGCCCAATGAGTACGCTCTAGTTGGCGCGGCAGTTTGTGTAGTATTATTCGTGGTAGGACTGTGGTATTTTTCCCGCAATGAATACAGGCTGGTGAAGGCGATTTAGAATGATCAAAACCGATGACCTGGGAATCAAGTTCAAGATGGAGAAACGCCGGCGCTCCGGGGCGCTCGCTTTTCTTCTCGAGAGGTCCCGTAAACAGCGACGGCCGAATGGTGAGTTCTGGGCGCTCAGGCACGTGAGCCTCACCGTGGAACGCGGCGAAACCGTGGGAATTATCGGCAGTAACGGCTCGGGCAAGAGCACTCTGCTGCGGGTGGTGGCCGGGGTTTATCCGCCCGATGAGGGCAAGGTCTCCATCGACGGCGAGGTTTCCACCCTCTTCTCACTGGGTACCGGCTTTAATGCGGAGCTTTCCGGGCGGGACAACATCTATTTAGACGGTATTATGATAGGTCTGACGAAGAATCAAATCGACGGAATAATCGACGACATAATCGGGTTCACCGAGCTGGGCGATTTCATCGACATGCCGGTGAGGACCTATTCATCAGGCATGCGGGCACGACTCGGCTTTGCCATCGCCATACGTGCAGATAAGGATATTGTGTTGATTGACGAGATTATGGGCGCCGGCGATGTCGCATTTCGTCAGAAGGCTGGGGTTGAGATGAACAGGATTATCGGCGAGAAGACGGTGCTATTGGTCAGCCATAGCATGGACACCATCGCGCAATTTGCCAACAAGGTAATCTGGCTCAATAAAGGCGTCATGGCCGCCATGGGAGAACCGAAAGAGGTGATAGAGCAATATCTGGCGGCGTCCAAGGTAAAGAAAGCACCTACGATTATAGAGTAAGTCACGGCTTGGTGATAGGTGCCTTGGCATAGCGTTCACCGGTGATTCGCTATCGCCGGTCGATGTGGGTGGGAAGGCTATCCAGAATTGCGGCAAATTTCTTTGCCATCTCCCGGTGGCTGTACTTACCGGTCTCAGCTTCATCGCCGCTGTAGCTTACAGCGCCGGTTGACTTATATTCTTGATAGAATCGCAGTAGCAAAGCCTTTATATCTTCCCCGGTTTGCCCGGAGACACCGGCTTTGGTCTCATTCAGTAGCCGGTCAATCACATCGGGAAAACCGCCCACGGCAAGCACAGGCCTCCTGGCTGCCAGGTATTCGAAGATTTTGGCTGTATAGAACCCCCTTTGTTTGGGGTCATTCCATTTTAGTAACAGGAGTAGCTGCGACTCTCTCTGCATATTTAAGGCAACTTCCCTGGGTACAATGCCGAACTGTCGGACTATGCCTGTCAGTCCATAACGCTCCGATTGCTTATCTATCCAGCCTGCCTCGATCCCGTAGAATCTCACTTCTATATCGCCGGCATCCATGCTTCCCTCGGTAATCAAGTCACGCAAAGCAGCAAAAAGAGGTTCCGGGCTCTGCTTGCCGGCGTAGAGATTGCCGGTGTAAGTTATGGTGAATTTGCCGGTTAGATTTCCCGGGGTGGTATTTACCTCCGCCGGGTCAAATCCGTTGGGAATGATATACACAGGCTTTTTCCTGTGGAGGCTGTGCAAATCGTCCGCCGCAGGCTGGGATACTGTCACCATCGTATCAGCCGTAGATAGGGTATTCAACTCCAACCTCCTCTCGATAACTTTACGTAAGGGACTATATGAATAGTAGTAATGTTGCGTCCAAGGGTCGCGGAAATCGGCGACCCAGGGGACTTTGAATTCGTCTTTCAGCCTTTTGGCGATTATGTGGCTGGTCTCAGGAGGCGAAGAGCTAATCATCGCCTTTATGTCTTGCTGTCGCAAAATATCCTTGCCTGCTTCGACAGCGAAGCGCCGCCAGCCTCTTTGAGGGTCGGGATAGGCAGTGATTTCACCGATAGCTGCCAATATGAAGTCTAAGGGAGACCTTTCCGATTTCACATTTAGTTTATTCTTAACTTGAGCTATTAGGGGACTTTGAGAATCAAGTTTAAGCAGCCTTTTCCCGAAGCCGAGGCAATCATGATATTGCGTCTCAATGACTTCAAAGCGCGGGTCTGGCTTGTCAGGCAAGGCTGCTGTCAGAATCACTGCCTCCCATCCGAATTCCGGCAGATACCAGGCAAGACCTCGCAGGCGCAGGCTGGCTACAGTGGGGCGAGGTGGAAAGTGATATGTTATAACAAGAACCCTTTTCATAGCCGGCCGCTCTGGGGAATATCCTCAGCTAATTTCATCACCGACAGGCGAGAGTTATTCATTATCATTTCTCAACCATGCTGGCATACAATTTTATGTATTCGCCAGTAATTTTG
>Ga0315547_1001604_pt1 | contig 17533 bp, 20 predicted proteins | sample SalMarSW160240MG_2_FD_202542 | JGI IMG/M metagenome (GOLD analysis project Ga0315547, IMG submission 202542) | Salt marsh sediment microbial communities from the Plum Island Ecosystem LTER, Massachusetts, United States - Salt Marsh Sediment SW1601-240 ...
GATACGTAACACCTTTCTCCATTGGGACTTTGGTCAAAATCACTCGCTTTTTGGCATCTGGCTTCACATTCTCTGCTACTATTGTTAAATCCTCATCCTTTATTATAGTTGCCATTTTGCCCCCTTTACATAGGTGGGATGGGTTAGCAAGTGGGATATATCACTTTCTCCCATCTCTCACTATGTGGGAGTATACCACAACAACCACAAGTTTGTCAAGTCCTTCCTCCGCCGATAATGTATCATTTTGAAATCTTGGTTGTATCTAAATTCGTAACCACATCCCTCTTGACCTTCTCCTGGTTCTCTAGTATCGTCTCGCATCTCGAAGGGAAGAAGGAGAGGTAATAATCTATTTTCTCTTTGCCCTCGGTGCTATAATTTTTGAAAGTAGCCAGCATTTCTAAAAGGAGGTATTCATGGAACCCGTGTGGATAGCCATTTCAATCATTGCCCTGGTTGTTATTATGGTGCTTTTGCTTATCTCAAGGCGAAAGGGGAAGCAACTCCTTAACCCGTCTAACCTTCTTATACTTGGTATGTCCTTTGTGGTTCTGGGGATTATTTTCGGTGATGAGCGTCTGATAGGTTACTCTTTCATAGGTGTCGGAGTTCTTCTTTCAGTAATTGATGCTATTAGAAACAGAAAACAATAATTTGAGGTAGGCTTTCTGTCAACGTTAATGATGACTAACCGGTATTGCCAGGCAGTAGGATGCTATGATGCGATAGAGAGTCACAAACGTTATTCACCGGTGGATAGACTGATACATTAGGCAGGATATTACTAGGTCAGTGAAGTTTGAGGTTACATCTTGCTAAAAAAGTTAGAGCGGTCTACCTCTTCCCATGCGTCAACGGTTTGTAGGTGCGCCTGGATTTCGTCTAAAGATACTTTTCTGGCTTGCCCTCCCGAAACTATCCAAACGGCTAAAGGTTCACCAACCCCCCACAACTCTACATCTACACATGTCCTCAGAATCCGCAAAATCGCAAGTAGAGCCAAACGTTCTGGCACGGTACACAATTGTGCACCACCAAGCGTCCGATATATGGCATAGGCTGTCTTAGCAGCACTGCCGATGGCATGAAAATAATCATGAAAACTGCTGTCACTGCTAGGCTCATTTTCAAGAATTTGGGGGGCATTCTCTGCCCAGAATACTGATAAGCCCCAAAGAGCTACTTGCCAAATATCTATTGGGGGATGGATGTCCTCCCTTATTTTCTTATATATTGGGGCAAAGCATCTGTCCATTGCATCTTGAACAAGGTGTCGCTTATTGAACGTGTTCGGATGAAGAGTAGTTTCCTCAAGTCCCCTTCGGGCACGTTGGGCCACCCCTACAGAACCGCTAAAGCCCAAAACTAGTGGTTTATCGCCTATGCGTTCTAGCTTCTCAACTGGCCAGCGCACCTGAGCTACCGGATCGGATGTTTGGGAATCTGATGCAATAACAACGCCGTCCTGAAACTTAAGAGCAGCGATTATAGTTGCTGTCTGCGCCACGGGCACTACTCTTTTCTAAATAGACTTTCAGTTGCGTAATCTGGGTATTCTGTGTATATATCTTCAAGAAGTTTCTCAAAACCACGACTAGTTACATAATCCCGAGCAGCATTGAGTTTAGCTAAGAGGTCAGGATTAGCTTGATTCTTAAAGGCGTCTTGTTTTTCTTTACTAGCCTCAGTTAGATGATATATATTCCACCCTCGGCCCGACGGTATAAATTCTACTAATTCTTCTTCACGAAGTTCAGCTAAATCGTCGTATATCTCCATGCTTAATGGTCCCCAATTGTACGGAACAAAAGTGTATAATTCATTCTCAGGGGCCCCAGACTCCATTGCAAACTTAAACAATGCCTTCTGGATCTGGATAGGTTCCATCCTATCACCTATACAGAGTACTAACCAATCACGCTTCTCCATTCTTGACCTCCTTTACCTAACATTAGCAGGCACCCCTTCAATGACCAGTATTTATTTGCTCTCCTCTCCCTTCTTTTCAAAGTGGTCAATGAGTTCCCAAATAATTCCGTCATAACTCTGACCTTTGTGTCGCAATTTATCAAGCCGTTCGGCAGTAACAGATCTTATCTTTATTGTTTTACCACGCCTCACTGCAATCTTACCTTGCATTGTTACCTCATTATACCATGGTATCATAAAGATGTCAATAGTTTCCAAAAGTTACCTCAGACAGAAGACTTATACAAGACTAACACCTACTTAGCACAAGGGATTAACAAGCTTTTGGTCGCTGGTTCAAATCCAGCCGCCGCCAGCAAAAGAGATAAATCCTAATCCTATTATACCACTTCCTAGGTCATGCTCGATGTAACCTTCCTGGATTTCTTGAGTTATTTCCCTGGGAACTTCCTCATCTCTTCTAATCGTCGCCTCCGTAGCACACCTTCAATCATCGCCCATACGACAATTGCAATTCCAGCTACTAGTAGCCACCACCATGAAGCTCCTCTAATTAGGGCTACTCCAGTCCCACAAGTAGCAACTACGAGAAATACCCCTCTCACAATATCGGCTCTAGTGCTCGGCCACAACATCCTAGGGCGATACCTGCCTGGCGGCCACATTCGTATCGTCCCATACAGAAACCACAAAGCCACAAGAAGAAGAATTATTCCGATAGCTAACTTCATTTTGCTGCCCTCTCCAAATCCGCTGGCTGGGCTATATTCACTTATTCAAAGCCCCGTCTAATTCACGCCTTAGCTCTTTCAGAAAGTCCTTGGTAAAGAAGCCTTGCTTAATTGCGTCTTTCAGTAGCTCCAGAAGCACATTCTCCTCATACATACCTGGATGCTGCCCCCATTTCATCTTTCCCCCAGTTCCCGAAGTTGCAATCCAATAAGCGAACCATAATGCTTTAAGTTTGTTGCCCAGGGACTCCAACAAGACTATGCGTGGGCAATAGCTTACCCTGTCTAATTTAGAATCGTGATATCTTATTGGCCTAGACAGTTCAGCAATCGCCTCAATCTCCCACTTATCAATGCCCTTATACCTAGGATGAACCTCGTCTCCCACTTTGGCTTTCATAATATCCTCCTTGAATCCGCCTAGCTGGGCCTACTTTTTGAGCCTAAACGGTAATGCTTACCGCTATTCCAAGCTCCCCTTGTGCCAATACCAGATGACCTTTTCACTTCAGCTATGTGGCAAGTCTTAATTGTCGAGCCCAGTTGGTTGTGAACCTCGTTTAGGATTTGGTGATAGGTCTTTTCTTGTCTAACGAGTTCTACAATCAGGTTCCGCTCTTGCTTGGTTAGTGGTCTTAACATACTTTAATTCCCCCACAAACGTCTGCCCAAATCCGCTGGCTGGACTATTCATAAGGCAAACTATACATCCTAATCCTATTATACCATTCACTAACTCAGTGAAGTTTGAGGATAGCTTATGGATTCACTGGAGGATTGGCAAGGCCGTTCATATTGTAAAGATGCAACTAGATGAATCAAGGGCTTAGGAAGCCTTTGGTCGCTGGTTCAAATCCAGCCGCTGCCAGCTTTTATATCAGAGGCCCGGAACCAAAAGGTTGGCATCCGGGGCAGAAGCAGGCGCCACGGTTTTGCACCAGGACCCGCTCGATGGTGCTGCCGCAAATGGGGCAGGGTTCGCCTCCTTTATGAGCAACCTTAAAATCAAAATGGGCTGTGCCCAGCTCGCCCTCGGGACGGACGTAGGTATCCACGCTGGCGCCTTTGCTGCCAATGCCTGCCCCAAGAACTCTGCGGATGCAATGATATAGAGTTTGCACTTCTTCGGGTGACAGGGCGTCTGCTTTTCTCAGAGGGTGAATCCGGGCGGCAAAGAGGGCTTCATCGGCATACATATTGCCGATTCCCGCGACAATACACTGGTCGAGAAGCGCTGCTTTTAGGGGGATGTGATGCCGGCTTAATCTTTGCCCCAGAATGCCCGGGGTAAAACTTTCGTCCAGAGGCTCGGGACCCAGCTTGCCGACCACAGTATCGGCATTGTCTACCAGCCATATTAACCCCAGCCGGCGCAGGTCGCTGAAAACAAGGCGGTGGCCATTGGAGAGGTGAAAAACCGCCCGGGCATAGCGGTCAACTCCTCTGGGATTTAACAGCAAGACGCCGGTCATCCTGAGATGCATAATCAGCGACCTGCCATTCGACAGGTGAAAGATGAGATACTTTCCCCGGCGTCCCAGGCTTTCTACCTTCTGCCCGATTAAGCCGCGACGGACTTCTTCAGCAGAACCACCGCACACTAGCCCGGTATCAAGGATGGTAACTTGTGTGAAGCTTTGCCCCACGACCCAGGGCGAAAGCTCGTTCTTAATCGTCTCTACCTCAGGCAGTTCAGGCATTTCGAGTTAGTGTAGCAATATGGGGCCGGGAAACTCAATCTGGGGTGCTATATGCGGGAGAGGAATTACAAAGCCGTAGCCAAGTAGTCCCTAAAAGGCCTGGATGGTTCTCTTTGCCGCTGCTGGATAGCGGCTAAATCGAGAATGTCTTCCCTGAGCTGAGGAGCTTCCAGCAAACGGGTAATTACCGCCTCCCTTTCTACTTCAGAAAGGGATTGCAAAGCCATCAAATAAACTTCAGCCCTCGATTCAACTGCCTTCATTACCTGCCTCCCTTACATCATAACATAAAAACTACCGACAATTCCTTTATCCGAACCGGCGGAAAATCCGAACTTTTGTTGATGTACGCCTTGCTTTGGCCTTTGAATTTTGAATCTATTTAGGATTTCTCAATCTACCCCATCTCACCCCAGTTTTTGCCCAGCTTGATATCTATCTTCACAGGGACGCAAAGCTCAAAAGCATGAGGCATAAGCTCGGTAACCAGGGATTTCATTTCCTCCACTTCTACCTCGGGCACCTCGAAGAGCAATTCATCGTGTATTTGTAACAGCATCTTGCTCTTAAGATGCCGCCTCTCCATTTCCCGGTGTAGATTTATCATGGCGATTTTAATGATATCGGCAGAGCTGCCCTGCACCGGGGCATTTATAGCCATGCGCTCAGCAGCCTCCCTGACCATTCGATTGTAAGAATTAATTTCGGGCAGGAACCGCCGTCTCCCCAACACTGTCTGGACATAGCCCAGCTTCCGGGCTCGCTCCTTGGTGGCCTCGAGATACTCCTTCACCCTGGGATATTTCTCGAAATACAGGGCGATAAATTGAGAGGCTTCCTCCCGGCTGAGATTGGTAGCTTGCTCCAATCCATAATCGCTCATGCCATAAACGACTCCGAAATTGACCGTCTTGGCATTTCGGCGCATCTCAGTGGTCACTTCAGCTGCGGGGATGCCAAAGAGTTTAGAAGCGGTCGTGGCATGGATATCCTCGTCCTGGGCAAAGGCGGCAATGAGACCGGGGTCTTGAGAGAGGTGAGCCAGGGCTCTGAGGTCAATCTGGGAATAGTCGGCGCTTAAAAGGTATGCCCCGGGCGGAGCTATGATGGCTTTCCTTATCTTATTCCCCATCTCGCTCCTTATAGGTATATTCTGGAGGTTGGGGTCGCTTGAGGAGAGCCGGCCGGTAGCCGTGCCCGTCTGGTTAAAATTGGTATGCACCCTCCCCGTCTTATGGTTGATAAGCGCGGGCAGGGCATCAACATAGGTCGACGTGAGCTTACTAAGCTGGCGATATTCCAGTATAAATTCAATTACGGGATGAACGCCTCTCAATGCTTCCATAACCGAGGCTTCGGTGGAGTAGCCGGTTTTCGTTCTGCGAGACTGAGGCAGCCTGAGTTCTTCGAAAAGAACCCTGCCTAACTGCTGGGGCGAATTGATATTAAACTGATGCCCGACACTGCCGTAGATTTCCTTCTCCAGCCTAAGCAGTTCCTTACCCATTTCCAGAGACATCTCACGGAGCAGGTCGGTATCTAAAAGAATGCCATTTTTCTCCATAGCCACCAAAATTGGAATCAAGGCCATTTCCACTTCGGTGAAAAGCTGCCACAGTCCCTGCTTTCGTAGCTCAGTTTTCAAACTCTCTTTTAAACTCCAGACGATGTCCACGCTGGCACAGAAATATCCGGCAATCCGGTTTACCTCTGCCAGGGATACGGAGCCTTGTTTCTTTCCTGCGCCAGTTAATCCAGCGGGGGTTGACATTTCAATGCCCAGTTTATTAAAGGCCAGCGCTTTAAGCCCCAAGTTTTTTTCGCCAAGGAGATAAGCAGCGAGCATGGGGTCGAAATTCAGATTACCGAGCTTCACACCACAGCCAGCCAATACCGCCACAACATGCTTGCCGTTATAGGCAATCTTGCCTATTTCGGCATTTTCTAAAATTGGTTTGAGCTTGGCTGTGACTTGAGTTAGCGGCAATTGCTGCGGCTGATTCAGACCAAGGTGCCCCAAAGGTATATAAAACGCCTTCCCCCGGGCTGGTGATATTGCTATGCCTACCAAATCCGCCATCGCAGCCTTTTCGCCCGTAGTTTCAATCTCGATGGCGAGGTCCTGTGCTTTTTCCAGTTCGCCTATAAGCTGTCCCAGGGCTGTCTCAGTGTTCACTATGCGGGACTTGACTGCCGAGGGGTGGGCGGGTACAAGACCCGCCCCTACGGAGGGATAGCTCTCGGCCTTCATCTGGGGCAGCCTGGGAAGCAATTTAATGAACTCAAGCTCCTGGAAAAGCTTTGCTACCTCGTTCCGGTCATAGCGGCTTACCTGGCAGGTTTTCAAGTCCAGCTTGATGGGAACATCTTTGACTATAGTGGACAGTTCTTTATTCCGGAAAGCCTGAGCGCGATATTCGCGTAGCGTGTCCTGCAACTTGCCCGGCGTTATATCGCCAATATGGTCGTAGATTCCCCGAAGGCTGCCATACTGCTGAAGTAATTTAGCGGCTGTTTTCTCACCGACACCTGGCAGGCCAGGTATATTGTCCGAGACATCGCCAGCCAGTGCTTTAAGGTCAGCGAGTTGTTCCGGTTTGATGCCATACTTCTGTTCTACTGCTTCCTCATCGTAAAGGATGGTATCTGTGAAGGTCCGCCTGGGAGCAAGGGTTTTCACTCGGGGCAAGACAGCCTGCAGCATATCATTGTCCCCGGTAACAATGATGGTCTCAATGCCCTGCTCATCAGCCTGCTTGCTTAAGGTGCCAAGGACATCGTCGGCTTCGAAGCCGTCGATTTCAAAAACGGGGATATGGAAGGCCTCCACTAACTGGTGGACCTTTTTTATCTGGCTTTTCAATTCCTCCGGCGTGGCCGGGCGCTGCGCTTTGTATTCCTCGAACATTTCATGCCGGAAGGTCGGTGTGGGACGGTCAAAGGCGACAGCCCAGTGAGTGGGCTTAAAATCAGCAAATACTTTGAGCAAAGTACTGGCAAAGCCATAGACGGCATTTACCAGCTCCCCGGTCTTGGGTTGGGTCAGCGGGGGCAGGGCATGAAAGGCGCGGTGCACCAGGGCATTGCCGTCAAATAGCAGTAAAAGTGGTTTCTCTTCCTTGGCCACAGACTTATTATACTATGGCTCCACCCCGCATTGCTTGCTTTTCACTCCGTCTTCGATTTCGGCAATCCTAACCATCTCGGCGTCTTATCAATATACTCACGATAGGCGTCGCCGTATTTATCAAGGCAGTAGCGTTCCTCTCCAACTGCCGCAATTCTTATCGAGACTGACTGTACAAAGAAAACCAGCAGGAAGACCCACGAGGCTGAAGCTATGCCAACGCTCAAATATATCAACAATGAGGCTAAGTACAATGGGTGTCTCGAATAATGGTATATCCCTCGGGTAATCGGTACATCCATCGGTGTCGTAGCGAAATTCACCGTAGCAGCCGCAAGCACAACTAGACCTAGCAGGAAAATGCTAAGACCGGCATAGAAGCATATCGTGCCTAATTTGAGTGGTAAAAAAATAGAATAGGCGACAGCCATAGTATCTACCGCCATAGATACATAGCTGACTACCCTGTATCGATGGCTGGTTTTCATTTCAGAAGGCAGCCCCGACGCTCTCCGATATACATCCACCCCAACAAGCCTTACTGCCAGCATATCTACCCAGGGCCAAATCATGAAAATCCAGGCGTTCCAGACACCTATTTGAAAGGCTGGTATGAGCAACATGAATTACTTCCTTTAGTTCACTTCGCTTCCGATTTCGGTATTCCTATATATCTTGGGGTCCTCTTCATATATTCGCGATAGGCATCGCCGTACTTCTCAAGGCACAAACGTTCTTCAACGGGAGCGAAATAAAACGAAGCGGCTATCAGCAAAATGGTGAACAACAGGAAAACCCAAGAGGCCGTGGCTATGCTCACCCCCAAGAAAAATACAAAAGCGGTTACGTACATGGGGTGCCTTGAATAACGGTAAAGCCCGTTGGTTACGGGCTCACCGAGTGGGCTAGCCGCCCAGTTCAATATGACTATAACGCCGGTAATAAAGCCTATTAAAGTGATAGGAAGACCTACATAAAACCACACCCTCCCCAGTTTTAGGGGCAGGAATATAGAGTATATAAAGGCCGGAATATATATTATCTTGGAAGAATAAAGGGTTATCCTTGCAGGCCTGGACATGGCAGCAACCTGGCTTTTGCCTTCGACTTCTGGAGCTCGTCCTGTAGCAATACGGGTAAATAAGGGAAAGGTTAATACTTCAAGAAGCATGAAAATCCAGGCGTTCCAGAAACCTATTTCAAAAGCCGGTATAAGCGACATGATTCACCTCCTCTAATTCACTTGCCTTTATTTAGACTATTCTTGACTTATGCAGTTGTCAATACCCATTTGCCATAGACATATTATACTATGGCTCCACCGAAACCCTAAACACAAAGAAAGGAGAGATTTAATTCCTCTCATCAAAAGCTTAGTGACCAAAACATGATAAAATCATAACGGGTAAGTTTTTCCAAATTTGCCCCTCTTAAGATAAGAGGGGCAAGGGGAGTTATGAATAAATACCTTTATAACAATCCAAGTACAAAATTAGACCGACGCTGCCTCAGGAAGAATACAACCGATGCTGAGCGAAAACTATGGGATATATTGCGAAGTAGGCGGATGGCTGGTCTTAAGTTCCTCCGACAATATAGTGCAGGCCCATATATCCTCGATTTTTACTGTCCTGAACGAAGGTTAGCCATTGAAGTTGATGGAGGACAACATGCAGATGTATACGGCCAACAACATGATGCTCATCGTAATAGGTATCTCAAGGAATTGAACATTCGAGTGATAAGATTCTGGAATAACGACGTGTTGCAAAATATCGAGGGGGTAGGGCAAAAGATTAAAGAGGAGGTTGAGAAACATTCATAACCCCCCTTTGTCCCCCCTTATTTTAAGGGGGGATGGAGAGCCTCCCAATTTTTGAAAGGTTATCGGAAAAACTGAACTATTTCGATTTTTGAAAAGCTAAACTATTACATAAAATCATGCGAGAAAGCTTGACAAATGGCACACACAACGTATGGTTATACGAGTACGCATAGCCGTTTCTGGGAGATAGACCTCTTACGCACTATCGCCATAGTAGGCATGATAACCTTCAATACGCTCGATCTACTTTACTTTTTTGACCTCTACCCCACCAATATGCTCTATGGGTTCTGGTGGTGGTGGACCAGAAGAGTTAACGCGGGAATGTTCATTTTCCTCGCCGGAGTAGCGCTCACAATCACCTATTCCAGGTCAAAGAGAATGTCGGGGTTCATGCTCAGAGGCCTGAAAATATTCGGATGGGGCATGGCGCTTACTCTGCTTACATTGCTAATCTCCAGAACAGAGTACATCCGATTCGGCATACTTCACTTCTTCGGGATTACGTTCATACTCGCACCTTTCTTTTTAAGATTCCGCTTCATCAATCTGATACTGGGCATCGGTCTGCTGGCAATAGGCATTTACCTGTGGGGTACTTCTTTCGACTTTCCCTGGCTGCTCTGGCTGGGGCTGAAGCCACATTACTTCTACACGCTGGACTACTTCCCGCTGCTGCCATGGTTCGGCATTTTTCTTTTTGGGATGTTTTTCGGCAAAATTCTATACCCGCAAGGAAATAGAAGATTCAATATTCATGAATTCAACGACCCTATTACGTCAGCGCTGACTTTTCCGGGAAGACACCCGCTGGTGATATACCTTGCCCAGTGGCCGGTAGTTATCGGGGTCCTCCTTCTCCTGTTCCCTGGCAATGTGCTCCCCTACTTCCCCCATTTCCCATTCTAGTCATAATACAGAACTGCACCGGGACCCTAGTAATTGGCAAAAGAGACCATCATTACGTAGATACCGAAGTGTATGATAAAACAAGGCAAAACCGACCTCGTTCTGTAAGCCACATAACCCAAAATGAAGCCGCCGGGGATACAGGCCAGCGTCTCTAAAAAGGGCTTGCCCAGATGAAGCAGCACAAAAGGAATGGCCTGTACAAAGATGGCGCTTTTGCCTATCGACTTTTCCAGACCAAACAGCATATATCCACGGAACAGAAATTCCCAGGCAAACATGTATAGTGCAGTGTTGAGCAGCAGCTCGGACCAGTCTATAGCATACCTGTGATAGTAAGAGCGAAACTCAGGCATTTTACCGGCTTCATAGAGAATCAGCGCCATGGCAGCAAGGCAACCTGCGGTTAGAATAATCGCCGGTTTCCAGCGGCCAATGCGGATGCCATAATCCCAGGGCTTATCCCGAAAAAGCAGCAAGCCCGCCGCCAGCGGGACAAGCAGGTAATAAATGAGCTCCGTTGCTCGGGGAAAATCGATGTTTAAAGGGTAGTAACGTTCCAGAACTAATACCAGTGTGGATATACCAACCACGGCAAGAAGGTTCAGGTCATAGCCCCCTAATATCCTGTTTTTGATGTACTTTTGCATTCCAGTTGCGACGGACTACACCTTTTTGTTAATCCATGGTTCCCAAGTGCCTTCTAAATGGCATTAGTGTACCACAAACGACTATTTAGACAATCCGCTCAAGCAGCAATGCAGCATTAGTAGTTGACATTCGAAGCAGAAATTTGCTATAATTATTTTTTTAAGGTTTATAACTTGGGGAAAAGTCCCCTGAGGTCTTTCTCCTATGAAAAAACTCCATCCGCAGCAATTTCGAGGGTACCGTAGCAGCCACGCTTCTAAAAACCTGTGCGTATAAGTTTGTAAGCAATAGTTGTTGGCATTTAGTAGATACATACCGTAAAGGAGGTGAAGGTCATAGAGTAAATATAGTTTTATGAGTTTTATCAGGCCTTTTTATGTAAAAGGAATCTAAAAGGGAGGAGGGAAAAATGGCTTTGAAGAAATATTGCATTATTGCTCTTGTGGCAATTATGGTGATGGTGTTGCCTGCGGGGACTCCTGTTGCGGCCGGCGAGGGGTCGATAACGCTCGACACGGGGTGGATGGAGTACGGTGGATACAACCGCACGTGTGGATACTATGTCCCGACCAGTTACAATGCTTCAGGAGACCCGGTCCCCCTGTTGTTCTCATTCCACGGCCTGGGCAGCAACGGACCGGATCAAGAAATACTAACCAGCTTTGCTGAGCTCGCCGAACAAGAAGGGTTTATTGCCGTGTTTCCGGATGCCACAGTATTATCGGGGTACCATCCCATTTTGCCAGTGCTCCCCAATGCTAACATCCAGTGGAATCTGGGCGGACCAGGTTCATTACAATATTATTATGATGTCGATGATTTAGGATTTATTGCGGAGCTGGTTGACAAATTTAAGACCGACTATAACATTGATGCAAGCCGAGTCTACGCCACGGGGATGTCCAACGGCGCCATGCTTACATACTATGTGGCCACGCTGCTGCCGGGCACTTTCGCAGGCTTCGCAGCGGTTTGTTCACCAATGACGCTAAATTTGTTTGAACCGTATATGGATTTCGACCTAGACGTTGGCTGTCCGGTAACCATGATTTTGATTCAGGGCACAGATGACCCAATCGTTGCTTATGATGGCATGCCAGATGTGACTGGCTCTGTCAATGAGACTATCGATTACTGGAAGGATGTCAACAATACAACCACCGGGCCGGACGTGACTGTATTTGACGGTGAAGACCCGAACACCATAGTTACCCGCTATGTTTACGGTGGAGGGACGAACGGGACCGAGGTAATATTGTATAAGGTCGAGGGCGGCGGGCATGCATGGCCTGGCTCATACCAGTGGGCGCCCGCATCATCGGTTGGCTATGTTTCCTATGAGATCAACGCCAGTGAAGAAATATGGAATCACTTAAAGGACCACGCATTACCGCCATTACCGCCGGTTCGAAAATCACCGAAAGTGGTAACGAAGGGAGAGGAATTTGAGGTAACCATTACCTTTGCTGCCCCGGAGGATGATTTTTGTGACATCACGCTCACCGACACTGCTCCTGCTGGCTGGGATGTAAGTGTTAATACAGCATGGACTGACCCGGACGCAGCTGGAGCCCAGACTCCGGCAGCTAACCAGGCGGAATATACCTGGAACGGACCTTATGACGAGGGCACAGCGTTCACCGCAGTGTATAAAGTCAAGGTGCCTGATGCTGCCGAAGCGGGGAATTATACCTTTGCTGGTTCTCTTGAATATTCCATTGACTCAACACCCGATGAAGTAACAATTGCTGGCAATACCCGGGTGACGGTAGTAGAGGAGTATACCCTCACCATCACAAGCACCACTGGGGGCTCGGTAACCATGCCTGGCGAGGGGACATCCACCTATCGTGCTGAGAAAGTAGTTTACCTGACAGCCAAGCCTGGCACAGACTACAATTTTGACAAGTGGTCAGGCGATGTGGGCACCCTTGAGATTGTTGGCACGTATGACAGATTCGCCATCATCACTATGAACGGCAACTACGAAATCACCGCCGAATTTCAGCCAAAGTCGTCACCCGAACCCCCATCCGGGGGGTGTTTCATCGCCACCGCAGCCTATGGAACTTCCACCGCTGAACAGCTCGACGTGCTGCGAGAGTTCCGGGATGGCGTGTTGCTGGAAAGCACCGTGGGCTCTCGACTTGTTGACCTCTACTACCAGGTCAGCCCCCCTGTCGCAGACTTTATATCAGAACATAACTTCGTGAGGATTTTGGTCAGGGAGCTCCTGGTTGACCCCATTGTTTGGGTAGTTGAAGCTACGGGAGATATATGGCGGAATTAGGGTGATGTAGAGTGCTGGGTTATACGGAGAAGCTTGCCCACTAGTAGAAGGGTGAGACCCCGGCCCAGCATAGGACATCATACTGGCAATGCCAAGAGCCGACCGTGCCTGGACACGGTCGGCTCTTTTATTACCATTCTCTCCGCAAATTGATGAATCCACCAACACCTTGACGATTGCCAGGGAGATTGCCACGCTTCGCTCGCAATGACAAAAGAGGGATGTGGTCGAGGGCAAGCCCCAACCCTACGGACATTTCGTAGTTGCCTGATTTGTCAGGCCAGTAATCACCACCCCAACAAGAACGACCAGGACGGAGAGATGCCCAATGGTTCTTACTATTCAGGATAATGACCTGGGGTAGCTTGTTAGATGATGGAAAGCACTTTCAGCTATCACATGCCTGGAAAACAAGGGTATAATAAATAAAGAAGGGGAGAAGGCGAGCCAAGGCATGAAAAACAGCGAGGTAGCTAAGGTATTTCAGGACATTGCTGACCTTCTGGAGCTTAAAGGGGAGAATGTTTTTAAGATTCGTGCGTATCAGAAGGCAGCCAGAGCTATCGAGCACTACCCCAGAGAATTAACAGTTATGATTGACGAAGGGGAGGACTTACAGAGCATTCCCGGCGTAGGTGAGGCAATAACTAAAAAGGCCACCGAGCTGATAACGACCAGTAAGCTGGGTTATTATGAGAATCTGAAGGCTGAGTTTCCCCAGGGGGTAACTAATCTTCTGGCCATACCCGGAATTGGTCCTAAGACGGCTAACAAGCTTTCCAGCGAGTTAGGGATAAGCTCGGCGGATGAATTGGAGCGAGCAATCAATGAGGGACGAGTGGCTGAGCTCTTCCGCCTTGGCGAAAAGACCGCTGATAATATCCTGCACCAAATCCAGGCATTGCGTCGCAAAGACCAGCGCATCCCTATTGGCGAAGCTTTGCCCATCGTCGAGGAAATTACAGTTGCCCTCCGCTCTGCCGCCGGCGTGAGAAATCTCACTCCCGCTGGCAGCCTACGGCGCTTTCGGGAAACATTGGGTGATATTGACTTGATGGGCACTGCCGATAACCCTAAGGAGGTTATAGATGCTTTTGTTGTCCTGCCTCACGTAGGACAGGTGCCGGCTCAGGGGTCAACCAAGGCTAGTGTTATTGTCAGCGGCGGATTGCAAGTTGACTTGAGGATGGTGGAGCATGATTCCTTTGGTTCCTTGCTTCAGTATTTTACCGGGAGCAAACAGCATAACATTTCCCTGAGAGAAAGAGAGCGTAAGCAAGGACTAAAGCTGAGTGAGTATGGGATAACTGTTATGGCTACAGACAAGCTGGAAAAATTTTCTACGGAGGAAGAATTCTATCATCGGCTGGGGCTTCAGTATATCCCGCCAGAACTCAGAGAAGCTCAGGGGGAAATAGAAAAGGCTGAGCAGGAAGCTATACCAAAGCTCGTGGAGTTATCTGACATAAAGGGAAACCTTCATACCCATACTGAATGGAGCGATGGGCATGATTCCATCGAGGAACTGGCTCTGGCTGCCAAAGATAGGGGCTATCAATATATCGCAATCACGGAACATTCCGCTGGACGTGGTATTGCTCACGGTCTCGATGTGGATAGGCTGAGGAGGCAGGTTGCTGAAATCAAAGCTCTTAACGAGCGTTCAACCGGGATTCATGTGCTTACCGGCATCGAGGTTGATATTCGGGCGGATGGTAGCTTAGACCTGCCACACGAAATGCTATCTGAATTGGATGTGGTGATTGCTGCTGTGCACTCCGCCATGCATCAAAGTGAGGAAAAGATGACCCGGAGGGTAATAGATGCCATAGAAAATCCCGATGTCGACATGATTGCCCACCCTACCTGCCGCCTTATAGGAGAACGTGAACCCGTAGCCATAGACTTGGAAGCCATCTTCCGGGCGGCAGCTAAGTATAATAAGATTATGGAGATTAACGCCATGCCTGACCGCCTTGATTTAAAGGATATCCACGCTTTCCGTGCCAGAGACATGGGGGTAAAACTCGCCATCGGGACCGACGCTCATAGCATTGCTCATCTGGGCTTTATGCGATTCGGGGTTGGCGTTGCTCGACGGGCCTGGTGCGAGCCGCAGCATATATTAAATACTCTGCCCCTCGCAGAATTGCTTGCCGCTTTAAATAGGAATAGATAATCAGCATGGCCCTTTTTGACTTAAATGGCGCTTTGTCCCGGGAGGCACAGGGAAATCCCGAAGAAATGTCAGGCTCTTGACACGCTACCTAATAATTACGAAAAAAGGAGGTTCATAATGGCAAAACAGGACGTACTCTACACCAAGGAGGATGGCATTGGCATAATAACTCTTAACCGTGCCGAAAAGCTGAATGCGCTAACACACGAAATGCTCCGCAGGATTAATTCCCTTATCGAAGACATCAAGAAAGATGACGAGGTGAGAGTCGTCATACTGACTGGAAACGGTAATGCCTTCTCCGCTGGGACCGATATCTCAGGCGAGGTGCCACAGACAGCGGAGGTAGAGATAAACCTTATGAAAGAAAAAACCTCCACAGAGTACCGCCAGTCAATTTGGTTCTTCAACAGTATCCCCAAGCCGGTGATTTGCGCCATCAACGGGGCCGCCGTAGGCATAGCAGCCGAATTTTCACTACATTGCGATATCCGAATCGCTGCTGAAAGCGCCAGATGGGGACAGGTGTTCGTCTTGAGAGGCATGACCCCGGACACCGGCGCAGGGACTTATCTTCTACCCCGCATCGTAGGGCTATCCAAAGCCTGTGAACTGGTATTCTCAGGAGACATCATCGATGCTCAAGAGATGCTGCGAATAGGACTGGTGAGTAAAGTTGTGCCTGACGCAGAATTGATGCCCACAGCTAGAGAAATGGCCAAGAAGCTAACCAGAGGTGCCCCTTTAGCAGTACAGATGGCTAAGCAACTGATGTATAGAGGCCTTGAGCAAACCATGGAAGCTCACCAAGAGGCTGCGCGCTACTGCTTCCAGTTGAGTAACAAGACAGAGGATGTCCAAGAAGGCATCATATCTTTCTTTGAAAAGAGGGAGCCTCGCTGGAAGGGCAAATAGCCTGTCAGGCAGCGCATTTGCCTGTCTTGGCTCGATGAAACTTGCTCAATGCTTCACAGAGGCGAAGTTGTTGTTCAAAAACTAACATAAAAGGAGGGATAATGAAATACAAGGAGATAATCTACTCAATAGAAGGCCAAGTGGCAGTGATAACGCTGAACCGTCCCGAAGCTATGAACGCTTTGACTATTACCACCCATACAGAGCTGGCGCAGGCAATTGACGAGGCAGCCAAGGATGACAAGATAAGGGTTATTGTCCTCACCGGGGCGGGCAGGGGATTTTGTTCCGGCGATGATGTAAAGGAAATATTTTTGAGCCCCGAAGAGGCTGCGATGAAGGGCAGGGAGACCAGGTTAAGACAACTCCAGGGCGAACACATACCCGGCGGTGGTTACAGGCTGTTGGAGATTAACAAGCCCTCAATCGCCGCCGTGAACGGTGCTGCTGTCGGTTATGGCTGCGACCTGACATTGATGTGTAATATGAGGGTAGCTTCCGAGAAGGCCAGGTTTGGCGAGTTGTTTCTAAGAGTAGGACTGATACCTGACGAAGCATTGATACTCCTGCCCAGGCTGGTGGGCCTAGCCAAGACCTATGAAATGATTTTGACCACCGATATAATTGATGCCAGGGAGGCCGAGCGCATAGGACTGGTCAACAAGGTTGTCCCTCATGAAGACCTTATGAATGCCACGCTGGAGTTAGCCAACAAGATAGCCAGCAAGCCACCAATAGCTGTTCAGCTAGCCATGGAGGGGATTCGCAGGGGCCTTAATTTGGCTATGGAAGAGTTCATGCAATACCATGCTTTAGCCTTCAGTTTCTGCACCGAAACAGAGGACCATCTTGAAGGCTCGCGGGCTTTCGTGGAGAAAAGAGAGCCTGTTTTTAAGGGGAAGTAGGAGAACCTAAGCCTGTGTGAACATGCTGGATTAATTGCTTAGGTGCTATAATCAGAACAAATATCAGAAGGAGGAAACACGATGTTTAAAACACGCATAACCGAGCTTTTCGGTATCAAGTATCCTATAACCCAGGGCGGAATGATGTGGATTTCCCGGGCAGGACTGGTAGCTGCAGTGTCCAACGCCGGCGGGCTCGGCATAATCACGGCATTTACATTTCCAACCCCCGCGGAACTGGTTGCTGAAATCAAAAAGACCAAAGCGCTTACTGATAAACCCTTCGGAGTAAACATAACACTGTTGCCCACTCTTCGCCCTGTGGATATTGACGGCTATTTAGATGCGGTTATCGATTCCGGAATAAAG
>Ga0315547_1001608_pt1 | contig 17494 bp, 16 predicted proteins | sample SalMarSW160240MG_2_FD_202542 | JGI IMG/M metagenome (GOLD analysis project Ga0315547, IMG submission 202542) | Salt marsh sediment microbial communities from the Plum Island Ecosystem LTER, Massachusetts, United States - Salt Marsh Sediment SW1601-240 ...
GATTCTATAGATGATCAGACCGAAGCCAAGGGTCGCCATGGCCAGATAGTGTCCCCGCAGCCTGATCACCGGAATGCCTATGATGAAGGCGATCACTATGGTCACGATCAGGGCGGCGATCAACGCCAGCCAGGGAGAAAACGACAGCAGGGTGTTCCCGTACAGATCCTGACGCTGTAGAACCATCCCCAACCGAGATAGGGTCCGCACCGACGGTAGATCCGTATAGGGCATGAGATTCATCGTCGTCAGCACGGCGGATGTATATCCGCCGATGGCGAAAAACCCCGCCTGTCCCAGGGAGATCTGTCCGGCGAAACCCATCAGCAGGCACAATCCCAGCACGACCAGGGAGTAGTATGCGGACATGGTCAGCTGGGTCAGGTAGTAGTTGGCGCCGCTGCCTGAGATTACGAGTTGGACTACGACAACGACGGCGAGCACAGCGAGAATGGGAAGGTACTTTAGCAGCCGCGGGTGCATCAGAACTCCTTGAGGGAGCTGGCCTCCCGGTTCCCGAACAGACCACTCGGACGGAAGAAGAGGATCACGAGCAGTACGACGATTGAAACCGCGTCGATATAGGCCAGGGGAAGTACGGCGATGCTGAAAGCCTCGAGCAGACCGAGGAGGAGGCCGGCAACCACGGCGGCGGTAATACTGCCCAGCCCGCCGAGAATGGCCACGGTGAATCCCTTTATGGCCAGAGGTGCCCCCATAGCGTACTGGGTCTGGGTCAACGGGGAGATGGCACACCCGGCCAGGGCGCCGATCGCGGCGCTGAGCATGAAGGAGAACGTCACCATCTGAGTAGCCCGGATTCCGCACAACCGGGCGGCTGTTCGGTTATCCGAACAGGCCCGCATGGCCCGACCGACCAGGGTGAGCCGGAAAAATAGATTCAGTGCCACGACGATCACGGCGCTGATCCCAAGCACCCAGAGGACCTGGGGGGATATGTGTGCGCCGAGAATTTTTACCGAGGATATTTCGCTTCCCGTGAAGTGCCGAAGAGTTCGCACCTTTTCATCCCAGATGTGGAGCATGGACTCGCGAATCAGAATCGATAAACCGATGGTGATGATGACCAGCCGGAGTACCGAGGGACCCTTGAGCCACTTGATGAAGAGAAAATCGATAATTGCGCCCACGCCCATGGTCACCACAACGGCGGCGGCGATCGCCAGAGGAAGAGGGAGGAAGGATGAAAGGCTGATACCGATCATCCCTCCCAGAATCAAGAACTCCCCTTGAGCAAAATTGATGATGCCCGTTGTGTTGTAGATGATGTTAAAACCGATCGCAATGATCGCGTATATACTCCCGGTTGTTAGCCCGGAGAGAAAGTATTGAAAAAACTGCTCGAAACTCAAGGGTCGTATAGTATGGAAACAAACAGCTTACTGTTCCAGCACTACGAACTTGCCGTCCTTTACCGTAAGCATCTCGAAGGATTCCAAACCCAAACCATTGTGGTCACTCGGGGAGATGTTGAAGATTCCGGCGGTGCCGACAACTCCTTGCAGGCTTTCGATGGCATTGCGAACATCCGCCATCTCTACACTTCCGGCTTTTTCGACCGCGGCTTTGAGGATGACGAAGGCGTCGTAGGCGTGACCTCCAAAGGTGCTGACATCCTCACCGTAGCGCGACTCGTACTCGCTCTTGTACTCGACCAGCAGAGCCTTCTGGGGATGATTCGCAGAAAGAACATCGGCAACCAGCAGGCGTCCGCAGGGAAAGATAATTCCCTCGGCAGCCGCCCCGGCGGCTTCGACGTATTTGATGTTGCCGAAGCCGTGGCTCTGGAACAGAGGCATATCCATGCCCAGCTGCCTCATGTTCTTGGCTACGATGGACTGAGCGGGAACGATCGACCAGTTTACTACGGCCTGGACACCCCGAGCTTTGACCTTGGTCAACACGCCGGTCAGGTCTGTGGCAGCCCCGTCATACACTTCGGCGATGGCGATTTCGATGCCGTGCTCCGGAGCGTACTTCTCCAGCTGCGCTTTTCCACCCTGACCGAAGCCGGTGTTGCCGACAACCACACCAATCTTGGATATTCCCATCTTCTGCATTGTCTGAAAGATCCAGATCGCCGCATAACTGTCCTTTTGGGGTGTTTTGAACACGTAGGGGGCTACCGGATTCACAATGGTCTCCGCCGCTGCGCAGGACAGAAGGATTGTCTGCCCCTCCTGGCAGATATCCTTTATGGCCATCGATTCGCCGCTGGTGGAGGGACCGATGATCGCCAGGACCTGCTCCTCCTCGATGAGCTGCTTGGTGAAGGAGATCGCCTTCTCAGCACTGGCCTGGGAATCCTTGATGATCAGCTCCACCTGATGTCCATCGATACCCCCGGCCGCATTGGTCTTTTCAACCAGCATTTCCAGGGTCTTGGCCTCAGGTGCGCCGAGCCAGGATGCCCCACCGGTCACCGCCAGGATGGCCCCGACCTTGATCGGTTCCTTTGCCGCTGCCTCTTCCTGCCCCGCGCCTGCAAACAGGGGCGAGACGGCCAACCCGACCAGAAGGCAAATAATGGTCGCAACTCGTAGATTTCGGTTCATCGCTTCTCTCCTTTTATAAAATTGATTTGTCTGTATTAATATACTGACTGTATTTTGTCAATAAAGGAGTGTAAATTTATACACCCCACCGTGAGTACGATCCCGGGCACATCCAAGGAATGTCCGGCGAACTTACAGCTTGCTGATGATTTCCGATGATAGAACGGTAATCTTGTTCTTCTCCAAAACCTTGATCGCCCGATCGGGCTGATCGATCCGGAAGATGACGATTGCGTTGTCAGACTTCTTCTCGACAAAGGCGTACATGTACTCGATATTCACATCTGTGTCATCGAATGCGTCGAGAATTTTTTGCAGCCCGCCGGGCTTATCCAAAACCTCCACGGCGATGACATCGGTTTGTTGGGCAACAAAGTTGTTCTTTTTCAAGACATCGAAGCACTTATCGGGATCGTTCACAATCAGTCGCAGGACCCCGAAATCCGTCGTATCGGCTAGAGAAAGGGCGCGTATATTTATCTTTTCCGCCGCGATCAGGCTGGTCACCTCGGCGAGTCGTCCCTTCTTGTTCTCCAGAAAAACAGAGATTTGTTTGAGCTTCATTGCACTCCTCCTTACCTGATAACCTTTTTTCAAGCTACAGCTGTCGCTTGTCTACAACCCGCTTGGCCTTCCCTTCGCTTCTCGGAATACTCTTGGGCTCGACGAGCTTTACCCGTGTGTGAATACCAAGGGCAGAATAAAGACCTTCACTGATTTCCTGCTCAAAGCGCTCAAGGTTCTTGATCTCGTCGGAAAACAGTCTTTCGTTCATTTCTACCAATACCTCTAGGTTGTCCAGCTGTTCGCGCCGGTCGATCACCAGCTGGTAATGCGGCTCTATCCCCTCGATACGCAGCAGCACTTCCTCAATTTGAGACGGGAAAACGTTCACGCCGCGGATGATGAGCATATCGTCTGTTCGGCCGAGCAGGCGGTGCATCCGTACAGCCGTTCTGCCGCAGCGACAGGGTTCGTGGTTCAAGTAGGTGATATCCCTCGTGCGGTAGCGCAGAACCGGGGTACCCTGTTTGGTTAAAGTCGTGATGACCAGCTCGCCCTTCTCTCCGTCGGACAGGACATCCCCCGTCTTCGGATTGATGATCTCCGGGTAGAAAAGATCCTCGCAGATATGCAGTCCGTCCTGATATTCGCACTCCGAAGAAACCCCGGGGCCGATGATTTCCGTCAGCCCATAGATATCCAGTGCTTTGAGATGGAGCTTGGATTCGATCTCTCTTCGCATTCCTTCGCTCCAGGGCTCGGCGCCGAACAACCCCACCCGGACGGACATCTTTTTAAAATCCAACCCCTGCTCCTTGGCCGCCTCTGCAAGGTAGAGGGAGTAGGAGGGCGTGCAGGTCAACACGGTTGATTTGAAGTCCTGCAGGATCGCAAGCTGTCGGGCTGTGTTCCCCCCTGAAATGGGGATGACGTTTGCCCCGATCAGCCGAGCTCCGTAATGCACCCCCAAACCACCTGTGAACAGACCGTACCCGTAGGCATTGTGCACGCTGTCCGTGCGGGAGGTGTCCCCCATTGCCAAGGTGCGTGCCATAGCTTCGGACCAGAGGGAGATATCCTGACGGGTATAGGCATCGACGACAGGTTTTCCGGTCGTACCTGAGGAGGTGTGGACTTCGACGATGTCGATCGGATCTACCGCCAACAGTTTGAAGGGATATACATCCCGCATGTCGTCTTTGGTCAGGAAGGGCAGCTTGGTAATGTCGGAGATATGATCGATATCCCGAGGTTTCACCCCTTTCTCGTCCAGCCGTTTGCGGTAAAACGGCACCTTTCGATATACCCGGTCCACCATCTCGCAGAGCCTTTCGCTCTGGATCTTGATCAGCTTCTCTCGCTCCATCGACTCATAGTGGGAATTCCAAATCATGCACTCCTCCCGGTAGGCGATATCCTTCGCTTCGGCACTGATTGTATGGTATGGTAAAGAAAAATAGAAGAATGTCAATTGCATCAGGCAAGAGCGTGATCTGAGGCAAATAACTTGACACTGCCGCACGGGCTCCGCTAGACTAAAAAGTCATGAAGTTCCGGATCCGGTTTGCTCATCAAATCGTAGGAATATTCGTCCTCTTAGCGATTTTGGGAATCGCCGCCATTCTGATTTTACTCGGCATCAACCAGCGTTGGTTCGCCAAAGACTACTACTACTGGAGCACCTTTAACTCCGCGGGAGGCTTGAGCGTGGGTATGCCGATCAGACTCAAGGGCTTTGGAATCGGCAAACTCAGCGGTATTTCCCTGACCAATGACAACATGGTGGAGATCGAATTCTTCATCATGGACACCTACTACGACAAGGTGCTGCCAAACTCCGTCTTGGAGCTGTCTTCCAATCCGCTGGGTCTGGGGGGTGGGATGTTCTTTCATCCCGGAAAAGGCCCGGCGGAACCCTTGCCTGAGTTTTCCTACATTCCTTCCATGGATCTCGACGTGGGGAAGCAGCTCGTGGAGAAGGGGCTGGTTGATCGTCCCACAGGGGAAGATCCAATCGGAGCCGTTATTGCCAGTATTGGACCGATCCTCGTCCAGGTGGATACTACACTGCTTTCGATCGAAGAGATGGTGAGCTCCCTGAACAGTTCTCTAAAAGGAGAGGGTCCGGGACCGCTGTCGGCGGTACTCAACGATCTGGAAACCACTACCGGTCAGATCAACAGTGTGCTCGAGGATCTGGACAGGGTCGTAGCCAACGTCGAAGAGCTGACCGGGGGAATGACCGATCCTACTGGATTGGTGAAAAAGTTGCTCGATCCGAAAGGAACGATCGCAACAATCCTGGATGATGACAATCAGCTCTACGACGAGATCGTTCAATCCGTAGAAGATCTGAACAGGATTATCGCTGAATTGGGGGAGTTCGCCGCCTTCATGAACACGACCCAACCTCAGATATCCGGAGTGCTCGAGAAGGGAAGAGATACGTTGGATCAGGGCAAAGATGTTCTGGAGGCAGTGAAGAACAATCCACTGCTGCGCGGGGGAATCCCTGAAAGGCTGGAGCAGCCGACAACCTTTCAGGGTTTCCGGGACGAGGACTTCTAGATGCGGAACATCATCCTGGTCCTTCTGGCCTTCACCTTGATAGTGTCCTGTTCCTCCGCGCCTAAACAGACGGAGGAGATCACCGACAAAAAGCACCGTGCCGCGGAATACACGAAATTCGGCAATTCCTACTACAACGAGGGCCGGTACAACCAAGCTCTGCAATTCTTCACATTGGCTCTGAATGACAATATCTCCGTAGATAACGAAGAGGGGATCGTCCGGTCCTACAACTCTATCGGTAAGGTCTACCTAGCGATGGGATACGATGATCAGGCGGCGGAAAACTTCAGCAGGGCGGTGGCCTTGGCGGAGAAACTCGAAAATCCTGTACTCATCGCCCAGAGCAGGACCAGTCTGGCCGAGGTGTATCTGGAGAGGGGAGACCTCGAAGAAGCCGAGTTTCTGCTTGAAGAGGCGATGCTCGGAATCGAAGAAGGGGATCCGGGACGAGACCTGGCGGTCATCTACCACAACATCGGCTCTGTGTACAAAAAACGGGGTATGCTGGAGGAAGCCTACGACTACTTTCAAAGGGCCCTTGAAATCAACCTGGACTTGAGGCAGTACAAGGAAATCGCCAGCAACTACTATATGATCGCCTCGATTCGTTCCAAACGTGGAGACTACGCAGCGGCACGGGAGACGATCGACCTGGCCCTGAGTTACGACAAACGGGTTGAAAACTCCCTGGGGATCGGGAAAGACCTTTTCGCAAAAGGGATGATCGAAGAAAAAGCCGGCAATGATCGGCAGGCCTACGAGAGTTTTGAAAAATCCTTTCAAGTATACCGGGCCATGCATCTCTACAGGGATGCTGCGGGCGTGCTTCCATACCTGATATCCTTGGCCGAGCGCCTTGGCAAAGACGAAGAGGCGCTCGAATACCGGCAGCTGCAAGAACAGCTACAGGATCGCTAGCTTTGTCATTGCTGATACGCACGTGGACACGGGTTATCAAGGGTCTGGGAAGGTCTTTTCAGAAAATGGGCATCTTTCTGGGTCTGGTTGCAAGTATCGCGTTGATCGGCCTGATCTTAGCGGTTCCTCTCTGGTATTTTTCCAGCAAATTTGCCGCCGGATATACGGTTTTCGTCCTTTCACTGGTCGCCGCCGGTCTGCTTGCTCTGTTGATTTCCAGGATCGTGGGCTTGAGCAAGAATCCCGGAGCCCTAAGATTATACACAAACAAAACAATCCTGCCGATACTCAAAAAGGCAGCCGTGGTTGTTGCCTCCCTTGGCGTAATCTACGGGATCGTTTTTCTTATCAGCCGGGGGCTGGCGGTGCCGGCGATTCTGGCGGCGGTTGTTTGGCTGCTGCTTTTGGGATTCCTTAAATATGGAAAGCGAGGCAAAACATAAACTCCCCCTCCTGCGTATAACGCGCTTTCACGGTCTTTTTTCGGTTTTCCTGTTCATCGCTTCGGCGGCCCTCTGCGACTATCCACGGATAGAACAGCTAAACTCACGGGACGTCCTGTTCAAGCAGCTCCAAAGCGACCTCCAGGCATACTTCCAGGCGGAAAGCCGCCTGCTTCCGGACGCGGCGGACACGGACGAATTCCCCCGCCTAAGACTGTTTTCCTATCGACTCCAGGACACGATGGATCTTTTCTCCCTCTCGGCCCGCCTCAACTTACCCTACGATTGTATTGCCACGCTGAACGGCCTGGATAATCCGGCGGCGATCCAATCGGTGGAAGTGGTGCTGATCCCCAACCAACCCGGGATCTTCGTCTGGGAGGTACCGGCCAGCAGCTTTCAGGAAATCGTAGCTTCGGTGAGCAACAACACCAGGGAGGAATTTCAACCGGTTCAAATCGACAGGGGCGGCCGGTTGCTCTCCCTGCGATTTTTCCGCAGCCAGAGTTTCACGACAATCGAGAGGGCGTACTTTCTCAACATTCTCTTCCGCTTCCCCCTGCCATTCGGCAGACTCACCTCAGGATATGGAGCCAGGGACAATCCTTTCACCGGGGACTCGGAGTTTCACCACGGTATAGATCTGGCAGCTCCCAGGGGCACAGAAGTGTACGCCGCCCGCGACGGCAGCATCGGCGCTATCGGCTATGACCCTGTGTTGGGGAAAATGGTCATTCTCAATCACGAAGCGGGATATCAAACCATATACGGTCATCTTGAAGAAATCTCAGTCCGGTTGAACGAGGAAGTGCGATCCGGTATGATCATTGGCGCGGTGGGAACGACTGGGTACTCAACAGGTCCGCACCTTCACTTCGAGATACGCAGAAGTGGGGCCACTCGGGATCCGACTTCACTTCTGCCTATGCCAAAGGAAAAAAATTGATGGGAAGGAACAGGGCGCTATTCACGTGCACCATCCTTGCTCTGTTGCTCTCGCCGGTGCTTTGGGGCGAGCAAATTCGCGGCCTGGTTGTTCAGGAGGTGTGTGTGCCCAGTGATGCCGCTTTCGAACGAACCGTGGAGATATCCCTGGAGGAAGCCGCCGTCCTATCCTTGGAAGAGGAAACCCCGTTTCTCGAGGGCATCCAAGTCGAGCTTCACCTTTCAAATGAACTGAAAAAGTACTTCGACAGCTACGCACTGGCGATATACAAAAACCTCTCGCCCCGACCTCGAACGGCGGTGCGCTTCTACTCCGGCGAGCGGGCTTTTTTTCAATATCTGCCCTATTTGAACAGGATCTACATCCTAATCCCTCTTGAAAAACTGCGGACCGAAGAACCTTTACCCGTAGCCACCTATCGTCTCGAGAATCCTGTCAGGCGTAGTGACTTTCCACTGCTCATTACCATGGTCCCCCTTGCCAAAGGAATTCCTACGGCTATCGCGGACAAGAAATTCTATTTTTCCATTAAGCCGTTGCTGGCCAAAAAGGGATTCGTAACCCTGGTACTCCACTTCCCTCCAGGCCTGGAAGGTGAAGAGGTAGACCTGCTCGTGGATGATGAGAAGATCGCCTTCCCCGTGCAACGGCAGGAACTATCCTCGGGAATCCATCAGCTCCAGGTTGTCTCCTCCTCCTTCAAAGAGGTTCACACGAGTTTCGCCGTAGAGTCGGGAAAAACGACAGTAGTGGATCTCTACCTCGAAGAAACGATCAGCCAACTGACGATAGAGGCGCCGCTGGGTGCCGAACTGTATCTGGATGGAGAAAAGTTATCCGATCCCTTTCCCATCGCAATCAGCGAGGGGACCCACCTGGTAAGGGCAAAAATCGCCGATCACAGCGTCAGCAAGAAATTTAGTGTTCAAAAGGGAAAACACTACCATCTTTCAATAATTTTTGATATAATTATAAATGAGGATTAATTTTCTTTTAACGTGCGTCGATAATATTTGTGTCGGTACCTAATGTAGTTCCCCTCCCAGTTTACTATGTTACAACGCCGACACATTAACGAAGGCCGGCTCTTCGGAGCCGGTCTTTTTTTGTCGAGTCCGCGGCCACGCCGATCTGGGAACTTCGCGTTGGTGAGTACCGGGTCTTTTATGATGTTGACGAAGGCGATCGGAAGGTTTACGTTCGGGCGGTCCGCAAGAAGCCTCTCCACAAAACAAGGGAGGAGATGCTTACGAGCCGGACAACCGTTGGGTCGCGGTAGGGACGCCGGTTGCCCGGCGCCGCGGACTGTTGTGACTCCAAAGTCATCAGCCTTGACAAACACCGTGCCCTCTTCTTATGTTTGATCCATGCCACCGAAAAGACTAAGACTGACGATCGCTCTTCTGAGCATCGGATTCGTGATCGCGATAATCGTTGGCGTCACCCTGGGTTTGGCCCTGGCGACAACGAGAAATATACAGAATGCGGAAAACCTCCAGGATACCAAACCGGCCCTGCCCACCCAGATCCTCGATTACCAGGGCCGGCTGATCACCCAATTTTTCTCGGAAGAAAAAAGGGAAATCGTGTCCTTTGACGAACTCCCGAAACACCTGATCGACGCTATCCTGACCAGGGAAGATCAGTTCTTCTACGAGCACAAAGGCTTCCGGATCGTTTATATTCTCCAAGCCTTCCTGGACATCGTCAGCGGGCGTTCGTTTCGCGGCGGCAGCACCATAACCCAGCAGCTGGCAGGAACCCTGTACGCCGATCGCACAGATATCTCACTCAAGCGCAAACTCGTCGAGTTGTGGTGGGCGATACAGTTGGAAAGGCAGCTCTCGAAAAACGAAATCCTCGAGCGCTACTTGAACCTGATGTACTTCGGACACAACACCTATGGCGTGGAGTCGGCTTCCCAGTTCTACTTCAAACACTCGGTTCGCGATATTTCTCTGGCCGAGTCGGCAATGCTGGTCATTCAGTTGGCCAGTCCTGCTCTGTACTCCCCTATCAACCGGCCCGAACGGGCCCGCAAGATTCAGAAGGAGATCCTCGACCAGATGGTGGAACTGGGTTTTGTCAGCGCCGAGGAGGCAGATCTGTCCTTTATGGACTACTGGGACAGCTACGACTACACCCGCAGCAATATCACCTCCGCCTGGTTTGAACGGGAGGATAAGGCGCCCTACTTCTCCGAATACATCCGGCAGAGATTGGAGGAGATGCTTCTCGGTTCCATGGATCTGTACAAGGCGGGACTCGTCGTTCACACCACTTTGGACCTGGACAAACAGAAAATCGCCGACGAGGTGATGGACAGCTGGATCAGGCGCGTTAACAACCAACAGCAGGTTCAGTCCAACAACCGGCTTTCCTACGCCGATGCGAGCTTCCTGCCTGTGGTGGATCTGCTGTCGTTGTCCTTCAATATTGAGGGAATCCGATTTGCGGGCAGCAAGCAGAATGCCAAAGCCCGGGCCATCTACCTCGAAGAGTTGAATCCCATCCTCGATATCGGCGCTTCCCTATTTGGCATCGACGACCTGAAATACCTCACCAGGGTCGGATACGCAAAGGAAGCGGACAGGTCTAAAAAGACACAGGTCGAAGGGGCTCTCATCAGTATCGACACCAAGACCGGCCATATTTTGGCCATGGTGGGGGGGAGCAAATTCGAAAGCACCAATCAGTTCAACAGGGCGGTTCAATCAACGGTGCAGCCGGGTTCCGCATTCAAACCTCTGTACTATTCGGCGGCGATCAGCTCACGCAAAGTAACCCCTGCAACCATGATCGTGGATGCTCCTGTGGTATTCTGGAATGATGACAACACGCCGTACGTCCCGCTGAATTTCAAAGGAGAGTGGAAAGGCCGAGTCCTGCTGCGGGATGCACTGGCCCACTCGATGAATGTACCCTCTCTGAAGGTTTTGGACACCATCGGATTTGATGCCGCCATCACTCGGGCCAGCACATTGCTGGGTATCACGGATCCTGCGGAGACCGAGGCGATCTTTCCCCGGAAGTACCCTCTGGGTCTGGGAGTCATCAAGATCAACCCACTGCAGATGGCTCGGGCCTTCGCCACCTTTCCCAATCAAGGCCGCTTGATCGAACCTGTAGCGATCGGCTACGTGGAGGACCGGAATGGCAAACTGGTCCTCGAGCCGGAGAAGAACTTGAGGTCAAAACAGATGCGCGCCGGCCGGTCACTTCAGGCCATGACACCTCAAGAAGCCTATATCATGGTAAGTCTGCTGCAGAGTACCGTCACCTCGGGAACTCTGCGTTGGGCGGCATCTACAGTCGACGGATTCAATCGGCCTATCGCCGGAAAAACCGGTACCGTCCAAAACTGGTCGGACGCCTGGACCGTAGGATTCACACCACAAATCACCACAGCAGTGTGGTTTGGCTTCGATGAGTTGGGACACTCCCTGGGGGTGAATCAAACAGGCGCTACCACGGCCGGACTAGCCTGGGCTGCATATATGAAAACAGCCCACGAGGGTTTGCCGATCGAAGAGTTCAATAAACCGAACTCGGGATTGCTCGAGGTCACCGTGTGCGCCAAATCGGGCCTGCTGCCCACCAACTACTGCAACGAAGGAACCGTGAAAGAAATCTTTCTAACGGGAACGGAACCCCGGAATTTCTGCGACCTTCACAAATTCGAATTCGATCGCAATGAAAATTTGAAAAAAAACATCAAGGATTCGATCCTGCTCGGCGATCCACTCCCCACAGAGCCCTTGCTTCCGAACTGGGGAGAGCCTATTTTTAACGAGGAGGAAGAGCCGTTCCAGACCGACGACACGGTGAATCCTCTCCTAGACTGATCGACAGGAGCCTTCTATGGATAATTATCTCTATTCAACCGACCATGAATGGGTTTTACAGCAAGACGGCCGGGCGAAGGTGGGGATCTCAGAGTTTGCTCAATCGGAACTCGGAGACATCAGTTTTGTTGAACTTCCCGAAGTCGGCAGGCAGGTCAACCGGGGTGAAGCAGTATGCTCCATCGACTCACTGAAATCAACGAGCGAAATATACGCACCCGTTTCAGGCACCATTCTCGAGGTGAATAATACACTGGCCGATGAACAGGCCTGCGCAACCATTAATTCCGACCCGCTGGGCCAGGGTTGGTTGTTCGTCATACAGATGAACGACCCCAAAGAGATCGAGGAGCTGTTGACCCGGTCCGAATACGAACGCTACCTCGAATCAGGCTAAAGACCCATGCTGATTGCTTTGGGCTCGATAACGTTTAAGCAACGAATCCGCAGAGATCTTGGCGACATTGAAGGTTTGATGGAGAGCCTGAAAAAACATGGGCAGTTGACTCCGATTATCATCAATAGGAACAATGAACTCATCGCTGGTTTTCGCCGTCTCCAGGCGGCTAAGCGGCTCGGATGGAAGTCCATAGAGGTGGTAATTCTTGACAGGGCCTCGCAGCAGAAGAAGCTGGAGATCGAAATCGAAGAAAACGTTCAACGTCAGGATCTGTCCGCCGAGGAGCTTGCCGAGGGATTGATGCGTTTACAAAAATTGAGGCAACCCGGTCTTTTAGTCAGAATCTGGAACTTCATCCTGCGTCTGCTGCGGGCGATCTTCCGAAGAAACCGCCCACCCCGCTGAAAACCCGCGCTACCTCTTTTTGTTCCTTCCAGCAACAAGGCGCTTGACGAGTCGAAACACTCTCGGCAACGGACGATTGTCAGGCTTACCGTAGCGGTCCGTGAAATCCTGCGCCGCCTTCTCGAGAGGAAATCCCTGCCCATACTTTTTCTTCAGATCATCCCAGCGGCGAACGATCCAGACATAAAGGTCCGAAGCTGTCCTGCCTCGAAAGTACCTGATGAACTCTTCCGATTCAATCAAGCGCACGATGGGTTCATAAACATTGTCGTACCAGGAGAGCATAGCCTCTTCGAAGGAGATCTCCTCGCTCTGCGACAAATTCAAGTAGTACTTGTGGCCGTTGATATGGCGGAGAATTTCATCGTAGCGCCCGGTGGCGCTAAACTCCATGGATACTCCCGGGCGCAGTTGATCGAGCCTTGTTTGTTTGAAAAACTCCTCCTTCTCCAAATTGATCACCGCTTTGCGCAGCTGTACCTCGGTCAAGCCCGGTTCCAGAGTGAGCCGGGATCCGAGGCTGATCACTTCCGCATCGATGAACTCGACATTTTGCATCCGCGCCACTGAAACCCTATGGTTGCCGTCCCTCACAAAGTAGAGGCCGCCGATCTCGTACAAGGTAACAGGCGGCAGGATAACCTGCTGATGATGAGCTTCGTTCACACGCACCCAACGACGTTTCAGGCGACTGTGGCGGGGAAGGAAGTGCCTGTTGAAGTCCCGGTACCGACCCTCGCTGCCCACGATCTTCTCAACGAGAACGGTGCGCATGCCGCGGTATGTCTCGGAGGTGGGCCGCACAAGCGCCTTGACCTCCTGGAGGGACAGAAGACTGTCCTTCTCATTCTTGAGGAGAGAGAGAACCCTACCGAACAACTCCTGATTGCGGGCCCTGTGAAAATCTTCGGCGGCCCGGGCTGAAAAGTAGTTGAGTCCCATTATCAATCCTCCATGTCGATAACTACGTGGTCATAGGCATTGATGATGGTTGTTTCATCGTATCGAGTCGACCGTACGGCCGAGGCTGAGTACAGGTGGGTATGTCCATGGATGAGGTACCTCGGCTTAAAGGTGCGCATGAACCAGAGAAAGGCCTTGAATCCCCGATGGCAGGGATCATTGTGGTCGTGAATGCCCAAAGGAGGCGCATGGGTAAGGAGGATATCCAGATAGCGTCCGAAACGCAGCTTGTTGAATAGTAGCCGAGGCATCAGCTTCGCGATACGCAGAGCAATGTGGAACTCCTTGTACTGGTTTTCCCCCCCGTTATACCAGGCGCTTCCACCCAGTCCAGCCACGAGCAAAGACTTCTCCCGGCGCATTCGCGACCCCACATGCATGGCTCCGGTGGGAAGATAGTCCTCGATCCTCCGCCCACCCACACGGGCTCTGAAGAAGGCGTCTGAACTACCCGTGTACAGGGACATGTAGCGCAGGTTGTGATTCCCGAACACAAACAGCAGGGGCTTGTTCAGCGTCGACATGATGAAATCGTAGTAACTCAAGGGAAGATCCCCGGCGCTCAAAACCAGGTCCACGTCGGCGAAGCGTGTTTTTATCGAAGGGCTGTACACAAGAGGATCAATATGATCGGATACACAGAGGATTTTCATGTCAAGCGCCACGGAGGTGTGCCGAGCATTAATATCGGGAGCCGATGTCCCTCGGACAATTTAGTTTTTTTGTATAGAAGAGTCAAACCTGCAGTTGTATATTGTAAGGGAGAACCATGGCGTTCATTAATCTGCTCGCAGCTCTCGTGCTGTCCCTGACCAACCTCCAGCAGGGAGAACAGCTCTTTCTTGACAACAAGCCCCGGGAAGCACTACCCCACCTGGAAAAGGCACTGTACGAGAATCCGCAAGACGAGAAGATCTACCTGTATCTCGGAATCATCTACGAACAGCTCAACGACTCGGCAAAATCCATTCAGGTACTCAAGCGCGGGCTAAACGTGTCCCAAGGATCCAAAGACCTCTTTTATTACAACCTCGGCAACAATCATTTTCGACAGCAGGAGTATACTGTAGCCGATCAGATGTACAGCAACGCCCTGGAAATCAACGGAGCCCTTGAGGTAGCTTATCTGAACAGAGCCAACGCCCGCCTCGAGCTGGAACAGTTCCAGGAAGCGCGGCAGGACTATATCGACTATCTGCGCCTCGATCCGGATACGTATCAGCGGGAGAACATCGAGAAACTGATCGCCCTGCTGGGGCAAATTCTGGAGGACGCTGAACGCGAGAACCAGGAAGAGTTGGAGCGCCAGAAGGCCCTGCTCAACGAGGTCCTGGATTCCCTGAAGAACGCCTCTGAAGATACCCGCAACCTGTCCGCAGGGAGTGAAGATATCCAGGAAGAGTACGAAGAAATCGATATCGAAGATTAAGAGGAAACATTCCCATGGATAAACGTAAGATCATTATCATTGCGGTTATCGTTGTCGTGATCCTGCTACTTGCCGGAGGCGCCTGGCTGGGCTTGCTGGCCCGGAGCCGGTCGGTGGAGGCCAGGGAAGCCCAGGAACGTCTCAACGCCCTTAGCCTGGCCCGGACCTACATGGAAAAGGATGAGTACGACCGGGCCATGGAGATCCTTGAAAAACTCTTGCTCAAAGATCCCAATGACGGGGAGGCGCAGGATCTTCTCGGCGAGGTGATCGACAGGAAAAAGCTCGCAGAAATGAGCGACCGGGAGCGGGAACAACAGGCCCTGTTGGAGCAGCAGGAGAGGCTCAAAGAGGGACTGGAAAACTTGAGTTCGTCGATACAAGAGAAGCTTCCCCAGGAAACAGTGGTCGTTCAACCAAAGGAAATTCCCGAAGACGCCAACGCCAAAGAACGGGAGCGGCTGCGGAAGACAAACGAGCTGATGGCCGAGGGTGTCCGCCGCCTGAACAACGGTGATTACGACGGAGCCCGGCGCATCTTCAACGAAGTTCTCGAGCTGGACCCGGATTCCGGCCAGGCCTACGCCTATATCGGGAAATCCTATCTGGATGAAGACCCGGACCGCCAGAGTAACGTCCAGTCTGCGGTGGAGGCATCCAACAAGGCGATCCAAAAGGACCGTACCTTTTACCTGCCCTACGAAACTCTGGGAAAGATCTACGAGAGTGCGAAGAACTATGAAAGTGCCGTGGATGAGTACAAAGAGGCGGCCCGTCTCAAGCCCGATGATTACTATCTGTACTACTCATTGGGAAGGGTCCAGTACTACTCCAGAAAATATACCGACGCGCTGCAATCCTTCGACAGCTGCATCCATCTGAAGGCGGACTTCCCCCCTGCGCACTACCGAAAAGGACAAACCCTGATCCGCCTGGGGGAACGAGACCGGGCGATTTCAGCGTTCCAGCAGGCTACCAAAGTGAAGCGGGATTACGCCGAGGCTTACTACATGCTGGGGACCCTGTACAACGAAAAGGGGGAGATCACCAAAGCGGTGGATTCCTTCCGCCAAGCGGTCAACTACAACCCGGACAACCCGGTATTTCTTCGCGGTTTGGGCACAGCCCTGTCGGCTCGGGGAGATTACGCACAGGCGGAGAGGTACATGGCTTCCGCCCTGCGATTCGATCCATCCCACGCGGTAACCAACTACAATATGGCCTTGGTCAAGCTCAACCTCGAGAAATACTCCGACGCCCTGCCCTACGCCGTCAAAGCGGTGGAACGGAAGCCCGACTCCGCCGCCTACATATACACCCTTGGAGAGGTATACGAGAAACAGGGAAAGACCGACGAGGCGATCAAGCAGTATCAGAAGGCGAACAGCCTGGATTCAAGCTACGTGCCGCCGCTCATCAATCTGGGGCGCATCTTCGACGATAACGGTCTGTACGACCAAGCCCTGACCTTTCTTTCTAAGGCGATTACGATCGAACCCTCCTCCTTCGAAGTGAACAACAACCTGGGAAACGTATACCTGCACAAAGGCTTATATACCGACGCGGTTCGCCACTATAAGAAGGCCATCGATATCAAGCTCGATGCCACGGTGACCCGGTACAACCTCGGTCTTGCCTACCAGGAGCTGGGTCAATCCGACCAAGCCCAGGCGACGTTTCTAGAGCTGATCAAGATCGCACCGAAGTATTGGGATGCCTACTACCAGCTGTCCTTGATTCTGATCGCCAATGGGGACAAGGAGAATGCCAAGGTCTTTCTTGAAACCCTGCTGAAAAAGAATCCCAGCTACGAAAAGAGAGCCGAGGTGGAGAGCAAGCTCTCCCAGCTATAGGAATGGATTCCCGAATGGGGTCCCACTACAATCGCTGAACCTCACGAAGCAACTGCTCCCGCTGCACCTCGAACCAGATCGGACGGCCGTGGGGGCAGCGGGCGTTGCTCAGGCGAAATACTTTGTGCACCAGCTCTGTCGCCGTTAGGGGATCCAACTCCTGTCCCTCCTTGATCGCCAGCCGGCAGGAGGCCAGGCTGTACACCCGATCAACCAGTTCATCTACGCTTCCTTTTTCCCACAGCAGGGCCTGCACCAGCTCCTCCTCGTCAATGCTGATCAACGCCTCCGGCAGTGCCGAGAGCTCGTAGGCGCCGTCGTCACCGCGTTCCACCCGGATACCGAGCCTATTGAAGAGCTCTTCCCTGCCGGCGATCACCTCGGCCGCGGATTCACCGATCTCCAAGCGGATCGGCATGAGCAGCTCCTGTGAAGCCGGTTTGGTAGACCTCAGCTGCTCGAAAAGAATGCGTTCATGGGCAGCATGCTGATCGACGATGAACAGGCTCGAGCCATACTCGACGAGCAGAAACAGCTTAAACAGCTGACCGCGGTATACCGGTCGCGCCTCCACCTCTTCCCCTACCGGTTCATGGGACGCGAGGGGTGCGCTGGGCTCTCGGGGTTTGGGGATCCTGTCG
>Ga0315547_1001610_pt1 | contig 17492 bp, 14 predicted proteins | sample SalMarSW160240MG_2_FD_202542 | JGI IMG/M metagenome (GOLD analysis project Ga0315547, IMG submission 202542) | Salt marsh sediment microbial communities from the Plum Island Ecosystem LTER, Massachusetts, United States - Salt Marsh Sediment SW1601-240 ...
TCGAATCCCCCCGGCTCCACTTAAGGGGACGATACCTAGAACTCCTCGCCATTCTAAGAAAGACTGGTCGGTGAGAGTCTTTTCGATAACCTTCCCGTGGATTCATTAGATATATAGCTCTGGAATTAGGTTGCGCCATACCTATTTGTCGTGTTCTAATAATCACGTGTCTGTAGAACTGTCACAACTGTCACAAGCGTCTCAATATTTCTTTGGTTTCACTTTTAGATGTTTTGTGACCTACTGACACCTTATGGCTATTTGTGCACGGGGATTGTCACAGAACTCTCGCACTACTGCTGTTCTACCACGCATCACTCATAGATAGGCCTGAGACTCTATAGCTAAAGCCTGGATTCACAGTATTTCCGAAGCCCCCATAATACCTAGCAGGTGCCTTCTCGATGGACTTGTTAGAGAAATTGCTCATCCTTTGGTATGTCTGTTTGCTTTAACTATGAGCGTGTCTCGTGTCTCTTTTTGGGAGAAAGGGAATGCCAGTCAAAGTCAGGAACTCCAGGTCTACGACAAAGGCCTGGTCTAAGTCACTGCTGCCAAGTTCTGAATATCAACCAGCTTTCCACTAAATCCCGCAAACTCGGAGGGGCGATGAGTGAATATAATTACCTGCAATCCGTACTCCTCGATCGCCTTGTTTATCAGCTCGACCATTCTGTTGGACCGGTCTGAGCTAACATGTACGAACGGGTCATCCAAAGCAAGACACTGTGAATCCAGTTTACTCAAATGTTCCGCGATGGCCAGTCTAACGCACAGAGCCAGTATCTCTTTTAGCCCAGAGGAACCGTCACTAAACTCTAAGGGTACGTCACCCAAACCTCGCTCGCTGATCTGAGTCGGGAACAAGTACTCATTCAGCTTGACATCCTCATGCAGGCCTCCAGTTACATATCTTAGAGAGCGTTCCACTCCGTGCTTTATTGGACCCCCAATAGTCAGTAAAGCCGAATGATATTGCTGTTCTAGCGTTCCCTTCAGGAGTTTGCAAGCTTCTGCAAATATTCTCTCTTTTTGCAGTCTCTCATCGAGAATCTCAAGGCGAGAATCAGTTTCTGCCAGGTCTGAGTATGCTCCCTCCAAACTTACCATCTTTATGGCGCCCGTGAGCTGATTGACAACACCTCGTTGCTGCTGAACCAATTCTTCCCCATTTGATACCTCTGTCTCCAAGCGTTTGATTCTATTTAGCGGCCCTTTCTCTAAATCCTCGTAGCGCCGTCTAAGTCCTTCAAACTCGTGCATTTTCTTCTCAAGATTCGCTTTTGCGGCAACCAGTTTATTCTCTTGATGTTTAACCGAACCATATAGGCCTATGATCTCTCGTTCTCGCGTTCTCGCGCTGGTTAACTCTTCTGATAAGTGTTTTTGTCTCGTCCGTAACTCGGCCAGCTTTTGCTTCTCCTCCAGTATCTGACCATCAAGTTCGTCTCTCGTATCTCTTGCTTTATCCAGAACTAACCTTGCCCGTGTCTCTTCTCTTTCCCTCTTCTTAACAAGTGCCCCCAAATCAGCGTCAATGGGATTCAATTTGGCGGCAGTTGTCGTCCTTTCGACGCTATTGTCGCCGTCGGATTTCTTTTGGAGCTTTTTCAACTCCAGTTTTATCTCTGGGAGTGGACGTTCGTCAATACCTCTTCTTTCGGCCAGGAGTAGTTTCACTTTACGTGCAATCTCGTCTTGGGTTCGAATAACTTCGCCCAACTCTCTTATTGAAGCGACAGAGTATTTGTTCAACCCACTTTGTATAGCGTTCTCAAGTCGGTCAATTTCAGTCTTCGCATCGCGCATCTGCTTTAGGTTAGCTGTGACAATCGCCTTCCCGAGCCTCGGGGCTTCGACCGTTACTGTCTCAGTACCCACCGCATTCAGTGTGCCTTCTTCAATGCTCTCCCCATCTACATTAACCGATAAGGTTCCACTCTCTCCAGGAACAATGCTAACTGTGAGTCCTCCGGATTGTAGATTCTCTTTGAGGACTTCAATCTTTGTCTGACTCTGTTTTAGTGTCTCTAGCTCCTTGTTGGTAGGCACGAGCAGTATTGCCTTTTCCCTCAGGGCCGCGATTTTTTTGTCAATTGCTTTTATTTTGCTGACGGTTTTGCTGATTGTCTTAAGCTTCTCAGCAGTCTCAAACCTTGTCCACAGGATTCGGGCGTCACGAACCAGTTCTTCGGCCTCTCTGACCTCCATTGCTTTTCTTTCCACTTCCGCCTTGGCATCCTGCTGACGCTTCTCCAGTAGTTCGCATCGAGCCTCTAGCGAAGAGTAATTCTGTCGTGTTTCCCTTTCTCCCGCCTCAAGTTCTACTATTTTGTCGGATGATTTCTTAAGGTCTTCTATCGCTTTCTCGGCATCTTCTACGTCTCTCTTCGCATTTGAAACCTCACCTTCACGTGCCTTCAGTTCGGACTCAACTGCAGAAAAATCGGTTGCTTCACTTCTGGCTTCTTCCAATTCCTTCCTACTCTCCGTAACCTTAGCCTCACGACCAGGGAGTTGGTCATGCAAATCTCGCAACTGACGTTTCATATCTTCTACCCTGCCCATTTTTTCGCCGAGTTGGGTCTTTTGAGCTCGGAGTATCTGTATCTCCTTTTCAAGTTCTGATACTGGGGATTTAGAGCTTACTCTACCGGTATCTGTAAAATAGCGCCCAGACAGCAGTTCCAATGACTTCTGCACGTGGAGATATGCCGGGGTGACAAACACCCCACCAGATTGCGTCGTTTCCAAATGAAGGGATAGTGTTGGGTTATCCTCATTAGTAGCGGTAGGCAACTCGCGATTGTCTTGAGCCGCCCATAACCACTGAAAAGCACCCCACTGTGAAGGTTTGCTTCCTCTTGATGATGGCAAATTAGCTTCGAGCAATTGTATCAGTTGTTCGTCAGCGGTTTCCTGGTTAACCAGTACTGGCTTCCCTCCTGACATCCTATATAGCCTAGTCCCCGTTTTCCAATTGAAATTCTTCTCCACACGATATCTTGTTCCACTGAGAGTGAATTCAATCCGAACCGTTGATGTTACGTTGCCGAGCGCTGTTAGCGGTTTGATGTGTTTTATAGATTCGGAATGCGAGTCGGACCGATCGAAGAATCCTTTGCTCAGTGCTTCCAAAATAGTTGACTTGCCAGTCTCACTAGGGCCGTAAATTACGGTCGTAGCTTCATCGAATCCTATCGCTAATTTCGCATGTTGTCGCCAATTCTCGATCTCGATCGAATGAAGCCTCATTTTGTAGCCTCCTTTGCGAGCCTAGCCAGCAAAGCCAGAGTTTCGATGAAGATGGTTCGCTGTTGTGGGTCAGTTGTTTCAGCCAATAGTTCTCTGAGATGCTTATCGGATTGGCTGAGAACCGGGTCTTCAAATTCAAAAGGTCGTTCCGATTGGACGGGCGCTCGGATGTTAAGTGAATGCGTTTCAATTACAAAGTTCTTATGCATTGTACCTTGGAATTCCAAAATATTGTCGAGTTCCTCTTTGTTTTCCAGCGGCAAATCACCAAAAAGCGACAACTTTACCATGTCGATGCCTTTGATCGTCTCAAAGTAGGCTTTCAGTTCAATAAGAGAGGAGGAATCTTTTACTTCGAATTCCTTGGATACCCAGGTCAATTGGCCAGTTCGAATAGGCTCTATCTTGGGCGTACCTCCCTTGTCATCAATCTCAACTAAGAGGCAAAGTCCAGCATTGTCTTCTCCATAACCCGTTTGTTCGTGTGTACCTGAATATGCTATTCGCACTATTCCGACGCTGTCTTGAAAGGTTCTATGACTATGCCAATGGCCTAAGGCAAGGTAGTCTATTCCTGTTCTATCAACGCAGTCTCGACCAATAAGAAAGTTCACGTCCTCCCAGTTAGGGGCCGGGAAAGCTCCCATTTGGCTACCGTGTGCAACACCTATGTGAATTCCACTCAGTCCGCGAACTTCTGGCATATCTTTGGTGATATCTCCCATCATGGATCTTGACAGAATTGGACATGGATGAAGAACCGCGCCGGGAACTTCAATAGGGTCGCATGTACGAATGATATTTAGGTTTTCCACGCGTACAAATATGTCTCGGTCATAGACAGAGCCGGCGCCTATAGAGTCATGGTTTCCCGGAAGAAGATAGACTGGAATATCCGAATATTGGTTCAGAATGGTTATGACTTTCTTGACATCGTCCTGGCTGACCATGTTATGCTCAAAGGCATCACCGCACATAAGCACGAAGTCCACTGCATGTTCCCGCGCTGATTTCAAGATATTGTGAATCGAACTTATCCTAACCTCACGAACAATTGGGCCTGCTTCTCCCAGCCCCCCACCTTTCATCCCAATCTGCCAGTCCGAAGTCTGAAGAAACTGAACCAACTTCGCACCTCCTATTCAGATAGTATCATCGCAGCTACGAGTACGGTCGGAGGGGTGGTCTTTCAAGTGAAAGTGCAGCGCTTTGTGTAGGGGTGCATTTGAACTCGCTTCATTGCCGTCTTACCTCTCAAGACCGGAGGAGACTGCTCAACTCTTTTGGCTGAATCATATACCAGTTTCTGTAACAAATCAACGATACTTATGTTGCAGTTATCATTATCAGCATCGTTGCCTGACCGCCTTGAACGAAATGACGAATTGTTGGATAGATTCCGGTCACTATTGCGATGAGTCTTAGAGCCGCCATTGTTTAAATACAGCCCGGTAGGCCGAGCATATCAAAAGGTAGAACTAAAACCTTCTCCAAAACCTTCGCTCTTGACTACTGAGGTTCGAGTCTGCTTTTCTGACTTGATTTGGGCCTCACTCACTATTGTTCTGATTCAAAGATCCTCGTAATAATTTCAGTTCATGAGCGATAGCTTGCTTGGCAGCTTCCTTTGGTGGTTGCTCTGAAAATTTTCTCATACTCATATAGTTATCCCAAAGGCGCTTGATAGAGGGCTTTACTAGTTGTTGCCTTTGGTGTTCGGTTAAAGCATGCCATTGGTCTTCTAATACCGACGCTACAAGATGACCTGCTACGACAACCGCCCGCTTTCGACTGCGTTCATTGACCCTAATACCAGCCAGGAGCGATATTAGATCGTCTAGACTAGGCATGGTTTCTATACCTCCGATTATGTGTCTCTGGCCTTATACTAAACTACCCTCTAATCTTTACAGCCGAGGAGCTGTTCACTTGGCTTAGTTTAAGCCTTTCACTTGGCAATCCTGCAAATTATTTTTTTCATAACACGGTCATTCGGATTGTAGTGTTCTCTTGCTCCTTTAAAATCTCTGTCGGTTACCATTAGTTTAGATATCTCTTCTACTCTAAATAGCTTCCAGCCAACAGATTCCCCTGATTCACTATAACCTCCTATTTGATATCCCCTAAGAACCTCTTTATCAGTGCTTCTATGTATGCCGTAGCAGAAAGGCTCTACAGATCGCGTGCCGCCATTATAGTAAAAACTTAATACTTTTTTAGAATCAATTGCGGTACAAATATCCTTTCTCATAATTAATACACCCCCAAATTATTCATTTCCCTACGTATTGTGTAGATTCTTATTATCCGGCATGTAAATCAGTGACTTTCGTGATTATATCTTCTAATACAGGTATTCTTAAACCATCTTTGTATGCGTATTCTACAAAGCGAGCAGCACCCTCCACGTTTTTAATTGCATCATCACTCTCAGCATACCCAAGCTCATCAGCAACCCTTCTACCTATAGCTACATAATTATCATTACCTAGTGCCTGCCTGATCTCATCCTCTATCCTATCACCAAATACCGCCCAATCCTCTTGGACTGTAGTTGCTGGGAAATCAACTATATCCGCGCCAGCCATACATAAATACTTAGCGTTTCTCTCTTTTACTTTCCTTTCTTTATCATCTCCCCGACCCTTAAACCTAGAGTCACCATCAAAAATAAAATAAGTCTTTATTGAAAGTCCCCTAAAAATTAGAGTTGGACGGTCCAAGTTATTCACGCCTCCAGCAGGTACTACAACAATACCCAGCTGTGACCAGTTTTTCCCCATTAAGTCTTGTAGCTGCCATAGAATTCCGGCGTCCGAAGACCCTTCAACCACTACGACTACATCCGCAAAAAACCCTTCGTTAACAATTGTGTTCATTACAGATGCTGCCCTAGCTTTTACAGACTCCCGAGTATATTCAGCAGGATTCTTACCACATATCCTAGCCAGTTCTTCGGACAGTTGTTCAAAGGCAAAGCTTGTTATCTTGGAATGCGCTACTTCACAACTCTCAGAAGGCCCCTTCATTACGCGCCTAGTTTGTTCAAAATGATCCAGATCCAATAGATATGGAGAATGTGTGGTGTATATAACTTGATTCCTTGCCCCGACTCCATGACCTGGTGTTTCAGCGAGTTTAAAAAGCAGGTTACACATATATCGACACCTCGCTGGATGAAGATATAATTCGGGCTCTTCAATAGCCAAAATAAGATCTGGTCCAGGAACCCCCTCCCTAGGCATTGACACTGATTCAGGCTCTCCTTCTGCCACCTCTCCTACCTCCACCTCTTCTACTTCTTCTGTTTCTTCCTCTTCTGGCATTAACATTGCTAGATGCTGCAACAATGTAAATACCAGTGCCCGCTGTAACCCATGCCCTTTCCGGCTGATTTCACCTTTAAAATTATCTTCTACCAAAGTAGCTATAGCAGTAGGAGCTCCAATCTCTGGCATCTCAAATTCCTGCCAATCTAAAATTAATTCTGACCCCGGTGCGAATTTCTCTAGAGTCCCGGAAATCGACTCCCCGAGCGTAGATAACTCTGAAAGGTTCTCCGCACTAAATAATGCTCTTGCCTCCTCACTTACCCTAGACTTAAACTCCTGAATTTCTCCCCTTGCTTCAATTTGCCTTATCACTATAGTGTCTAACAATTGGTAGATAGCGCTTCTCTTTCCCTCCGCTTCTTCCGTAACCTCTTTAACTGCTGGAACTAAAACATATTTTGTATACTTATCTAATTTCCCACCACCGATATTTTTCGTTCCAAAAAATTGCTGCTCTCTTTCAAAAACGCATAAAGCATCTGGGTTATTTGATTCATATTCAGCCATCATTTGTTCAACCGCATCTGAACTTCTAGTTCTTTCTCCCAATCCGACCAAACCCCCGGGATTGTCCACTAATTGATTCCAAGCACTTATACGCTCTCTTTTAGATGGCAGAGCCCTTATTTCCGCAAATTGTGGAAGTTGCATAGTCGCCCCAAAATACTGCTGAATAGGCCTTTCGTCTTCGTAAGAAATTCTTTTTGTAACAATTAATTCGTCATTCCTTAAAAAAGAACCAAACTCCTCCATTTCTTCAGCCCGCAAATCACCGTAAGTAACCCTGATTTCTATAGGGTTTGCGGTTTCCCTATTAAAGAAGTCTTCCTCCGAAACCTTTGCGGAAACATCATAGAAAACATCCAAAGCATGTAAAAATGATGACTTTCCACTTCCGTTTCGCCCGATTATTGCTACTATGTTGTCACATGCAAGGCACTCTTCTTTTATGCAACGGAAATTTTTTACCTCAAGACGCTTAATAATCAAATTAACACCTCCCTATTGGAACTTTAAAATTTCCCCAATTAGAGGAATCCTATTATCTCTTGCCCAACTGTTGAACAACTCAGGATGCTCCGTATGAATCGGCACAGTCACTTTGGGATTAATCTCAGAGACTAAACGCTCAATATCTCTGGGGTACATATGACCGGAAGTATGTGCGTATTCAAGTTTTAGTCCACATAGTTCAATCCACTTTAGCAAACGTCTAAAAGACAGCTCCATCTCTTCTTTGAAAGGTTCTGCTTTGCCATAAACATAGGTGCCAGGTACAGTCCTGCCATCAGAAGAGAGAAAGTGAAGAAGTGTGTGTGCACCACTAGATGTATAAAGAAGGTGGCATCCAGGCTCTCGTAAGATTTCCTCTCTTAGTGGCCCCCAGATGAAAATGTCATCCGGTAAACAAATTAATTCTGGGTTATCTTTCTGTTTACCTTTTTGAGACACCAACAGTTTAGCTTCATGTGCCTGACGATAGTCTGTATAGCTTTCGGCGTATAAATCCTGAGGTAATCCGTACTTCCCGTATCTTGAAGCGTTGAGTTTAAGGCGAGAGAGGGCAACTCTAAACTCGCCTGTTACTGGCAGTCCAGGACAGAGAACCTCGGGATGATTCATATAGAGTGATAGATACGCTTTCTTTGAATCTAAGACCAGCGTACGGCCAAAATCTTTAGCCACTTTGCTTACTAATCTCATACGGTTCATGTCCGCAGGCGATGCATCATAAATAATTAGCCCGTCCTCATTTGAAAAGATATCCCGGCATTTTTGTTCTACCTCTGACTCAGTGGCTAAAGCATGGCTTTCAACTTCCTCTTCATCTTCCGATGGTGGCCCGAGTCTCGTTCCTTCGCAGAGTAATATATCAATTCCGATACTCTTACACGCTGATAGAAATTCCTCACTATCGGCAATAGCATTTCCATGAAACCGCATGTCTCCCGTGTATGCAATCGTTTTGTCCCCTACTTTAATAATGAAGGCGCTGGCTCCCAGAACGGAATGGTCAACATCATAGCGTGTGATCTTTAAACTTCCTATTTCAAAATCCTTTGCTTTTTCAATCGTAACCAGAGCATCCAGGTTCACCCTTGTCTGCCAGTCTTCTCTTATATCGTTCTTGAGTTCGATTATTTTTCTACTTATTGGGGAAAGATATATGGGAATATCCGGGCGTAGCATGCCGAGGTAACCATAGTGGTCAACATGTGCATGTGATAGTAATACACCATCGATACCACACGTCTCCTCTTCTCCACATAAGGCAGGTGTGCCATCAGATGCATAATTCACCGACAAACCAGCGTTTTTATATAGGCCACAAATCCTTGGCAATATGCCGGTTTTAAAAAGATCCTCTATACAGGAAGGGCGTAATAAAGGAAATTCGAAGTACTCATCTTCACGCGCAAAGGATGTCCCGAAGTCCAAGAATATTCGGGTATCATTAGCTTCAAGTAGAATCTTGTTACCGCCAATCTCCCCAACCCCTCCATAGAACGTTAGACTTATCTCCATTTCACCCCTCCCAGTGCAAGTCATTACCAGTTATGCTATTTTAAACCCTATATTGACTTATATCAATATCTCAGATATATTTATAGCAAAATAGTATAAACTAGCGGGTGAGAATTAATGAATATTGAAAACACGAACCAAACAAAGAATCGAATGATTCACATTCGCCTGCCGGAGGATCTTCATAAGCGAGTTCGTATAAGAGCTGCCGAGACCGACCGGACTATTCAAGATTGGGTGGTGGAAGCACTGGATGCTGAGCTGAATCGGCAGGAAAAGGAGAAGCGGGCAATATGAGTAAGAAGCAATCCATAAAAAAGAGGGTGAATTACAAAGCGCCCAATCTGTTCGCTGAGAGAATGGAAGAACTCAAGACTATGTTTCCTGAAGTGCTTACAGAAGGGAAGATTGACTTTGACAAGCTGAAAACGGCGTTAGGTGAAGAAACTGACGGCAAACCGGAGCGTTATTCATTTACCTGGGCGGGGAAGAAAGATGCCATCAGGTTGTTACAGGTTCCCAACCGCGCTTCTCTGGTTCCAGATAAAGATGAGTCGGTAAATTTTGATACGACGCAGAATATCTTTATTGAAGGTGATAACCTGGAAGTGCTGAAACTGCTCTGGAAGCCCTATTTTGGCAGGATTAAGATGATATATATTGATCCACCTTATAACAGGGGTGCTGATGTAATATACCAGGATGATTATACCGACCCTTTAGGGGCATACCTTACACTAACAAGTCAAAAAGACGTTCAAGGTAACTTGCTGACAAGTAATCCAGATACAAGCGGGCGTTACCATTCGTCCTGGTTATCTATGCTCTATCCCAGGTTATTCTTTGCTCGTCAACTTTTACAGGACGACGGGGTAATATTCGTAAGCATAGATGATAATGAGGTTCACAATTTACGCCTGCTTATGAATGAAATATTTGGCGAAGAGAATTTTGTTGCTCAGATAACAGCTCGGACTAATCCCAGGGGACGTACCCTAGATCCATTCATAGCAAAAACTCATGAATTTTTATTGATTTTCGCAAGGAATGCCAACACCAATGCTCTCAGCGAGATTCCCAAAACCCCGAAAGCATTAGCAGAGTATGATAAACAAGATGAACACGGTCAATATAGGGAATTAGAATTACGCAATAGAAATCCGATGTTTAACCGCAAGAATCGTCCCCATATGTTCTATCCAATATATGTTAATCCGGAAAACAACGGCGTTTCTCTAGATAAGCAAGAGGAATTCCATGAAGAAGTATATCCCTTGAATTCTAAAGGCGAAGAGGGATGCTGGACATGGGGTAAAGAAAAGGCCGTCAGTAATTCACACATGCTCGTTGGGAAAAAGGTTGCGACTGGGGCGTGGAGAATATTTCGTAAGGACTATCTACCGGAAGAAGGAGCAACAACAAAAGAAAAGTCAATATGGCTTGATAAGACCATTAATCACGAAAACGGCAAAGAAGAGCTCGGTAGGTTGTTTGATATTACTCCTTTTGACTTTCCCAAGTCAGTAGATCTTATGAAGAAGTGCATTCTACTAGGAACCGAAAAGTCATCACAAGATCTTGTGCTCGATTTTATGGCTGGCTCATGTACAACCGCCCAAGCCGTAATGGAAATGAATAGAGGTGATAATGGAAATCGTAAATTCATTATGATTCAATTACCAGAGCCGACTCCTGAAGATTCTGCTACACAGAAAGCCGGCTATAATACAATTGCCGACATTGGAAAGGAGCGTATCCGTCGCGTAATAGCCAAGATGAAGAAAGATGGTGAAGGCAAGTTGGACTTGGGTAATCCAGAAACGCCTGAAGATCTAGGGTTCAAGGTATTTAAACTTACAGAATCTAATTCTAGACCTTGGGTTGGTGTGGAAGAGAAGGATCCGGAAGAATATGCCAAACAGATGGAACTTTACCTAGACCCATTAGTAGAGGGTTGGAAAGTGGAAAACGTAATATATGAAGCAGCACTTAAAGAAGGCTATAGCCTTACCTGCCGTATTGAGAAGGTTGATAAGGTAATCAAGAATGTGATTTGGAAGGTGAGCGACGATGATAAGGAGCAATCATTCCACATCTGTCTTGATGAAAAGATTGACGAAGAGGCAGTAAAAGCACTGGAGTTGAATACTGATAACCTCTTCATCTGCCGGGATATGGCTCTCACTGATGAGCTGGCAGCTAACCTGGCGCTTCAATGCAATTTGAAAGTGATTTAAGGACTTCAGAATGGAATTTAAGTTTAACGCTAACCAGGAATTCCAGATAACGGCAATAGAGTCAGTTGTCGGCCTTATGAATGGCCAGAATCATATTGAGGTAGATTTGTCATTTGCACTGGGGGCCGGCTTTGCTGCCGTACCCAACCGCCTTAACCTTGACGACGATGCGATTCTCAAGAATCTACAGAATATTCAGGTGCAAAATGGTCTTGAACCTGATGAAGGCCTGAAAACAATCGAGGCAGAGATAGAGACTGCCAGCGGTGTGAAGACTATTAAATTTCCCAATTTCTCCGTAGAAATGGAGACTGGAACGGGTAAGACATACGTATACCTTCGGACTGCTCTTAAGCTGTTCCGGCAGTACGGCATGCGCAAGTTTATCGTAGTCGTTCCGTCAGTAGCTATAAGAGAAGGGGTTTTAAAAACCTTAAAGATAACAGAGAAGCATTTTGCTGACCTTTTTGGGAATACCCCATATAGATACTATGTCTATGATTCATCGAACCTTTCACAGATAAGGCAGTTCGCCCTATCAACGAGTGTCGAAATTATGGTTATGACTATCGACTCATTCAACAAGGCCACCAATGTAATAAGGCAATCAACCGATCGGCTGCAGGGAGAAACGCCCATCTATCTGGTACAGGCAACGCGTCCTATCTTAATCCTCGATGAACCTCAGAATATGGAAAGTGAGTTACGTGTACAAGCACTATCAGCATTGGATCCGTTGTTTGCTTTGCGTTATAGTGCTACTCACCGTAATCCTTATAATCTGATATATCGGCTCACTCCTTTTGACGCATATCGGCAGGGGTTAGTGAAGCGAATAGAAGTAGCTTCAGTTGTAAAAGAGGATGATGTCGACCAGGTATTTCTTAGACTCGACAGCATTTCAACTCAAAAGCATACAATCACCGCTCGAATAGCTGTTCACAAACTAATGAGTGGTGGAGTAATTAAAGAGCAGACAGTAACGGTTAGACCGGGTGATAGTCTGGAAGATAAAACAGGTCGGCCAGAGTACGCTTCATTTGTGATAGACGAGATTAATCCTGGACAAAATTCTGTTCTCTTTGCTAATGGAGTCGAACTTACGGTGGGAGAATCAAAAGGTGCTGACAAAGAAGCAATTTTCGAAGCACAGGTGAGATACACACTGGAGGAGCATTTCCGAAAGCAACGCAAATATAAGGATCAGGGCATTAAAGTACTCTCTCTTTTTTTCATAGATAGAGTCGATAATTACGCACCAAGTGATGGATTGATTAGAAAGCTGTTCACAAAAGCCTTTGATGAGCTTGTACAAACCTATACTGAATGGCAAGGTTCAAATGTGGAAGAAGTCCAGGCAGCTTATTTTGCCGAAAAGCGGCATCGCGGTGGAATCATTGAGTCAGTCGATTCGGTCACTGGTAAAACAAAAGAGGACGAAACTGCGTATAACCTGATTATGCGGGATAAGGAAAGGCTGTTGTCCTTTGATGAACCTGTTTCCTTTATTTTCTCTCATTCTGCCCTGCGAGAAGGATGGGATAATCCGAATGTATTTCAGATATGCACTTTAAACCAAACTACTTCAGAAATCAAGAAACGGCAAGAGGTTGGCCGGGGAGTGAGATTATCAGTGGATCAGGCTGGGGATCGCATACACGATGAAAAAACAAATGTATTGACAGTGGTTGCTAATGAAAGTTATGAGAAGTATGTTGCGTCATTGCAGCAAGAGATCGAAGAGGAATATGGCAAAGAAGGGCTACCTCCTAAACCTGCCAATGCGCGCAGGCGAGGAATAGCCAAACTGCGCAAAGAATTTACTCTAAGGCCTGAGTTCAAGGAACTTTGGGAGCAAATAAAACACAAGACCCGATATACGGTGAAAATAGATACCGACCAGCTTATTGATGAAGTTGTTTCTGAACTCGATAAAGTTGAAATTAAACCACCGCGAATCGCAATTACTAAAGCACATGTTCAGGCAGGTAAAGAGGAGGATACATTCCAGGCTTTACAAATGAGCGCGGCTAAATCTGTACAAGATCTTTCAGGTCGTTTCCCTTTACCGAATCTATTGGATGTCATGTCAAATCTAATGGAACACTCCACACCAAGGATTGCAATTAGCCGAAAAACTCTACTGGAGATATTCAAGCGTATCAATAGCAAAGCATCAGCAACTCATAATCCTCATGGATTTGCTACGGCGGCAGTTCAGATTATTAAAAACGCACTAGCAGATCATTTGGTCAGAGGTATTAAATACTACAAGATAGACGAATGGTACGAGATGACACAGTTAGAAGTAGAGACTGAGAGTTGGCTCGACTATATGATGCCAACTGAAAGAGCAATTTATGACCATGTGGTATACGAATCCGAACCGGAAATGAAATTTATAACGGCGCTCGAGAAAATGGACACCATAAAGCTTTACTTAAAACTGCCGAACTGGTTCACAGTATTAACGCCGGTAGGAGAATATAACCCTGATTGGGCGATAGTCATGGAAGAGAGAGATGAGTATGGGAATCCTAATGATAAACCATTGTTATATTTAGTGAGAGAGACTAAGGGTACTCATAATCTTGATGACCTCCGTCCAGATGAGCGGCGGAAGATACAATGCGGAGAACAGCACTTTAAGGGAGCCCTGAAAGTAGATTTTAAGGTTGTAACAAGTGCAAGTGAATTGCCTTGACGGAGGACCATTATGGAATTGCCTAGAATTCCACAACGAACTACAACCGGTTTCGCCTTTTCCATGATTGACCGAGCTATCAAAGAAGGCCTTGCGAGAAGACAATTCGGTAAGGCCGAGGTAAAAGAGGTGCTTAGTTTCTTCAATACTAGTCCCCCAGAATGCGTTTTTTGCGGCAGTACAGATGTGAAAAGGTGGGATCACCTATTACCTATAAGTGAGGGAGGAGAAACCGTTTTGGGTAACATGGTTCCTGCTTGTTCTAGGTGTGACGATTCCAAAGGTAAAAGGTATTTTAAGGAGTGGATAAATAGTAATGCTGAATGTTCTCCTAAAAATAGGGGTATAAAAGACCTTAAACAGAGGATTAAACGTATTGAAGCATATATGAAACACTTTGACTACACGCCAAGGGTTGTGGAACATGGGCTCAATCAGTCAGAGAAAAGGAGACTAACACAAATTCGACAAAGAATTCAAGAAGTTAGAACCGACATTGAACTCTTCATCAAGGAATATAGACAAAGAGATGCATATGATTAGGTGTATATCTGTTTCTGGTGCTTAGACAGATTTAGCTTATTTAGTTACCTGCGGAGAGTAAAAAAAGGGCCCGGGGAAATTTCCCGGGCCCTTCTCTAATGAATACCAGCCTCAGAACTTAAACAACGCCGGCTGCTCCTCTTCTCGCTGTGCTTTAGCTTCCTCTTTTTCTTGCCTCCACTCTGCTCTATCCTTCTCTTGCCGCGCTTTAACCCTCTGATGATAGAGCCACGATTTAAGCCTGTTTAGCTCTCCTATCTGGTAGTCGCTGATTGAGTCTACGGCAATATCAGCAGGCATTTCACCCTTGTTCCATTGCTTGTAGCTCTGGCCAGCGATATAGAGGTAAATCTGGGTCCAGTCGCTGTCCATCGGTTGGGTCAACGAAACCGTCATGAGATAGGCGCAGGCTTCAGCATCGGTGCCTGTCGGCTCTTCCCCTTTCAGTGCTTTCATGTCCCCCATCATCCTTTCCAGGGTAATGGCTGTCTTAAGCCAGTCTGGCAAGGTGTCTCCCCAACCGCCAGGGAAGACAATAATGGGGTCTGTAAGGCATCCCACAATATCGGAGATGCCTTGCTCCACAGTCTTATTCACTTGTGGTTAACCTCCTTTCTTTAGTCCTTAAACCTTGTTATGTGCAGGCAGGCATAGTGCGACCTGTAGTTGTCAATCGGGCTTTGCCAGAAGCCATTGCGGAAGTCCAGCAGGTAGTGAAAGTAGCCCTGGTACTCCTGCTCACGAACGGCCACCAGGTAATCGGTGAATATCCTGACGTGAGCCGACTTACTTCCCCACAAGACCACGACACTGGGAATATAGGTCTGGTCACTCTTAAGCCTGATGGGATGCCATTCCAACTGGAGCCTGGGTAGTTTGAGATTATCCAGCCAGAAGTGGCGTCCACCAGCATCGTAAGAGCCGATGTAGAGTCCTTGCCTTCCATCTCTTCCAGTAGCTCCATCAGGCGTTTTATGGCTTCTCGCCGTCTCTTGCGGAGTGGTATTTGGACGGTCTTTCGCCCCAGTCTCACTGTAGTGGTCGGCTCAGGCTCGGCAAGCTTCACCCCGTCAAACAAGTCAAGCTGACCTGTCATACTCTTACCCCCTTTCCTTCAAAATTTGGGCATAGTAACCCCTTCAGTTACCGGCATTTTTCTAAGCCACCAGGCTTAGCTGGCTGCCACTTTCAATTCTCTTTCGCTCTTCGTCAACCGCCCCATCGGGTAAGGACTCACGGACAGACTGTATCCCCGCCTTAAGCCGTCCGACAGGTTCCCACTGGCTGCCGCCAATTGCCCTGTCTATTTCACCGATAATCCTGAGCAAGTGCTGGTCAACATATTGAGGTAGATTCGGGATATTTCTGGCTTCACTGGCGACAATCCTGGCCTGCTCCAATGGCTCAACGACCTGGTCAACATATTCCTCGACCATGTCCATTGCCTCATTGACCATGAGAGCGCTCCACTTAACTGGCATAGTTACCTCCTTTCCTCGAGTTTTTGGGCATAGTGACCCCTTTGAGAATATGCGTGAGATGGGCTAGCTCTTGAGAGCCATATTGATGGCTTCCTTCACGACCTCAGACCAGCACTCCAGCCCGAACTCTACGCCCTTCCTAACCTGGTAGAGAACGTCATCGGTTATAGTTTCCTCGGGTATCCCCATCTCTTGGGTACACTCGATGACATCTTCCCTGGTTAGGACAAAGATAGTGTCCTTATCTGCCATACTGGCTTCCCCCTTTCAGATTTATTACGGAGCGCCTACTGTCTTTGATTGTTAATCGTGCTGTGCATCTGTCCAGTTGGACTTCCATTGAGCACGCAACCGCCGGTGTGTCCCTGCCATTGAGGTCTTACGTCTATCCCAGGTCTGCCCCTGCCATCGGGCATCGGCACTCCCTGCCCGTTTTAGCCACAAAAAGAGGGGGTATTCCCACCCACGCATCGGGGCAGGAATACCCCCTGAAAATAGCAAAAAAGCGGGGTCTCCCCCGCTTCTCTGCGTTGGCTGTTTTCTGAGTTCAAGCGTTCAATTTTAGGCTATCAGGCTACGGCTACTGGTTCTTTTACCTTGCTTCGCTTCCGCTTCGGCTTCTCGGTCTTGGCGATTGCCTCGGCTTCGGCTACCGCTTCGGCTTTCTCGGCTTGCTCTGCCTCGGTTATCTCGGCTTCTGGCTCGGTGTCCTCGGCTGGTTCGGCTTCTGCCTGTTCTGCCTTATCCTCTGGCTTCTGGCTTTCACTGGTGAGCATTGGCATTACCACCAGCTCATAGTCGGGAGAGGTAAAAAGCATTGGCGACTTGCCATCGGTAAGCTTTAGCTCCACCATCCCACCACACGCCCTTAAGGCATCGGCAAGATAGCTTCCGTCTATCCTGACCTCGCCCTCACCTTGTGTATCGGCGGGAATCTCCGCTTGTCCTTTGTTATCGGGATTGGACATTATCACCCTGCCGTTACCAATAGTGAGGTCTATCGGGTATGCCTTGCTGTCGGACAGGACTTTGAGTGAGCTTACCGCTTTCAACGCCTCGTTAGTATCAAAGCTGGTCAAGGTATTGAAGTCGGCGGGTATGAGCTTCTCATATTCGGGAAAGTTGCCATCAGCACCCCGCCACCTGTAGCGGATTAGCTCGGTATCAAGAGTTAGGCTCATACCGTCAAGGCTATCCCCGCTCTTTTCAAAGCTCACCCTCACCCGCCTTGCCCTTCTCAGGGCACTGGTAACACCCCGAAGCTCATCACGATTTATCAGGACTTGCCCCTCATCGCCGTCATAGTCCAGCTTCACCACCGCCAGCCTGAAACCATCGGCACTCACCAGCGTGAGCTTACCCTCTGCCACCTTGAAGAGGACACACTGTAATACAGGTCTGTTATCCTCTTTAG
>Ga0315547_1001612_pt1 | contig 17466 bp, 42 predicted proteins | sample SalMarSW160240MG_2_FD_202542 | JGI IMG/M metagenome (GOLD analysis project Ga0315547, IMG submission 202542) | Salt marsh sediment microbial communities from the Plum Island Ecosystem LTER, Massachusetts, United States - Salt Marsh Sediment SW1601-240 ...
GTAATTTAAATTTATAATTGTTATGAAGACACAATTGTTATCACAGACTGCAATAGGCAGAATCCCTGGTGAAACTAAAGTCAGGGTTGATGGTATTGATAGTCAAGCTCCAATGGGCAATTTCACTGCAACAGTCCTTAACTGTACACTCCTTGAGACTCAAGATGATGGGTCAGTGAAGGAAGCTAAGACAGTCAAGCTGCCTACAGGTATCTATGATAAGCTTGAAGTTGATGATGATATGGTTATCACCAATGCTTATATAGGTAACCCAAGCCCTCGTGATGGTCGCAGATGGATAGTGCAACACGGAGCTGGTCTGAATTTACCTGAAGAAGTTGGTAGAATTTAGTAGTCCCCGATCAGTAGAATGAGTGTGGTGATTAGTAATAGTTGCTGCACTCTTATTCTATCATCATCGGGTGGGTTTATCAGGGTGGGTTAATTAATAAACATCACTAAATATATTGTATTAATGACATACTCACAAAGAATTGATCATTATCTTAATCTTTTACATGTAGCTGGTAATATTAAACATAAGTTTATTATATCAGAGAATAAAGATAGTGATTTTAGGAATAAATTAATATCATTAATTAAGAGATATCCACCTAGAATAATCATTGTTGGTGAAATTAGAGGTAAAATTGCCTTAATATACTAATCTTATTCTATATGAAAAAGTATTATATTATTCAGTGTGATTCCTTTACTAAAGGATATATTAGAGTTAAATTAACAGCTACTGATGTTAGTAACTTTATTACAACTCTACATAATGCTGGTTTAGATGGATCATACTATGAAGATCCGAACCAAGAAGATCACTAATCTCATTCTATCACTTATTTAATAACTATCAATTATGACACCTATAATAAAAGTACAACCATTTCTTGCTTGTGGTATCATTGAATTAGCTGATTATATAGAGAAGCACATACAGGAGGTGAATCTCAATAAAGATAAGGATATAATATCATTATCTTATGATACTTATTATATTCCTAAATCTGATAATACAACTTATACTGCATTATTAGTATATAAATGCTGGAAATAGTTGAGGGAATGTTAGAAATATATAACATTCTCAATCATCTAACCTTTTAATCATACAATCATATTTATAATTACCTACCATATTATATTAATATAACTTAATAACTATAAAACTATGAATTTAAAAGATATAAATCCTGAAAAATTATTCTCATTTCTGCAAGATGCAGGAAATTATGAACAACGCAAAGTTGGAAGAAATGATATTAATGGAGTAACAGTATCTACTTGCTATACTACTGACATGGGTTATGAGACAGCCATCCTTGATGAAAATGGTTCACATCCTGTTGAAAGATATTCTTCAAAGGAAGATGCTCTTAATGGCCATATAAAATGGTGTATTGAAGCAAAAACAATTAAAACAATTATTGAATTAGGATGGATAGAAGAGTTAGGAATAGAACAAAACCTAATTACAATTAAAAGAAAAGTATAAAGACATATACTAATCAAATATCTCACTATTAAATAGTTATCAATCATCCTACCTATTCTACTTTATACTATAAACTACTTTACACTCTAAATTAATTAATATAACTAATCTTATGGAAACTAAAGTTTGTTATGGCCCTTTACATCCAGAAGGATTAGAGCTACCTCTTAATAAATTTAGTACTTATTCAGTTACTTGTAATAAAGTAGTTTATCATTATGTACGAAAATATTGTAAGGAATGTTTAAAAATATATTATCATAAGTATAACACAAGTGAAAAGGGCTTAAGAAGAATGCGCATATATCAAAATAGTGAGAAAGGCAAGGAAAATACTCGTAGATGTGCTAATAACCATCGTAAAAGACATCCTGAAAAACATCAAGAACAATTAAGGAGAGCTAGACAAAATTTATATAACTCCTATATAAAGAATTGTCTGCGGCGCTTAGGTATACAGAATCCTATTCCTGAACATATTGAATTTAGACGTGAATTAATTAACTTGAATCGTATAATTAAAACTATTAAAAATGGAAGCAATAACAGAGTTAAACAACTTTAAGAAAATAATCAAGGACGCTGCATGCAATGTTCGTGACGGAAAGTTAGATGTGAATAGAGCCTGTGCTATGTCACGTCTTGGTAATACCTACCAAAAACTTGATAACGGTGTAGTTCAAAGACTAAAGATTAAGGAGAGGACAAACAGACCTTAAGTTAAATAACTAATACTTACAACTATGAGTACATTTGACATACTAAAAGAACTACATGGAGAGGAAACTGTTCTTGATGTATTACTTTTTATTGAATCTGGAGATTATTATAAAGCCTGTTCCTTAATAAGATCACCTGGTCAGAATATCTTTAGTGCAGCTAAATCTGTTCAAAAACTTGCAAAGGAAGAATTGAATGTAGATATTATGCCTTATTTAAGTAAATATTAGGTTAGAAATATTTAAATCTTTATATATCAAAATGAAAAATTTCATTAAACTATGGAACATGTAGGAGAAATTATTATAATATTAGCACAAGCTATCTTATTAATTTATGGAACTGTATTGTTGATAGTTATATGTATAATATGGTTTACTCTTTTATGTGGAATTTCCCCAATAAAGATATTTAAAATATTAAGTGGAAAAAAAATATTAACAGATGAGGAAATATTAAAGGCAGGTATGGAATCAGAAGGTTTAGAATATAAACCAGGTGAAAACTATAATAATGATTTTATGGACGGTGCTAAATGGGCATGTTCTCAATAAAAACTATTATTAATTTTAATCTCTATATATCAAAATGAAAAAGTATCTTTATTCTTTGCTTGCTATAGCAGTATTGCTTGTCATGACAGGTTTTACAAATAGCACCGCTAATGCACGGGTAGAAAATGCAGATGATAGTTATTCTTTCCTTGTACAGCAACCTCAGGTTGTAGATGTAGAAATACAGCTTAGTACAATACAAAATTATAACTATCAGCCTTCGGAAACTTTCGTTATTATTAACAATGAAGAATTTTGCCAGGTACCGGGAGGTGTACAAGCTCAGCCGAATTATTTCACAATTGTGAATAATGATGTCGTTGAACTAGTACATAATTATATTCCCAGGAATGAATGTTCAAAGGTAGCCGTCAGGTATAAATATCTTCATAAGGTCGGAATTTGACAAAGGGAGCCTATAAAGCTCCCAATATCTATACCTTACATGAGACACCTACCGGAAGGTGTTGAATCTGGTAATAATATCTTATATATTTTATCTGTAGCAGCTTATCAACTGTGGTAATGGAATATATAAGGGCAGCCATATCAGTCTAACATATAGCATTGGCCTTCAGGTGTGAAAGCATTTGTCGTAGTCTGGAAGTGATAAACATTTCCGTAATCAATATGGTTCACATATTGGGACATTGTGCAACCCATCTATCGATATGGTGGGTAATATTAATTAAGTAAATTATATAATTATGACAAAATGTATTGTTCTCGGAGAAGCACTCTCTAAAGAGAAAACTCCAATTACCTTTAGCTCTATATTAACTTATGGAAAGTTTCACGATGCTACAGACCAACGCTACCCGAAAGATTTTGAATACCTTGAGCTCATTGCTAAAGGTTATACTAATGATACTATTGAACCTGATATAATATTTGCATACAATGATCCTAAGAAAAGGAATGAAGGATATCTTTTTCTGGGTAAGTGGAATGATGGAGTTGTTTAACCTTTAAATGATGAAAAATTTTTGGAATAAGCCGGGTAGTAAAATTTTACTGATCTTGCTCTTAGCATTATTATTTACAATCCTTGAAATATTAATCTCTTAAGATATGAAATCAATTAATCATCCTATGAAGGAACATAGTTCAACTATAGCCTTCATTCTATTACTACTATTTATAGTAGCAATTGCTTTAGTTACATCCTGTTGTAATTCTTCTACTACAAAAGAGTATATACCTCAAAAGCCTTTTATTATTATAGATAAAGGTTACATAAATACTCATAGAATAAAATCTCATTTATGTCGGTATGATTATGTAGATGCTGGAGGTAGGAAGTTTACTTTTACAGATTATGATAATATATACCACATAGGAGATACTATAAAGTAAAATTTACTTAATAATATAACTAAAGTTATGAATAAAAGAAAAATTATTGCAAGTACAGTTACTACAATAGTAATTTACTTATTTTTTGTGGGAGTATGTTTCACAGTTGATGGTACTCTTAAAACTGCTGTTATGGCAGGCACTATTGTTACAGGAATAACAGCTGCAGTACTTGGTATAATTAGAGGATTAGTATTCCTCTGGGAGTGGGCAAATAAAGATTAAAGATATGAGACATTTTGTCAGTAAATCTCAGCACCTACCTTCAAGGAAAGGTCCTGACTACAAAATCAAGCATAGCCATTTACTCTGGCTTGAGAATCTACTTAACAGGTTACCATACCTATTTGAGATAATAAATCCTGAGTTAGTTCTTAGGTATGAAGGTATTAACAATGAAATATTATAACCATGAAACATACTTACGAGATTAAAGATGTAGCTGGCAGAATAGTACAAACTATTAAGTCAGAATCTCCTCTCGTTATGGAAGAAGAGAAGGAGAAAGAATTGAACTTTTCACATCTAAAAAACAAGCTGGATATAATAGCAAGATGCCCAATATTTGTAAGAAGCGAAGGAGAATATAAAAATAAAGGATTTTATTTAAGTGCTTTATATGATTGGGAAATTAGGAGGGATAATTTCAATTTTAATGTATTAGTTCCAACCCTAAAAAAATAAAGCTATGAATATAAAATCACTTTTAGCTATTCTGAACATCTTACATGATGAAGATTCAGAATGCAGTGCTGAGTTAGAATCTATTCAGCATGAGTTTGGTGAGGATAATGCAATTATCCTTACAGGACACTTTGACAATCTTTCTATGAAATCTTTCAGAAGCTCTCCTTTTAATAGTATAGAGATAATATCTTCAACTGAAATTTTAATAAATATATAAAAATGAAAACCTTATTATTAATCTTAGGAGGAGTAATAGCAATCTTAGGTATACTTCTATATTATGTTATTGCTGATTCACTTATAGTGTTTTGTTTCTATAAGTGGTTTATAATACCTTTCTTTACAGTACCTGATATTTCATTTAAAATGGCTATTGCTATAGCATTGGTACTATCCTTATTTCATAGCTCAACTAATATTAAATCTGAATACAAGGATAACTCCTGGTGGTATTTGTTACATCCTTGGGTATTATTATTATGTGGTTGGTTGGTAAAAATAATATTTATATAATCATGGAATCACCTAAATATTATCTCTACGAATTAATGATTGCAGATCATATAGAGAAAGAAATTTATTCTGATTAATTATGGGAAGAAAAGAATTCAGATTAATTGGAAAGAAGTCTGGCAAGTTTGTTTTATTTATATCTCCAGTAGATTACTTTGGTAGTAATGGATATAAAACACATGCAGATAATTTAAAAGAGGTATTTAAGCTATTAGAAAAGTATTCCAATAAGTTTATACGTTTGCAATCTAATAGACCTAATAGAGTACCTAATTATTATAGAGTACTAATTAAGCCTGGTAGAATTGTTGATGCAACTAACAATATTCCTTTAACAGAAAGATTATTTAAATAACTATAGCTATGTGGGAAGGATGTAAAGTTGTTATGCTTCCAACTAATCAAAAGGCATACAAGAATTGTATATTAAAAAGTAATGGTAAATTAAGAATTCATTATCCTGAAGATATAACTTGGATAAACCATGATGTACTTCAACATCTCTATATTCTTTCTGATGAAGGGATTAAGGAAGGTGATTGGTGTGTTCATTTAAATATGAATAAATACGGAGTTGTATGTATTGCAAAAACATCTGATGATGGCAGTAGAGTATATCATGAAAAGGATGTAGATGCCAAAGAGGAATATGGAACTATTTATGGAGGATTAACTCCATTGGATCACGAAGTTAAAAAGATTATTGCCTCAACTGACTCTTCTCTTGGTATTCTAATATTAGGTTATGAACCGGGGGATAAAGATATAACTAAACAACTACCTTCTCCTTCTCAATCATTTATAGAAAAATATGTTTCTGAATATAATAGAGGAAACATCATTACTGAGGTAATGGTTGAATATGAAGGATTTGATAATCTTAATTCTATGAATGATTCTTCAATATTAGGAATAATACCTAAAATAAACCCTGAAGACAATACCATAACTATTAAAGAGATTAAAGATAACTGGAGTAGAGAAGAGCTTAATAAAGAGGCTATAAAGTTTTACAAGAAATATCATGGTATTCTTAACCAAGGTGATATGCAATCTATTGCTAAGTTTATTGATGAGCTATAATGAGAATACTTAAACATTCTTGGAAGAAGACAGGATTTTTAACTTGGATGTGTACAAGATGTAATTGTACTAAACAGAAGATTCTTAATAATCCTGCTTCTAAAAGTAATCCTCATCAATATTTCTATTATAGAAATGGAGCTCAACTTGCAGGATTACCAGAGTGTAAATCGATAATTCACAGTGATAGAACAACTTAAAATTTATAAAAATGAGCAAACTTAAAGTTACTATAACCAGAGCTAAGGTTGAGGAAATTTCAGAATATCCTTGTTTAATGCAAGATAATTATGGAGATATTATATTCGTAACTGGTAGTAAGGATGATGGATCATTAATAGGAACTATTATTCATAAAGATAAAAACTCTCTTTGTTCATTGGGGGAATATGATACTAAGTGGGAGCCAAGTTATTTTAAACCCTTCCACGGTAAAATTACCCTTGAACAATAATTTCTAATAAAATAATAAGTAAACTTAAAATTCTAATATTATGGAAAAGTTATTAAATGTTAATCCTCCTACAAAAACAGGAGATAAAATTATTCTCCTTGAGAGTAAAAATGGTACTGCTCACCTTGTAGGACAGGTATTAACTGTAGGACCAGGTAAACCTATACCTAACAAATCTAATTTTAGAGTTACTACTCCCGATGGTAGGATGTGGACAATTTACTATACCAGCCCTGTAGATAAATTTGTTATGGCTGATAGAAAAAGTGAAATAGCATCTATTGAAAAGGAGATAGAGAAGGCTAAAGATCTTATTAAAAAGAAGGAATCAAGGCTTGAGTTCCTTAAGAATTATGAAACTGAAGAAGATTTTGTAGCTAGTAAACTTGAAAAAATACTTACAGCTCATAAGGATGGTAAGAATCCTCATGAAAGAACAAAAGCAATTTCTTCTATTCTTAAGGAATTGAAAGAATCTTATTTATTGAAAGAATCTTATTTGTTGTAAGGATTGGGGGTGTTTTGGTTTAGATTGCATATTAAGTAAATAAGATTTCAGGAATTGATCTCCTCATCAATTAAATAATGAGGTAAAAACAATAAAGGACGAATCTAATTCGACTCCTGTCCGTATGCTAATACCTGACACAGGTACTGGTAGGACCGAGTACAGAATAGCTGCTTAGGCAGTCCTTGGGAACGGAAATATTCTGAAAAAAGATGTTTGTGAGCTTTGTAGTCAAAACTCTCTGGTGGTCAGCCCCTTCCTGGAAGTAGTAAGATAGACTTCCTAATCCTGTAAATAAAAATCTTTTTGAAAGGTATGTAAGACGGGGGTTCAAATCCCCTCACCTCCACTAATAAGAGCTAACATACGTTCTTTGATTGACTTTAAACCATTAGTGATGATTTCATATTGTTTATTAATAGTGTTAGCTCTTATTTTTATTAACTAAATTAATTAATTATAGAAAAAGATATCTCAAAAATTGCTGAGGACATAATTAAGATTGAGTTTAAAAAATCATACTCACTCGGAAAGTGTCTTGAACTATTTTATGCTGTTATGCGTAAATATGGTATTAAAGAAGGTACTCCTACTAAAGGAGGAAGATTAGTAAATAACTTTGAGTGGACCATGTGCTCTAATTTATTTCAATACCAACTTAATTTATTCCTCACATGGGAGGAGTTAATACATGGTGTTCCGAAAGATTTAAAGTAGTAGCTAATTATGAAACTGAAAGATTTAAAATTTTATGAGGCTTCTGAAAAAGATAGGGAAAAACTTAAGAAGCTATTACTAAAAGTATTTCCCAATACTGCTTCTATGTGTCCACAATATAAAAGGAATATAAAGATAACTGATGGGGATGTTATTATCGAACAATCAGTACATAATTGGCTACTTACCCTCGCTGATGAATTTTATAAATGGGACGACATATTTAATCTATACTATTGGCAAGGAAATAATCCTGTTGATGATCTTATGGATAGTATTGAGGAAGATATAGAGGAAAAAGAACTTAAGTTTGATAAAGTTAAAGGATTAATTCATATATAAAAATCTAAATAATTATGAAAATTTATCTTATTATTACTTTATTTTATGTATTGCCAATGATAATTAATTGGCTGATTTTTCATCTTACGTATATAAATGATAACCATGATAGCCCCGGTACATTTGAAGTAATGTGTACTTTTATGCCAGTGTTTAATGGAATAATGACTGTAGTATTTATAGTTGGTGGCTGTATATCAGGTATTATAGATATTAGTAAAAAATATATAATAGATCCAATATCTAATTGGAATTGGAATATTATATATCGTAAGATATTTTTACTTGGAGATCAGGATGAGAAAATATAAATAAGCTAAAACAAAATGGCAAGTATTAAACTTGATTTTACTCTTGATACCTCAAAAGAAGGTATAAAGTTTTGGCTATCTTCTAAAGGACATAAACATCTTAAGTCTAATAGAGATAATACTAATGATTTTAATCTTCATGTAGGTGATGCTATTCGTTGTAAGGAAGGACTTATAGCAAGAATAGTACACAAGAAAGACAATACTATTATTATTGCTAATAATAAAATGTCTAAGGATGCTATGAATACTTATTTTAATCGTGAGGTTATAACTCAATCTAAGGGATGTCCTTATTGTGGTAATCCTGAAGGCTCTGAGCTTGATTGTCCAGACGGATGTTTTAATAATTAAAAATATAAAATTATGAAAAAATTATTATGTCTATTAACAATTAGTTTCCTATTTATATACATAGGATATAGTCAGGAACAACCAAAGCAAGATGAATCTAATGCCGTAACTCAGGTAATAGATAAAGTCTTTGATAGGACTACTGAAGCTATTCAGCAATTATCAAATGCCTTGCAAGTACCTGCAGAACATGTGTACGAAATAATTGTACAACAACAAATAATAAGGGGATATGTTTGTTTAGCTGCAATAATAATATTGCTTGTTGCATCTATTATAAGTGCTAAACTTTGGAAGTGGGCTGATGATAAAGATTTGGAAGGATGGCGAGTATGTACTGTAATATTACTTACTTGTGCGGTTATAACCCTTATTACACTCATTGCAGTATTCTTTTCTTATAGTCTTCCACATATGTTAAATCCTGAATATGGAGCTATTAAGGAAATAACTACATTCATATTATGAAAATACCTAAACGTACAATAATAGTGGATCACTTAAAATGTGGTCCACTTAAAACTGTAGGTTTCTTTAGAAAGAGACTTATACAGGACTATGAAACTATGGGGGGTATAGTTAGAGAAACTATTCCTCAGGATAAAAATAAGTCTCCTAAATATGAGATAATATATCCTTTTGGTAAGAAAGAAGAAGTTAATGTGGTGATTGAGTAATTATGGCAGATAAAAAAGCCATAGCCAAGGAAGCTATTAAATCTAAGGCTAGGACAGGTCTTCCCACGATAAAGCCTTGTACTTGTATTCATGAATACCAGGATTCTATTTATGGCAAAGGTAATCGTCTTTATAACCATGCCCCTGCTAAAGGTCTTAAACCCAGGAGATATCGTTGTACTGTATGCGGTAGAGAACAAGAATTTTAATATAAAATGAGACAAAAACATGATGAATCTTATTCTCAATATTGCAATCGTATTGAGAAGTCTTTGTTAAAAAGAAAACCTATTAAGTTAGAGGGAGTGGAAGTAATACCTCCTGGAGGAGAATGTAAAAGTACTATATATGAAATATTAAAGTTATCATACTCCTCTAATACTATCTATTGTCATAATTCTAATACTCAATGTTGGAGAAGGCGTTATAGATCTCAAGGAGATTTATTTCTAATAGCAAAATACTATTATCCTAATATTACTTTTCAGGAGGTTCGTTCAGAGTTATTTAGTCTTTTAGAAAATGAACTTATCTCTACCCTATTTTGCCATGATATTTTAAAAAGAGTTTTTTATTTTCGTAGTTATTATTATTTTGGTACTTTTCATGGAGATGAAGAGAGTTATGATATTAGACGGGAGAGATGGGAAGATGAATATGGACTCTTTCCACATCATCTAAAATAATACAATATAGTGATCTTATGTATAAAGATAAAGAAGGTAGTGATAAACTACTTAAGAAGGCTGAAAAACAGTTGAATAAACTTGAAACCTTATATCTTCAGGGGATTCCTAAAACCCGATATGAAGATGTACATCCTAAGTATATTTTACATAACATACTGGAAAATCAAATTGCTCGCACAACTTTATATTCTTCTTCTAATGACCTACAATGTTATTTTAATAGAAAGAGATCTGCAGGAGATATTTACTGTATAATGAAATATTATTATCCTGAAATTACTTTTAAACAACTAAGAGAAATGCTTCTTGAATTGATTAATGAGGGAGAGGTAGGATCAATGTATTGTGGTCAGATAAACAAAAGGGTATATTTTTCTAAGAGTCAATCTGGTTCTGGTCTTTATGCAAATTGTGGGTTAGGTATAATTCATTTATATGACTATCCGGATGAATTTGGTTTAATATTTGAATTATGTTAGAAAATTCAATTATTGTAATAATATTCCCTATACCTGGAGTGTTGATTTCTCATGGTAAGTATGAATACAGGGAGCGTACAACATCAGGTAAAATAATAACTCCTGAACAAAGATTATTTACTATTGTTCACCCTGTATATGATAATTGTTATAAGAAAGTAGTATTGCCAGAGAAATTTGTAAATTATGCTATATCAATGAAATCTCGTCCAAGGAGAGGAGATAATTTTAAAGCTTATACTTATTGGAATGTAATGTCCGAGTATGATCGTTTACAATATCATATACAAAAATATGTAAATGATAATAATTCCGACAGATATGATTATGTTGTACTCTAAATGAATAACTAAATACATATACTATGAAATGTCCTTATAATTACAGAATTGATTGTCAGTTTATTGATACTTCGGGTATGACCAAGGTTAGAGAATGTGAAGAGTGTCCTCATTTTATAGGAGAGGATGGAATAAGAGCTACAGGTAGTACTCCTATACTTTCTAAATTAATAGATAAATTACAATCTACAGAAATAAGCCTATTTAAATATTCTTTTAAAATTATAATAGAATTATTTGGAATAGAATTTTGTCTATTTGAACTATGGATTAAACCTTGGATGAAAACGTTTACTATTATTGGTATAGAATCTGGTAATTTTATGTTTCATGTATTATATTTTGAATACTCAAGTGGCTATATTAATTTAAAAAAACCTATAAAAATAGAAATATTCGGAATAAAAAATTTTAAATGGGATAGTTATGAATAAAAATAAAGAAATTATGATTAAAAGAATATTAATAGTTAATATTCTTATTAAGTCTTTACTTGAATCAGACGATATTAAGGTTTTAAGGTTAAATTTAGAAGACTTAGTAATGCAGGAAATAATTACGGAGATAGAAAGTAAGAAAATAAGGGAAACTTTTCGTGATTTATTAACAGATCTTAATGAAATATCTCCCCTGATAATAGAAGAAGATAATCTTAAGGTAGATATATTATTAACTAAGTTAACCGCAGAAGATTCTAAATTTCTTTCTGAGCTTTGTAATAATGTAACTTCTCATAATTCTAAAAATTATCCTATTATTGCTGGTATAAGAGATTATTTCTTATCTTCTAAAAATGAAAAATTGTCATTAGTAGACTGTAAAAATATTCTTAACTACTTTAAGAAAAGAAAAGAAGTAGTTTAATAAAGGTTGTTAATTTTGTTATTAAAACTTATAATTATGATAACATTTAAAAATTACACATTTAAGTTTTTCTATTCTCCTAATAATGAGAGTGGTAGAAAAACTTTTTGTAAGTTAGAAAAATCTCATAGAGGGATAATTACCAACAATGCTAAAACTAAAGTTGTTGGTGTAGGAATAGCTGTATGTTCTGTAAAAGATAATTTTTGTAAAGAGAAGGGACGTAAGCTTGCAATGTTGAGAGCTATGAAAAATGCTGGTATACCAAAAAGTGAAAGAACTTTAGTATGGGGAGTTTATAGAGATTTAAAATCAGGAGGAAGATGGTAAAAAAGGTGAAGAAAGATACAGCAAAAAAAGATACAGTAGAAGAATTGCAAAAAAAGGTTGAGGGTTATCATGCAGATTTAGAACGTGCTGCAAGAAAGATTTTTATTAATGATAAGAAGGCTGATATATGGCTTAATGAAGAAAGACCTTCTTATAGTATTGATTCTAATTATGGTACTGATTCTAATTATGACCCAGGAAGCTATTTTAATACAACAGTAGGTTTGGCCAATGGAAGTTCAGGAGGAACAACTTCAGATAATTCAGATAATAGAAGAAGAAAAAGTATTTTAAGAAATCCTGCAAGGAAGTCCGATATTGCTCCAGAAGCTCTGTCAGAATTAGATGAGGAATTTTTAATTACAGAAAAACCTTCAAAACTTGCTAAAAATACTTTAGATGATAGTCCCTTTTCAATTGGTGGATTATACAAGAAGTTTCTGTCTACAGGTAATGACCTTTTCTTGTATAGAATTTTAGTAAAATCAGGAGCTATACATAAGTTAGGTAGTTGTTGTAATAGTGATTTTAGAGGAGTTCCAAAGGACGAAGCATCTGCATATATAAAAGACAGATTACCTAATGAGGTAAAAAGCATTATAGCAACTTTAGTTAAGATATATGAAATACCGATAGGTAGTAAGGAGAGAAGGATAATAACTAATATAGTAGAAAGATTATATTGGGCTGATCCACGTAGTATATATTATGATTTTATATCAAATAGTGATCAGTATGTTAATATCATTGAGGAATTTACTAAGAGAGGAATAGGAATAGACGAGGAACTTTTACAACCTATTAACTTTAAGGAATTTCTTAGGACGGGTAAGAGAATATATGTATTTTATACTAACTTATATAATGAATTAACCTTTGCTAATGATGATCATGGAGGAAGAAACACTGTAAACATGTTGCAGGATTTGCTAAGAAATATTCCTATTATTGAAAACAATAAAAGTTTTGAAACTATCAATATTAATGGAGTAGAATACAATAAGTTAGCTTTTGAATCTATTGTAGAATCTGATCTTAACAACTTCCTTATAAATCTTAATGTTGAATCAAAAATATGGGAAGCTTCAGAATCTTCTAATAGTGAAGAAAATACTAAAATTTTATAATAATTAAAAACAATAATATGTAGTAATTTAAATTGTGAAGTTGGTATGTGAGGAATGGTAGCATTATTTTTAACAATAGATATTCTTGAGATATCTAAATTAGGATTGAATTTGAATGAGTACCTTACACTTACAAAATTCCAACATAATTCAGAGCATAAAAGTTTTCCTTTTGAGCCTGATGGAAGGTTTTATCCGAGTCTCCTTGATAAAGGATATATAAGGTTAAAACCTGGAGCAGGTAGTCATAGTGAAGACTACGAGCTTTCTGATGTTGGAATAAAGGTGTTTAAAGGTGAGGAAGATCTATTTGAGGAGTTTTATAGTACATTTCCTAATAGAGTACCTGTAGGTACAGGGTTTAGACCAGTATCTGCAGTAAGTGTAGAAGGAGTGTCCGCTAAAGCTACTCGTGCTATCTGGGATAGAGTTACTAAAAATAAACCTTATCTACAGAGAAAGATTATTGATAGTTTAAAGAAAGAACTTGTTCATAGAAAAAATACAAACACTTTAAGCTATTTACATAACATTGACACCTGGCTGCGTCAGGCAACTTGGGAGAAATGGGAAGATATTCCTAATGAAAGAAATAATATATATAATGTAAAAAAACTATAAAGAAAATTAGGAAATTAACATAATTTGTTGTAACTTTGTGAAGTTGATTATGTAGGGAAGATTATGTTATATTATGATGTATTAGAAGAATTAAAGAATAATAAAAACAGACGTAAGTCTGGAGATGTAATAGCAATTCCATGGTCATTGCCACGGTTATCAACCGTCTTGCCTGGAATTGAGAGAGGCAGATACAATTTGATATCTGCTAATGCTAAGGCTGGGAAAAGTCAATTAACTGACTTCCTGTATGTTTATCAACCTGTTGAATGGATATTAAAGAATCCTAATACTGATATAACACTAAAGATTTTTTATTTTAGCCTTGAGGTATCTAAAGAAGCTAAGATAAAAGCTGCAATGTGTTATAAATTGTATTCAGATTATGGAATATTAATTAGCCCTCAAAAGCTAAGTTCAATATTCAGTAATTATATCCTTGATGACAAGGTTGAAGCTATTGTCAATAGTGAGGAGTTTCGTAATTGGTTTACAAGTTTTGAAAAAATGGTAACTTTTTATGATACAATAAGAAGCCCAGGAAGTATTTTTCATCTTGTAAAATCATATGCAGAACATCCAAGTAATGGTTCTTATACATATAAGACTATTTCCTGGCAGAATGAAGATAATACATATACTCAAAGGACTGTAAAGAATAAGTATATTCCTGTAAGACCTAATGAGTATGTAGTAGTAGTAGTAGATCATGTTGGTCTATTTCAAACTGCCCCCGGTGAAACACTATTTCAGGCAATAGGTAGATATAGCAGTGAATTCTGCTTAGAAATGCGGGATAAATGGCAATATACTCCTGTAATTGTGCAACAGCAGTCCGCTGATTCTTCAAGGGCTCAGTTTACTCTTAAAGGTGATACTATTATTGATAAGATTAAACCTGATGCGGAAGGGCTTGCAGATAATAAGGCCACAAGTAGGGATATAGATTTAATGTTAAGCTTATTTTATCCAAAAAGATATAATTTAAATGAATATGAAGACATAGATTTAGAAAGGTTAGGAGATAATCATAGGGAATTTATGATTAATTTGAATAGAAGCGGTATAAGTAATGCCAGTATACAATTATTCTTTTTAGGATCAAGTAGTTATTTCTCTGAATTCCCTCAGAAATTAACTGAATTTGATTATAACAAATATGAATCAATAATTAAATCACAAATTTAAAAGATGACAGAATCGTGCTTAATTGGAGCGGTTGGTCCTGTGGGGAGTGGAAAAAGCACAAGTTTGTTTCCAGAACCTGCTCTGGATATCATAGGATTGAACCCTAAAGAAACTTTTATTATTAATATAGCAGGTAAACCTTTACCATTTAGAGGATGGAGAAATATATATTCTCCCTTCGATGGCAAGGCAGGAAACTATCTTACTTCTGAAAATGCAGATGTTATTAGTAAGGCTATGTCATATGTTAGTGAAAATCGTCCTGACATAAAGAACATAGTACTTGAAGATTTCCAGTATCTACTTAGTTTCGAGCTAATTGAAAAAGCTCTTAGGAAAGATTGGGATAAATGGAATGAAATAGCTATGCATTGTATGAGGGTGTTGAATGTGGGGAGGAAGTTAAGATCTGATATTAAGACCTTTGTTCTTGCTCATTCTGAGGATGTAGAAGGGTTTGAGCCTACAAAGAAAATCAAGACTGTTGGAAAAATGGTAGATGAACGTATAGAGTTACCAGGATTATTTACTGTACTACTTTATACTAAAGTCACCTGGAATGAATCTCAGAAGAAAACTTCTTATGAATTTGTTACCAACAGGGATGGTGTATATCCGGCTAAAAGTCCTTATGGAATGTTTAAAGAGTTATATATTCCTAATGATTTAGGATATGTATCTAAATGCATTGATGATTATGAAAATGATAAGTAATTTAAAGTTTAATTAAAAAATTTAAGAAAAATGTCGAAAGCAATTAATTTGAACAAAAGTGATGATTTTGTTAAAGAATTCAAAATCTTTAATGATGGGAATGCTGGTGTGGTTGAGAATGTTCGAGTTAGAATTGATAAGAAATCAACCAAAGATCATGATAAAAGCCCAGATTATAAATTAGTAGCAACTGATGATAAAGGTGAAATAAATGAAGGTTTTTATTATCAGGAGCCGGATGCTGAAGGTAATACAAAGGGGTTTGATAATTATCAGGCTCAGAAATTAATTCATTTAGCAAGAGGAGTTCTTGGGAAAGATATAAATTTTCCTGTATTTAATTCTCCAAGAGAAACTCTTGATGGTGTAATGAAGATGGTTGCGCCAGCTTTAATGAATAAACTTTTCAGAGTAGCAGCTTGTTATGGTACTACCAAACGTAAGACTGCATTCTTAGGATTTAAGTCATTTGGTAGCTTTATACAACCTATGACAGAAATGAGTTCCCTTGCTCTAAATGCAGGAGATTCAACTGTTAGAGGAGTTGTAGAAAAGCCTACAAGTGAATCTGAATTAGTAAGTGATATGAATTTAGGAAATCAACCTGAAGGAGGATTAAACTGGTTGAATTCATAGTTGGTTAGGTTTAGTTAAGGTTAGGGAGCCTCGAAAGGGGCTCTCTTTTTATGGTACGGTAGATGTAGTGTTTGGTGTAGTAACACCTTACGGAACGCCTGGGAAGGAGTAAGTTCGATTCTCTCCCTACCCTCAAATTTAAATTATAATATTATAATGAGTAAGAAAAGATACCGTACTTATAATAAATTTACATTTGGTAAATATAAAGGAAAAACTTTTACGTCTATAAGGAAAGAAAATCCTTCTTACCTGGAATGGGTTTGGAATACAATAGGAGAAAGAACTCCCGGACCTTTATATAAATATATACAAACTAATTTAGAAGCTATTATGCAAGAATCTAATAAAGAAAAACAAAAGAGGTATAACCATTAAAACTTACAAAATGATTATAAAAATTATAGTACTCTTAGGATCTATTTATCTTATACAGATAATGGCAATTATTACCAAGGCTTCTATTGAAGGCATTTCAAGTATATATAGTCTTTATACTATGTTTATACCTTTCTATGGATTTAAAGAGATTCTTAAAGATTAACTTAGATGAGAAAGTTAATATTATTATTATTATTTGGAGTATTATCTCATATAGCGGAATGTCAGGCTAAAGAGCCTGATTTGCTATTATTAGCTTTCATCGAAATAGAAAGCAGCTTTAATGCTGATACTATTAATCATTTAGGATATGGTG
>Ga0315547_1001614_pt1 | contig 17440 bp, 26 predicted proteins | sample SalMarSW160240MG_2_FD_202542 | JGI IMG/M metagenome (GOLD analysis project Ga0315547, IMG submission 202542) | Salt marsh sediment microbial communities from the Plum Island Ecosystem LTER, Massachusetts, United States - Salt Marsh Sediment SW1601-240 ...
TCCACCAATATGAACCATCCCAAATAATATCTCTCGGATCGGCAGTTTGAGACGATACACTATAATAAACACCAGTATAACCCCAATTATGTATAAGAGAATAATTATCTAAAAGATAATTATCCTTTTGAGTCCCTATCTTATCAAAAAATCTATTACCAACACCATACAAATCCCAATAACCAGATGCTATGTCATCTTGAAAATCTTCAAGAGGACTAATTTCTGATCCCTGCAATAACCATCTCGTGGTCAATTCTGATTCCGAAATTGCGTGAAAGTTAGGAACTGGATCAACGACCTCAAAAACAACCCAATCCGTGTAATGTAGAGAACCGATCAATTTAAAACGATATCGCCAGATGCCGTTGATATAAAGGATCTTGTATATTATTACATCCATTTTGTAAGTAATCCTAAATTCTAGATAATCGATGTTTAGTTGAAAATCGGAACCTGAATACGATCCAGTATATTGTATTTTTAGATTTCCACTTCCATCAAAATAATTATCCATATTTGAGATTTTATTAAAAGTATTTTTAACTACACTCGTAGAAGTAGTGCTCCACATTTGTTCGTATGAACTGGTATCATAATTCCAAATGTTTGCGGTTATGGGTGTAGAAACACTGGTTCCGTGATAACTTGTAACGGATAAAGACAGCAAATCGGGATTGTTGTATTGTGCCAAACTCGATTCAACCGTAAAATTCAATTTACCATCTCCATCTTCGTTATCTCCTATATCATATTCGGGATCCCAATCATATCCTATTGCATCCCAATATACATCTCCAGCACCATTGCTTGTACCCCATACTATTCCATATATGTCGTCAGTTCCATCAGTATTAACATATGGTTCGTCTCCGCCCGTTATAAGATCCCCATCGAGATAAAAACTGAACAATTTGGCATCGGAATTGAATTCAATTTTAAAATGATACCATGTGTTTATTACATAAGCACATGCAACCACATACGCACCATCATAATATCTTATGGTGCCATCACTATAAAAACCTGCGAAGAACAGATAATTCCCAGCTTCTGGATAAAATAAAACCCAAACTCTCATGTTAAGCTGACTTGCTTTCATCCACCACTCGACAATTCCTGTCGTTTTAGTATCAAAAACATTAGTTATTCCCACATCACCGCCTACATCATGACCTTCTACTACTTTTTTATGATTATCAGATTCTGCTATAACTTGAATAGTATTGCTCCCACCTTCAGTTATTGTAAAACCATTGGGATTAGAACCTATATCATCGCCGTCAAAACCATAAGTGGCTGGATAATATCCATACCCTTCCGAATCAAAATCGGAATAACTCGAATCCAATTCTCTCATATTATCCGAACTATCATAAGTTCCTTCGATCATAGTAATATCCGAAGGTTCCGGAGATGTATGTTCGGTGTTGTCTACAACGGAAACTTGGTCTTCAAAAACCGTGCCATTCCAATCAAGTGTAGTGCCGTCAAAATATTCCGTTTGCAAATAAGCATCGGTATAAATCTTCGTATAATTCTCGTCATCGTAAACATCTATTAGTTCGAATGGATACGATTTTCCATTAAACAAAATGTTTGTGGTTGATGTTTTTAAATTTGGATTTTCATCTGCAGGAGAGTTTAAATTAGTTTGAAGAGCAGATGTAAAAATTGATATTATAAAAATAACTAAAATAAACGATAAAATTGTAAGTTTTTTATATTTTTTCATTTTTAAAATTCACCTAATAATCAATAATTCTTAAACCAATTAAAATAAAGATTAATTTAGTATTAAAAATAGAAAAAATAGAGGATTTAGATTTTATTTTATATCACCTTTTTTCTTAGTTTCCGTGCAACAAATATTAAGGGAATCCCTATAACAATGACTACAACAAAAAGAATTATCATTCCAGTTGAGTCCTCAGGAACTTCCTCATCTCCCAGTTCTCTAATTGTTAAAGACATTAAAACTTGGTTTGACCATTCATTGTCATCATCTTTGACTTTAAGATAAATTGTATGTGTTCCAACTGATAAATCGTCTGCTGATTTACTAAAGGAACTAAGACTACTTAAGATTCCATCAATACTTGAACTCCACTCATATTCAGTTATAGTTCCATCAGAATCTGTTCCAGAACCACTAAAATATATGGTATCTACTCCTTGTTCTGCAGAAATTGGTGTAATTGAAATAATAATTGCAGTTGGTTTTTCATTTGATAATTCTTTAATTGTTAAAACTTTTGAATCTTTATCCGACCAATCTCCATCATCGTCCTTAACTTTGAAATAAATTGTAATATCTCCAACTTCAAAATCATCGGCAGATTTAGTAATTGTAGCAGATTCACCTATAACTACATCACCAGTTAAAAGCCATTGATATGCTACTATATTTCCATCGGTATCGGTACCTGAACCTCTGAAAGTTATTGTATCTACTCCTTGTGTTGCACTAATAGGTTCAATAGAATTAATTATTGCTGTTGGTTTTTCATTTAATGGTGTTTCTTCAATTGTCAAAAGCATTGAAACTTTAGCAGACCAGTCACCCCCATTGTCTTTAACTCTGAAGTAAATTGTTGTATCGCCAATATTGAAATCGTCTGCCGATTTAGTAAATGAATCAGAATTACTTAAAACCGTATTATCTGTTAAAAGCCATTGGTACGCAACAATTGTTCCATCTGTATCACTTCCAGAACCAGTAAAAGTAATTGTATCTCTTCCTTGAGTTGCTGGATTTGGAGTTATAGATATTATAGTTGCTGTCGGTAGATTATTGGGGATCGCTACTACAACTCCTTGAGGGTTTGAATCTCCCGATTCTCCAGCTTCATTAACAGCACTCACTTTGTACCAATAATTACCATTAGTTAATCCACTATCACTAGATCCTATTAAAGGTTCAGTTCCAGTTATCCCAGATTTATAAAGGTTGTATGTTACTCCATTATCCACACTTCTATAAAGATTATAAGATGTAGCTCCTGTTGATGTCCACCAATTAAAATCAAAATTACCATCATGACTTGGATTCTCTAAAATTAAATTAAAGATTGGAGCTGAAGGTATAGGTTCCACAATCTCTACATTAACTAACACCAAATTAGACCAAGTATGCCATGTTTCGCCAACACCATATCCATATCTATTATATGCATCAATTTTATAATACCAATTTCCATTCTCCGTGACGGTATCTGTAAATGATGTGGAATCTATTCCACCCACTACTTTTTCATCACCAGATCCAATTCTATGTCTATAAACATTATAATGACAAACTCTTGCTGAATCAGTCCAATCTAAATATATAATTCCATCTGAATCTGGACTTTCAGGTTGGTTAAGGATAAATGCTCCTGGTGGTGCAGACTCAAGACCACATCCAGGAGAACCACCATTCATAATCATTTCAGGATGTATTGTTATCGAAAGAATTATGCCGAGTATAATGATAAAAACAACTGAAAACACAAATATTGTATTCTTACTTCGTTTTTGCATTTTAACTACCTTTCTCCTTTATTTTTATCTTCTCTCTAATTTTTTCTCTGCCCTCAAAGCTGTTCCTGCACCTTTAAGCACTGGTATTCCGATTTGAATAAATATATATATTGCTACAACCACAACTATGATTATAAGAATAGAATTAATAATCCATCCAAATTCACCGAAAAGTTCCGAAAATACATCCCAAAGACTTGTCCCTTGATCCATTACAATTGTATAAGTTCTTGCTCCACCAATTTCTGCATTCATTATCCAATTTCCTTGATCGAATACTGGATCCTCTAAAATCCTCTCAGCTAACTCATACTTAATTATTGCAGTAGTTGTGAAATACACTTTTATTTCAAATCTCATATGCACAAATTGATTCGTAACTTTTGTCATTAAATATCTTTCATAGGTTTCTCCAGGAGATAAAATTGCTTCTTCTATTCTTGCAGGAGAATATACTAAAGTGGGCCACCAAACATATCCAGTACAATCTGGACCAGATCTCCAACAAGAATCATCTATATCAATAGCAAAATATCCATATTTATAATCTATTCTCTGTTTCTTTGCATCAACTCTTGGTCTTAATTGGTAATGACCTGAATCAAATGTTGCAGATTCACATACTCCTGCTCTGGTAGGACCACCTGCACCAACACTACAACCAATATCAGATAATTCCGTCTGTACCGATTCTGTATAAATATCTTTTTGTTCCCAACCTACTCCCGTATTTCTCATATCCTGTGCTACTTGAGCTACGTATTCATCAAATTTATCATCCCTTGTTTTCCCACCGATTGTAGTTGCATATATTTCACTATGATCAACTGTTTTACCTATAAACTCAATATCATAATCACCACATGTCCCATGATGATATTCTTTTAGAAAAATAGATTCAATTCGATATGTCATATTCATTCTACTGAATTTAACATCATTTAACATACGTTCTTCTTCAAAATTTCCAGGTATTACAACATCAAAAGTAATTGGTAGATTTCCTTCATAATTATGCGAATTATATCTATTTCCAACTGCTATCTCTTTAAAATTAATATTATAATCTACATCTGGAGTGCAATCATACAACCAATTACCAACGTATTCTTTCGTAGTTAACCATTTAAGACTCGTATCTTTAAATTGAATTACACCACCCCAAGTTGTCATAACATCGGGATATATATCTTGAATTTCAGCATGTGTATACATAACAACATCTGCTTCATACGTAGCATAAGCATCTGCAATTAATGATCCATCAGTTTCAATGATAATATTTTCTGGGATCCAATTTGTTAGACTCTGTCCTCCTGTATATAATTGCAATTGTTCTGAACCACTAGATGTATCAACACTTAACCACGAAGCTTGAACGGTATGTGGGGGTAATACTAAAGTAGATAAAGAGATTATTACAACTGAGCTACTTGAGATTATAACTAAGAAAAAAAAAAGAAAAAAAAAGTTTTTATTATTTTTTATTTTGGACCAATTTATTTTGCATCACCTTCAACTACCCATTACTGAAAGCGGAACAAAAGTTCCGAGATTGTCCTCTTCTCTTGGAACAGGTAAGTTCCCAGAATAGACATTTGAAAGAGCAATGTCGTCACCAAATTCCATTCCGAATTTATAACTATAAACTCCGAGATCAAAAGTAATTACATCATAGAATATATGGTAAATACAATCTCCCGAAAATACTATTTGAATTGGTAATGTAGTATCAACAAGAGTCATATTTACCTGAGTAGCCGAGCTATCAGTTGTGTTTATTGTAGTATTGAATACAAATTTCAATGCAGGAGCGTTAGTTATTTTCTCCAGATTTGAGAGATATGCTTTTTCATCGTCAAGAGATGGGTTATACGTTGGATAAATACCCCTCCAATTAGCTTCATCAAATACATCTTCTTGCTCCGATTCACTCATTGCATTAAAGTCATCAGTATCAATGCTCCACTCATTGCCAACATGTGTATTGGTGGTTGTATTATGCGGAATATCCATTTCAGTGACATGAATGCCGTTCGTTTGATAACCAGAAACTGTAATATCTCCCATTGTTGAGTTTTGAATACCGAAATTCAAATCACTTGCCTGATGGTATGCATCAAGTCTATAGATCTTATTAACAGGATATCGATAATAATAGAAATGTCTATCGAACACGGTTACATTATCTGGATCTAATTCAAAAAAGATTTGATCCCATTGAGTCACATCGAGAATTACATCTTCTGCATCTTTCCCCGAAATTTCTTTTTCATATTTGGTTAATTCGAAATTGTCTCTTGTATCACTAAACACAGCATCATCTTTTGGACGCCATATATTTACTGGAACTTGATTACTAACATCCTCTCGATCCACATCACTAGAAATTACAACAGTTGAGGTTGTTGCTGTAGCAAGTGGAGCTTGGTATATAAGTGAGATACCCCCGATAATCCCCCCACAAACTAAGACGACAATGACCACAACTAGAGTGTATTGCAGATATTTTTTCTTATCAGTTTTTTTAGTTGCATATACAGCTTTTCTTTTAGGTTTAGTCATTTTTTTAGCACATTTTTATATTTTTTTTAAAGAATTTTTAATTTAGATTATTTACCTAATATTGAGTAGATATTACTTATAAATGCTACTCTTTTGTGGGTAATATATAATCATAAATGATACTCATTTTTGGGTAATATATAATCGATCTTGAGAATCGGAAAAATAATTTATACAAAATAGGAATTAAAGTTGAGATTGAATAATTTCTATTGAAATGTGATATCCATATTGCAAAAATCTTTCATTTTCTTAGAAATATTAAGATTTTTTATTATTGGATCCGTTTTATGAAAAATGATTTATTCTTCAGGAATTTGAAGATTGGTCCTGGTATTTTTTTGTAAAAAATTTTGACATGTGGTCTTGTGCGGACACGATCCGAACAAAAAGCATTTAATACCCAAGTATGATATTCTATTTGTCCGTATAAAGTGCGAACATTTAAATATGAAAATTTATTCCTCTATTATAGAACAAAAAAAATGATTAAAATGAATGAAGTAAAAAATAACACAGAAACTGAAGGAAAACCAATTAAGGATGAGAGAGTTTATATCAGAATTAACTCAAACGAGAAAATTAGATGGGAGAAATATGTAAAGGATAAAAAGTTTTCAAGTGTAGCTTCAATGGTCCGATTTGCAGTAGAAGAAATGATTGAAAGTAATTTTAATAGAATGACAATTACTCAAAATCCATTAGAGCAGGAGAAAAAAGAATTAGATGAGATGAAAGAAATGCACTCCGAATTAGTTGAACAATTACAGGATAAAATAGATCAATTACAAGAGCTTACACAACTCAAAATTGATGAGGGAATTAAAGGTAGAATATTACGGCATTTAGAATTGCATCCATATACCTCAGAAGATCTCGCTTATGTCTTACAAGAACCTGAGCATGAAATACTTATTATCCTAAATGAACTACAAAAACAAAAGATAATCAAATATAATTTAGATAATACATACGAGGTAATCTAATTGATAAAAGCGAAATCAGAATTAAGAGAAGAGCTACGTAATCAAGAAAATCTTGAGTTTTTAGAGGATTACCTTAAAGAATCCAGAAAGGTATCACGAATGGTATTTAATAACCAAAAATCAATTCTCTTGAGATGTCTAAATCATATCAATAAAAGCATAAAAGAGATTTCTATGCTTGATATTAGAGATTTCCTTATGAATGATATCGATAAGCGAGATATAAAATTAGATACAAAAGAAACATATAGATCATACCTAATTTCTTTTTTTGCATACATACAGAAAATTGAACTAAATAAGAATAATATCTTTAATAATCCAGTCCCTTCAAGAAAAATATTAGCATTTACTAAATATGAATCCGATTTTAAGAGAATTTCAGAAGAGGAAGATGAGATATTCACACATGAAGAACTATTAGAACTTTTAAAAATGGCTAAAAAAGAAGATTATAGAGATTTTATAATATTTTCACTTTTGACTGTCGATGGAATGAGAATTAATGAATGTTTAAGCATAAAGACTCAAGATATAAACCTTAAAGAGAGATATATTGAAACTGGATTTGAGGAGGGGGCAAGAAAAAGTAATAAGGGATTGATTTTCTTTATTCCTAAAAGATTTGTTCCATTCCTAGAAAAATATTTGATAAATATTGGCAATTCAAAATGGTTATTTCCAGGTAGAAGAACACACTATACTTATGATTCATTTAGGAAAACTACTAAAAGTAGATATAAGAAAAGCATTAAGTTCCACACTTTCCGAGATACGCTTATCACTAATAGGATCAAGATGGGATGTCCTTTAACAATCTCAGAGGTTCTTATGAATCATAAATCAACTTCTGTAGAAGGAGAACATTACCTGAAATTGAAGATCTCAGGAAAAAGAGAATTCTATGATAAATATTTCCCTTATTCTAATTTTCCTTATTTCTAATTTCTTTTTTTTTTTTTTATTTTATAAGATTCCCACAAAAGAATTTTTTCTATTAATTTCCTAAGAGATAAAAAAATACTAAAATGCTCTAAATCTTATAAATCAAATATAGAGAAAAAAACATGGCCTTTTTTCCCACGATTATTTATAAAAGCGTGGGAAGATTCCCACAAAATAAATAATTTATAATTTTTTATTTATTTTCCCACAACAACTTATTCTAAACCACTTTGAGATAGCGGGTATAGGTTTGGAGTGGGACTGTTACACACTATCAGATTCGAAAATGATAAAATTTAAAAGGAATAAAAATAGATATTATTTAGCATTGGAAAAAAATTTAACCCCCCAAAATAAGGGGGGTTCTCACCCCATGCAAAAATTTATGGAAGTGAAAAAAGAATGGAAGAGATTAAAGATAAGGTAAATATCCATTACTTAAAGATTGTAATTGATTTTATTGAATATCCAATAATAGGTTATGATTTTGATGACATAATTGAGGATTTTGGAAATAAAGAATTATTAAAGAAATTAGAGATGAGAATGTTAAATATCAATAGAAGAATGAGACATTATATAAGGAAGAGTTTAAGATATAAATATAGCAAACCAATAAGTTTAGGTAATAAATTTAAGAAGAATCAAACGAAAGGACAAAGAAAAGGTTATTGGTATAAAAGTCTTCTACTTATTAAGAATATGATTAAAAAGGGAAGAGAAGAGGAAGCTGTTCAATTCGCTAAAGGTCAAGTAGAGTGGCTTAAGGAAAGAAGACCAGCGACATATTATAGACATAAAAAAGATTTAAAAGAGATTGGGATTGAAATCTCATAATTTTTTTTTATTTATTAAATTTAATTCTGCTCAATAAATCTATGAATTCAATTTCTTCTATTTGTTCAGGATGACAATAATCTGTGTGATATAAAACTCTAAGCATAAGAACTGGTAATAAACAAAGCCAATAACAATATAAATAGAAAAATTCATTCTCATATCCTAAGATTCTACAAGTGACTACTATTTCTAAACCTAATGCCCTTTTCTTTTCAAGAGGGTCCATATTCATTAATACAATTCCTATTTTTTTCTCTTCAATTTTAGGATATAGATCTTTTACAAATTCTCTTAATAAATCGTAATCCGATTGAATTACTTTCTCCCAAGTTTTACTTAATTCTTTAAAAAAATTATTGTCTTCATTCAACAAGAAGGCTCTTATATTATTACGAAAATTATTTGCATCATTAAAATTATTTTTCTCTCTCACTTTACAAGATATTGAAATAGGTCTGGAATGCCAAAAATATCTTCTCTTTTTATTTACAAAATAATATTCGGATTCTTGATTATCCACAATATTATTTATCATTCTAAAAAATTCAATACTCAAAATTTTTAAACCCATAAATTTATGTAGATTTATTATAGAGAATTAATTTCTTAAGATAATATATAAATTATTAATAATCTCTTAATATATTACTGACTACATAAATCCAGAGCCATTGTTCATTGAGAAAATATCGAAAAAAAAATAATTTTGTGGGAAAAAATGTGCAGCAGGGCCTAATGTTCTCCTTTATTTAAAATATAGAATCTCTTATTTTTAGAACTTTAAAAAAATTCTCTTGTGGGAATTTTTTAATGATTTATGAATAATTTATCTCAGGAAGAAAAAGTTTTTCCGACAAAATGATTTTTAATATGATTTTTTAAAATTCTTTATTTTAAATTTAAAAAAAAAGATGGAAATTAAATTTCCTCCCTATTCTGATATCTTCTTATCTTTCGCCGTAAATCATTTATCTTCTCATCGAGTTTCTCATCAGAGTCATTTAAATTACTCCTAATTGAAAAGACCTTTGACTTTGGAGTAATTTGAGTTTTGAAATATTTTTCTTTTGATAAATAAAACGTAATTTTAATTTTTTTGATATCATCTTCGTTAATGAATTTACCTGAATTAAAAAATTCCAGCAAACTCAAAGCTATTCTAAGCTGGATGTGATCTGTTTTTTTCATTGCAATTTCATTTAAGATCACACCAAATCTATTCTCTTCATCAACCACTTTTTCTAGATATTTCAGGTTTTGCATTTTCTTTACCATCTCTCATATTTTCCAACTTGTTCATAAAATTCTCTTTTTTTCTGTTCTTCCGATTTAAGATTTGCAATTGCAATTTTTTTATCCATTTTTTCTCTATATTCCTGAGCTTCTGGAGTCTTAGAGCACTCATTACAAATAGCATATCCACCACTCCTCAATTCTGAGAAGTGAGATTCCGTCTTACTTTTTTTACAAATTGAGCAATCAATCATTTTTTTATCAATCTCTTTTTATTTGTAGACATTTTGTTTACAATAAGATAAAATCATTTCTCATATTTAAATGTTTGCATTTTGTATCCTGCTCGTTATTTATCTTGAATTTATACTAATTTAATTCCAATTTAGATACAATTTAAGTACAACTTAGATATAAAATTCAATAAAATAATTTTCATTTAGTAATACTAAAATCATAAAGTTTATAAATAAAGTATTACTAAATTAATTAAGTAATACTAAAAATAGTTAAAAGAGATGATGTAAAAAATGGATGATGAAGAATTAATAGCAATAAGCAAATTAGGAGCTAATAACAAATTAAATCTATTAGCTCCAACTTTAGCAGAAAATATACTAAGATTCTTTGAGTATATCTCTCCTACTATGGATCTGAATGATTTTGAACAGGTATTAGAAGAAACTAAAAAAGGCAAAAGAGTTAATATAAAGGAGAAAAATTAAAATGGTTAGAAATTTACATCCAGCAAGAGTTTTATACGATCTAAAATCAATTAAAGGTTATTTTCATTGTGTTCCAAAAGATACTGCTCCAGATAAAGATAAGGGAGTATATTTTGAGAAAGCAATTAACTACTTAGATTCAATGATAAGAGAATATGAAATTAAAGTTGAGAACTATAATAAATTTAAAGAGGTAAAAGTAAAAATATGAGTAAATTAGGAAGACCATTAAAATATGGTGAAAAATTAGTTGTTGCTACTGTTAAAGTTCCTGGAAGTAGAAAGGAAGAGATTCAAAAAGAATTACCCATTCTTGTAGAACAATATATTGAAGGAATTACTTCCATATCAATTGATACTGAAATTCTAAAGAAAATGATAATTCCATTTACTAATGCAGGAATAAAAGTCGATTTAGAAACAAATGAAATTGAGAGAATAAAAGAATTATTCGGAGAGGTAAAAAAAGATGCCTGAATTCGATTTTGGAAGTTTAATAGTAGAAAAACCTAAGAAAAAACTTGATTTAAGACCACCAAAGCCACCAGTAAGACCTAAAAAAATTGAAGCAATTCCTTCATTAAAAAAAAAGGAAGTTGATAGAAAAAGAGAAGTAAAAAGGATAATAGAAATCTTAGAAATAAATAATACAAATAAGGAAGATATAGAAGACATTCAAATTGCAATAAGTTCAGAATTTAAAAGATTTCGAGAATTCCTAGATTCAAATAAACCAACAAGAGACAATACAATAAAGATTCATAGAATAAGAAGAGAAAGAAGAAAAGTAAGAGATAAGATTCAGGAGTTAAAGGATAAATATAGAATTCCTTATAAGGAAGTAGTTAAAGAACTTGATCAAGTTCTAGCTGAAAGAAAGGCAAAAATTGAATCCTAATTTTTTTTTATTTTTTGGACCTGAAGATCTGATTTTTATTTTTAAAATTCAAATTTCCATACTCTTAAAAGTATTATTTATGAATCCATGGATTTAATTTTTTTTATTCTAATTTTTCTTTAAATCTTATCAGATTTTAAAAGTTCTTTTGCTTTATCCCTGATAATTTCATTAAGAAACTCAGAAACAGAACGATATCCTAACTCTGGATGTTTGTCGAGATATTTTTTAAAAACTTCAAATAATTTATAATTTATTTTCAGATCATATTTCTTTCCCGACATATAAAAAGTAAAAATTATTAATTAAAAAATCTATTAATTGGGATATAGAAGGGATAAATATATAAGAAAGGAAGGATAGAATTAGGCGACATTTAATAATATAGGATTTTATATTAAAATTAAAAAAAGGTTAATAAAAAAATGAAATATTGTAATAATTGTAGGCAATTAGTAGAACCAATTAAAAAATTCAATACCATTGCTTTTCTACTTCTCTGTTGTTGTACGTGTTTCGGTTGGATAATATATTTAATATATTATGGTCTAAAAGCAAGTAAATGTCCAATGTGTAATAGTATTAATTGGGGAGTAAAACCTGTAGTTCAGTCTCAATTTACACCCCAAATATCATCACAAGTACGATTCTGTCCTAATTGTGGAGCAAATATAAATCCTGAGGATGATTTTTGCATTCAATGTGGAAAGAAAACTTAAATTTATTTTTTTCAAATTTTAAATCAAATCGATTTAAAAGATTTTAAATAAAGGAGATAACAAAATGAAAGAAAGAACTAAGGATATAATCATTTTAATTATTAATGACATAATTCTATTATTTGGTATATTTACCCTCCTCTTATCTTTTTTCATAATGAATTATATAGTTGAAAATAATTTCTCTATAGAATCTATTAATGAATTATTTGCTGCAATATTTGAATGGTTTAAGGAGTTATGGAAATGATTTGTGAAAATTGTAAGAAAGATTCAAATTCAGGAATTGTTTATAAAAAGCATATTTTTTGCTCCCATAAATGTAGAGATGAGTATTTTAAAATAAAAGAAGAAAATAAGGAAAATAAAACTATTTTTCAGAAATTATAAAAGTACTTTTAGAAAACCTAAAAACACTTTCAAGAATTATAAAAATAAATAATTTATAACTAATTTTAAAATTCATTTTTTACTTTCAATCTACTCTCTCTTGTTAGGGGAGAGGGTATGGAAATTTACTGATTTAGTAAAGAGTTAAATATTTGATTAACTTACTTTTTTGTCGTTATAGGGATAAAAATTTTAAAAAATACAAGACAAAAAAAATGTTAAATAAAACAGTAAATAAAAAGAAAAAAGAATTAAAATCTATTTTTGAGAAAGTTTTAGAATATGATAAAAAAATAGGGTTGCTTATTCCAGTGAAATGGAAATACCCTTCGCTAAATCGAAAGAGGAACTATATTGCTGTCATAATCGGACTACATAAAGTATATGAATTTGAGAGAATTTTTTGTGAACCGGAAATATTCGAATTAGATGAAAATGAAGAGAGAAAAATTAAAATCGGTTTTAACAAGTCTCTTTTTAAAGAGGACTTAATTATTGAAGAAAAATATAGCTATAAGGAAAGTAAAACATTCGTTTCTAGGGTAAATTACTTTGAAATAACTATATTGCCTGATGGGATATATGGAATAAAGATTAATAAGACAGAGATTAAAGATAGGCTTCAATTAAAGCAGGAACATATTTATGAGAGATTTAAGGATATAATAACCGACTTTGGCGAAGCATTTGTTCTCTATAGTATGGAATCTGTTTTAAGACAAAAGAAAGCGATCCTTAAAGAAAAGAACTTCTCATTATTAGATGGAAAATTCTGGTAAGAGGTTTTGAAAATTAAAATTGAAATTGATCTTCCTGATAAAAACTATGAAAAATTGAAATCTATTTATGAGCAATTAGATCAGGATCTAGATAAAAGTTTGGAAAAAATAGCGACAAATTTTATTAATGATTCATTAAAACAATTAGAGGGATTAATTTAAACTATTCATTTTAATTTATCTTTCCTAACATATTTTCTTCTTTTTTCATCGTAAATATAATCATTTGATGTTAGAATAGTATGCTCTTTCTTAATTTCAGATAATTCTCTACGAATCGCAGATTTTATAAATTCAGCTCTGCTGACATAACCTTTAATTCTTTTTTCAATAATTTCATCAATTTCTTTAATGAGTATTTCTGGAAGAGAAACAGTAACATAACGCATGATTCATCAATAAATTATAGTTCTATTACACATAATAATATTGAGCTTATTTTATAAGTCCATAAACTTTTTATATTTTAGTTTTTCACAAATGGATCAATTACTGATTTGTTATACTTCTTTAAATTAAATTAGAAAAAAAATAGATCTTTAAATAATAATTTGAAAAATATTTATATAAGCTCAATCATATATGGTTGATAGGTAATTGATGATAATTAAAAAATCTAAAAAATATTCAACTGTTTCATTACCAAAATCATTGATTAAGAAAGTTGATAAATTAATTGGTGATGAGGAAGATGGTGGATTTAGTTCAAGGGCAGAATTCATAAAATCAGCAATACGAAAGGAATTAGAAAATATAAGACTTTTGAAAAAATCTCAGGAGGTTTTTTAATTTGGAAAATCAAAAAAAGATTCTTAAACAATCGATGGATGAGTGGGGAGTCACTTATCATAGTGAAATATTTGTGGAAAATAATTTATTCTCCATAGGAAAGCCATTAAAACTAATTTTAACGCCTCCAGCAATCGTAATAGATCCTAATTGGAACTGGTATTTAGTAAGATTGATTGGAGAGCGAGCTGAACTATGGCTATATGGATATTCTTGGGGTTTTGCAGGTGAAGGACCAAGAGGTCTAATGAAATTACTTAATGAACTTGGTGAAAATGTGAATATCAATTTTGTAGCGAATTTAGATCCAAGTCCACATGAACCTATTGAAATTGAATTATAAATTCCAGGAGTGATCAAAGATTCCAGAATCTGTATATGATTGGATGTTGAGACTCAGAGGTATTCCTCGAAAGAGTGAGGATGAACCAAAAAAGATTAATAAGATTTTAGGTCTCACCGAAGAGGAAATAAAAAGAACATTTAAGACCTGGAAAATTTTAAATTTAGAAAAATAAAAAGGGTTAAAGAATGCCATTTGCAATTATAAAAGCATATTGTCCTCATTGTAAGGAAAGGATAAGAATAAAGGAAATAGATTTTTCATCACTTCAAGATTCTATTTCAATGAAACTACTTTGTGGTCATTCATTTTCAATTAGAAATATAAAAATTGATTGGAGGTCCTAAAATGAGTTTAGAACTTCCAGAAGATATCCAAGAAATTTTAAGAGAGGAATCGAATTGGGGTGAGCATTACTCTGGTATTTGTGCTAAATGCCATGAAACAATAGAGGAGAGTGAAATACCCTTATTATTATGGAAAGGAGATGGAATATTAGGAATTCAGTTTCATTTTAGATGTGTTTTTAAAAAATTCAATTATTGATTAGTTTAATATTAAAGTTGATCGAAAAGTGAAGAATAATAATTGGTTGGAAGAAGTATTGGTTGGAGCCTTACCAGAGAGTTATATAGTTAATATTCCAGAGGATATATATGATAATAAAGTTCTTTTGGTAAAAGATAATTCAAAAACCAATAGTTCAAAATTTTTGAATTCGATACTTAATAAAAGATTTGTTTTTAAGCAATTGGATTTAGAATTGCAAGAGACTACAAAGAGGGAACTTTGGTATGATGTAACCAAAGGGTTGAAACATGACTTTGATTTAAAGGGGACACCAAAACAGCAATATATCAGTTTAAGTGAAGCAATGAAATCTTATTGTGAAAAATTAAGGGTATATTTAGGATTTGAATATTGGGCATTTGTTTTGGATTATTTATTGGTAGAAACTGGAGAAAGAGCTCTAATCTGGGATCCTAAAGATATGGATTCTGAAAATGAAAGTAAAGTAATGACATTAAAGGGGTTAGATAATTTCGAAAAATGCCCCTTTTTCCTAATTCTATGTGAGAAAGTAGCCACACTTAAGCCTATAATTGGGGAGATGATAAAGCGAGGCTATAAAGAAGGCTATTATGGAATAAGCATGAAAGGATATGCTACATCGGTTGTTATAAAATTATTGTTAAGATTAAGAAAAATAAGGAAATTTAGGCTATTTGTTGCACATGATTTGGACCAGAATGGTTTAATGATTTATTTTGATATGTTAAGGTATATTAACTGTCAAAATATAGGGATAACTCCAGAATTTCTGGAGTTATTTAAAATTGATAAAGAAGAAGTAAGCGAACCATTTACAGCAAAAAATAAAAACGCTGTGATTAAAGCTACAATTGGTATGATTGATGAATTGGAAATAGAGGATTCAGAAAAAGACAAATTTATAGAATGGAGTAATTATTGCAGGGAAGAGAAAATAGAGCTAAACAGTATTTCCTCGTATAATCTGAGAAGAGACTCATCGAGATCAAAAGTATATGATCTCGTAGATTGTATTGAAACATTTCTAAATGAAGAGGGGAATGTTTGGGACCTAAATAGATATGACCAACCGATTTATTATAGTCCAGATTGGTTGTATAAACCTTCTGTTTCACGTCCAAAATTGATTGGAGACATTATTAGCGAAATTCAGGAGAAAGCAACTGAAAAAATATATGAATTCTTAAAATCTAAAAACCTGAGAGATGATTGGAATTGGAGAGAGATTATAAAAGAAGATTATGAGAAGATATTAGAAGGTTATAACAAAATTTACGGTCTCTCAAAGAGAATAGGAAAACATAGAGCGAAGAGGTTTATAAGAAAAAATAGAAATTATAAGAAATCATTGAAAAAAATCAGTCTCTTGAGAGAAATTGACGAACAAGATCGAAAATTACAAAATTTAACTGATAGACAGAATAAAGATTTAAAAAAGATAAGAAAAATACAGAGGAGAATATTCCAGAGACTAATTAAGAAAACTCCAGAATATAAAGAAGTTGAAGAGGAATTAACTGAACTTAGGGATAATATTATAGAAATTTTAGAGAATAATTAAAGAGGTTAATAATAAATGGGAAAGTGTAAATATCGTAAAATTTGTAATGGTTATGATAAAGATTCCAGGACATGTAATAAAGCAAGTGGATTTTATCTTAGAGTAGATAAGCCTTGTGGATTTTATAGAGAATTTGAATCTAAGAAATCAAAGAAGATTATATCTCATGCTAATCCTTTATATATTCTTAACCCAATTCCTACTACTCGCTCTATTGAAAAAGCCTTCTTGAAACTGTCGAGATGGTTTTTAAGCCATTGGTGTTCCTCCTCTTCTCCTTTTAGGTATATCAAAGAGCGAGTAGTACCTTTTATTATAAGAATAAATAAGAAAGAGGTTTCGAATTAAAATGAAATCATTACATTTCTGCACTAAGAGATTGATACGCCAAATAAAATACGAAAAGAATGATAAATATCATTTTATCAAAACTTATAGAACGGGTTATATTCCCACATTTTTACCTGGAGAAATCATAAGATTAAATGAAAGAATAAATGGAAAAGACACGTTTTTAAAACAAGGAATTGTTATTGCAGTTATTCCGATTCAATATCGTGATATAGGTATCTATGGAAAGATGGAAATCCTCG
>Ga0315547_1001621_pt1 | contig 17403 bp, 14 predicted proteins | sample SalMarSW160240MG_2_FD_202542 | JGI IMG/M metagenome (GOLD analysis project Ga0315547, IMG submission 202542) | Salt marsh sediment microbial communities from the Plum Island Ecosystem LTER, Massachusetts, United States - Salt Marsh Sediment SW1601-240 ...
AAACCGTTTTGCGACCTCTATTTTCCAGATATTTCCTGGTTCAGGGGAAATTCAATTATCCCTTAAATCGCTTTAAATGGATAGAAAAACTCCCTGAAAAAAGGGTTTTTGGACAAACTCCCGTTAGGTGGCATAGCTGAGCTACTACTAAGTGATGGAAAGTATAAAGATCATTTCATAATAATTGAAACCTTAATGGTTTCCCAAAATTATACTATACTTTAATTCAAGTAATTTTGATACTTAAGATTCTTTAGACACAAAATATTTTTGCGATCAATTTAATTAAAGAAATCTATGAAAAAAATTATTACCCTTTTTGCTGTGGCATCTATCCTAACATCATGCCAGTTTTCTCCGAAACTGAAAGTCAAGGAGAATTTAGATTCAAGATTCACTGGATACGATATTGTTGAAATCAAGCCCGACAGTTCATTCATTTATCATGCATTAAACGAATTAAGCTCTTTGAAATTAAAAGTGTCTCAATGGAATCTTGATATCATCAAATCAATCAGCAACTATGAAACTGGAAATTCAAACCTGACTGGTAAGCAAACTTATTTGCATATTGATTCAGTATTTACAGAAATGGAAAATACTCTTACTGCTTTTGAAAACAAAAGATTTTTAAAAAGTGAACCGTGTTATTATGTCAAATATCGAGTTTATAATGGAGTTAATAAAGTTGAAAAAGAAGAGTATTTTTATTTTCATAAGTATGATAACAATAAGACTGAAGTACTAACTAGACCATGTGATTGGGATGAGTTTATGTACCAAGAAGATTATAAAGAATTAATAGATGATGCTCTTAAATTCTATTCAGATATTCTTGATTATAGACATAAATATACTGGTAAATATTAATTATCAAAAGAATACTCAATAACCTTTTAATTGGACCCCTATGAAATAATAATATATGCTACGACCACCTAACACGGACAATATGGGTAAGTTGTTTGTCACACTTTTTGCTTTTGCGCCTGCCCTCAAGACAAATTCGTAATGGCTGTTGCACACGGACACGCGCATCTGCACGCAATTTAAATCCTGTATCATGACTAATTTCTGGCTTCGAGACAAATTGTACCGCGACACTGCGCCAGTGCCCGCCAATAACTTTGTAACCGGGGATAAATTCGTGGCTCCGATCATACTTGTACCGCGACACTCGTAATGCTCAATAAAATTTGTACCATGACGGCAAAAAGTGCGCCATACCCTCCTTGCACCGTGACAACTTTCTGGCTAAAGTACCAGGACTCTACTCGGTGCTTGCGTCGGGTAACACAACCTCCCCATATTGCCGGGCCGTTAGTGTTAATGAATTGAATCACTGCACAGTAGACAGCTCTTTGAAAACCTTCGATTAAACCGCGACCGCTTATTTGGCACATTTGCTTTTGCGCGACACTAAACCCATCCCACATGCAAAAGCAAAAGAGCCAAATGCCTTCGCACCGATTTATTAACTTTGCTCATCAACGCAAGACAAATGACAAATAAGCAAACTGCAAAAGAAAAAATTGAATGCCTTGTAACCCGATTCGAGGACCAATACGAATCATATAAACACATAGACTATAACGAGACTTTGACACGTCGTGATTTCATTGACCCTTTCTTCAAAGCTTTAGGCTGGGATATAAATAACGAATCTGGTTATGCAGAAGCTTATAGAGAGGTAATCCATGAGGATAGAGTAAAAGTAAGTGGAGCCACAAAAGCCCCAGACTACTCCTTCAGGCTGGGTGGTGGGAAAAGATTATTTTTCGTCGAAGCCAAAAAGCCTAGTGTCTCAGTAAAAGACGACATCCATCCAGCTTATCAGATTCGCAGATACGGTTGGAGTGCAAAACTACCAATCAGCATAATAACTGACTTTGATGAGTTTTCAATTTATGATTGTACTAAAAAACCGAAACCCGAAGATAAACCGGCAGTAGCCAGGATTAAATTCCTAACATTCCGGGATTATATAAAAGAATTTGATTTTCTCTGGGACACTTTTAGTAAAGAGCAAGTTTTAAAAGGTAGCTTTGACAAATTTCTTCAGAGCGACACTCACAAAAAAGGGACTGCAACAGTTGATAAAGACTTTTTGGAATCCCTTGACAGATGGAGAACATATCTTGCTGTAAACATAAGCTGGAATAATAGAACCCTTGACGAAGACGAAATAAACTTCATAGTCCAACAGACAATTGACCGGATTATCTTCTTACGAATAGCAGAAGATCGCAGCGTTGAACCCTACGGAAACTTAAAACATGCCATTAAGCAAGGAAATCTATATCAGAACCTTTTTGAACTATTCCAAAAAGCTGACGAAAAATACAACTCTGGCCTGTTTGAGTTTAAAAAGGATAAGATCAGCCAGAATGTAGTTATCGAAAACAAGATTATCAGGACAATCATAAATGAGCTTTATTACCCTGAATGTCCTTATGAATTCTCAGTCCTTTCGGTTGAAATCCTTGGCAGTGCATACGAACAATTCCTCGGTAAAGTAATCAGGATCACTCCTGCTCACCATGCAAAGATTGAAGAAAAACCTGAAGTCAGAAAAGCCGGCGGAGTTTATTACACGCCACAATACATTGTAGATTATATTGTTAAAAACACAATTGGAAAGCTGATTGAAGGAAAGACACCAAAAGAAATCTCAAAAATCAAAATACTAGACCCTGCCTGCGGCAGCGGTAGTTTTTTGATTGGTGCTTTCCAGTATCTTCTGGATTATCATAAAGATTACTATTCTGAAAATGGGAAGCCTTCAAAAGGGAAAAAGGATAATCCTTTAACACCGGATGGCCATCTGACAACGGCAGAGAAGAAAAGAATCTTGATTAATAATATTTTTGGAGTCGATTTGGATGTAAACGCTGTTGAAGTTACAAAACTCAGTCTTTTACTAAAATGCATGGAGGGTGAAACAGATGCGAGTATTGCCATGCAAATGAAGCTATTCAATGAAAGAGTGTTACCTACTCTAGAACAAAACATTAAAAACGGAAATAGCATAATCGACTCCGATTTTTATGATGGAGAATTAGATTTTGGAATTGATAAAACGATTAAACCTTTCAATTGGCAAAGAGGATTTCCAGATGTTTTTAAGAATGATGGATTTGATATTGTAATTGGGAATCCTCCTTATATTCAATTTGCGATGTTTGATTGGTTTGATGAAAAACAAAAGAAATATCTGCTTGGAAAATATTGTTCTTCGATGGGTAGAATGAATACGTTTGGATTCTTTATTGAAAAAGGCATTAAACTGCTAAATCCAAAGGGTATGCTTGGATTTATAATTCCGAATACAATTTTAACTCAAGAATATTATCAGGAGTTGAGAAAATTTATCCTTAATCAAACCCAAATATGCAATATTGTTAATTATGACCATCTTCCATTTGCAGATGCAGTTGTTGAAACAACCACAATTATTTTAAGCAAAGAAAAGAAACAGGTCAAAACAAAAATAACCACTTGCTCAAAAGATATCGAATATAAAGACTCATTTGTTCCACAGTCAGTTTTCAAAAACTCTTATAAAAATCAGTTTAATGTAACCCACGACGAGAAAGAAACGATTTTGAAAAATACTATAGACAAGGCGGGCAATTTCGCCCTACGTGAGTTAACTGAAATTAATCAGGCTATAGCATTAAAATCGGATAGATCAGCATATCTTTTTGAAACCAAATTGGGTAATCAATATAAACCAGTATTAGATGGACGAGAAATAAATCGTTACCAAATTAACTGGGCTGGCAAATTTTTAAAATATGATATTAATGCGATTCACAGCTGTAAAAGAGAAGATATCTTTCTTTCAAAAGAAAAAATATTCTTTCGAAGAGTGTCGTCAAGTCTAATTGCAACACTTGATGTAAATCAATATTATGCCTTGAATACTCTCGTTGCTATCAATATAAAAGAAAGTCAACATGTTAACATCAGATATATTTTGGGAATATTCAATTCACGACTAATGAATTACTATTATACCAAATTTTTAAAATCTACCAAGAAAGTATTTAGCGAAATTCAAGCAAGACAAATTGGGGAGCTTCCGTTCATCAAAATTGATCAAAAAAATAAGGTTCAAAATGTTCATTATGAAGAAATAATAAAGAATGTTGATACTCTTTTAGAATTAAACAAGAATATTAAGAGTCTAAAGCTGCAAACTCAAATTGACCAAATTAATGAAAGGATAAATTATTGTGAAGAAAAAATTAATGACCATGTATTTCAGCTATATGGGCTTTCGGAGGAACAAAAAAAATCTATAAATAACTCACATCTGTAATTTTGCAAGCACATTTAAAAGCCGCACAGGCTGATGCTCAATCAAAGCTTTTAAAAAAGCTTGCAAATAGACAATACCGTGATTGTTAACAAATTAACAGGACTGCTAACCAAGACAAATAAATATATCAGAAACACTAACACGGACATTAGTGCTAATGAGTTCATAAACTGCACAGTAGACAACGTCCTGACAGATTCCTATTAAACCGCGACCGCTGATTTGGCACATTTGCTTTTGCGCGACACTCAACCCAACCATCATGCAAAAGCAAAAAAGCCAAATGCCTTACACTCACCTATATAATCTAATATTTCTATTATTGTAGTTTGATTAAAATCCTTTGAAATGGAAATTACAATTTTCTACTCCTGGCAAACTTCGACTGACACAAAGTATAATAAAAATTTCATTAATAAATGCTTAGAGAAGGCAATTAAAAAAATAAATACGAAACCAGAATTTAAGAATGTAAAGTTTAAACTTATTGAAGCCATTCGAGGAGAACCGGGCTCACCTCCTGTTGCTGCAAAAATTATAGACGAACGAATTCCTAATTCTGACATATTTATTGCCGATCTATCAGTAATTAATAGACTACCATGGATTGTAAGTAGAGTGTTAGATTTGTTTAAAATGAAAATCGAACCAACTCAAAACAATAATGTAATAAATGAACATGGAGTTGCTTCAAATGCAATAGGAAATGGTAAAATTATTGGTGTATTGAATAAAGCATATGGTTCACCACATGATAATCCTGAAAATATTCCATTTGATTTACGGCATCTAAGATTTCCTATTGAATATAACTATACAAAAAAATCGAAAGATAGGGAGAGCATACAAAATCAATTAGTTAATGATTTGAGTATCGCACTTAGTGATACAGCAAAATTTGCCTTACAGCATCAAAGAGATAAATATCTTCCGCTTCAAGTATGGGCTACCTGGGCTAAGAATATTCCGACATCTCATAGTTTTATTCAAAATAACAAAATATTAGAAATTAAGAAATTGATACTTGAAGGGTTAGGAAATCCAAATGAAAGTATTAGGTTATTAGGTCTATCGGGATTGGGAAAAACAAGAATTCTTTTTGAAATTTTCAAACCTATAATTGGGGACGCGTCATCTGAAGAATTAACAAATAGAGTATTATATATTAATTGCAATTTGCCTCCGACTCCTGATTTTCAAACAATCTTTAGTAATCTTGAAAAAAATCAGGAGAATCGAATTGTAATCTTGGATAATTGTCAAAAGTCTTTGTTAAGACAATTGCTCCCAGCAATTCAAAAAGAATCAAATAGAACATCAGTAATATCAATCGACAATAATCCAGAAGAAATTGAACATGAAAAAGTAAGAGGAGTAAATTATATTATAATCAAAAAAGAAGATTTATCATCAGTAGTAAATGATATTTTGATTCAAGATTTTTCAGTATTAACAGACGAAAACAGAGAGAAAATTAAAGAGTTTTCTCAAGGAATTCCTTTTATGGCTGTACTTATTGGTGAAAGTATAAAAGGTGGTGAAAAATTTATAGGAAAATTGGATGACAAGGAACTATTGGATAAACTATTAGGCATAAGAGGATTTGACGAAAGGGCTAGGACAATATTAAAATCATGCTCACTATTTAACTATTTTGGAGTTGAAGAAGAATTAAGATCGCAAGTGAAATTTATTGCCACTGAAAAAAATATAACAAGTTTGAGTGGAGATAACCAAGTAATTATCAATGATTTTGATGAAATCATTAGCCACTATCTTGGTAGAGAGATTTTCGAAAGGAAGGGAAGATTGATAGGAATGAGACCTCGCCCTTTAGCAATGTCCTTAGCTCAAGAGTGGCTTGCTCCTTGCACACAGGAAAGATTAATTAACGTAATAACTTGCATTGCTAAATTGCCTGATCCTGATAGAAAATTATTAACAGAGGCATTTTCTGAACAAATGAAATACCTTGGTTATGATGACAAAGCAGTATTTATAATTGAAAAAATTGTGGGACCAAACAGCCCTTTCGATAATGCGGAAGTTTTAAATACTGAACTGGGTTCACGGCTCTTCCGCTCATTTGTTGAAGTGAATCCAGTTGCTATCTGTAAAAATCTTTCAAGAGTCTTCTCAGGAAAGACAAAGGAACAATTATTAGAGATTAAAGAAGGACGAAGAAATCTTGTATGGGTCTTAGAAAAAATCTGTTTTGATAAAAGAACTTTTGTAGATGGTGCCAAAATCATGTATTCGTTTGCTGCTGCAGAAAATGAAACGTGGGCTAACAATGCTACTGGTCAGTTTATTCATCTATTTAATATCATGCTTCCCGGGACAGAAGCGGATCTTAGTGAAAGATGGAATATCATTCAATGGGGATTAAATCAATCGCAGAAAGAATATCATGAACTTGCAGTTAAAGCCATGAGCGCTGGACTTAACTATGGTCACTTTTATAGAGATGGAGGTTCAGAAAAACAAGGAAGTAAAACATTATTTGACTATCAACCTTCCTGGAAAGAAGTGGCAGAGTATTGGACAAAAATCTTATTGACTTTAAGTAATTTTATTAAGTCAGGGAATGAATATGCTAGTATTGCTGAAGATATCATTGCAAGAAACATAAGATCTATCTGCAATGCAAGAATGGCTAATGTTATTCTTCCAGTCATTGAAGATATTTCGAACTTCAAAAATGGGAATTGGGATGATGCATTGAAAGGATTAAAATATACCAAAAAATATGAAAAGAACTCAATCAATCTGCAACAACTTGAAAAAATTAACATATTAATCGAATCTTTAATAAAAACAGATTTTGGAACGAAATACAGAAATATTTCTAGTTCTATTCACTTTGACGATGTTGAAACCTATTCAACAGAAAGACTTAAAGAAGCAATTATTGCATTAGCAGATGAATTTATTAATAACGATCTTTCATGGGATTTATACTTCCCTTTATTTTATACCCATCATCAATTCTACTCATATTTCTTTGGGAAACGTATTTATGAACTCTTGAAAAGTAATTCATTTAAAACTAATGAGTTCATAGACCACTCAATTAAGACAATTCTAGAAGTACCAAAAAATGAAAGGGAGATATCTGTCTTTGCAGGATTTATTGCGGAAGTTGATGATTCTGTAAGAGATAGGATCTATGCTACTTTATCAGAAATAGATGAATTAAGATATCTATTATTCAGTTTGATATCTCAAGATCCAAATGGGAAAAAAGATTTAGAAATACTTTTTAAGATTGTTGATGAACAAAAATGCGCCATTGATAATTTTAAATCACTAATTCATGGAATTTCGATTACAACCCTAAATAATGATGAATTAAATGACTTTTGTAATAAATTATTTAACTACGGAGAAATTGGATATTTGATTGCATTTGAAATACTATTTGCTATAACTTATAGTGATAAAGGAAAGTTTTTAACTTTGACATTTCTATTCAAAGCATGCATCTACAAATTAGGATTTAATATCGAATGGATACATCAAACTGATGAATACAGATGGATTCAAATAATTTGTGAAATCTTAGAAAACCACGAAGAAAAGGATTTTGCAGATTTTATAAATAGATCCATTATTGAATCCATAACTCTTAATAATAATTATCATCTTGATCATGAAGTACAAAGATTATATGGAATACTTCTAAAGGATCATTTTAGTACTATTTGGCCACATCTCAGTCAGACATTAATTTCTGAAGGCGAAGAATATATTAAATTTTATGGCCTAAAATATATATTAGGTTCGCATATAGGTGGAATTGGATTGAATGAGGGATTAATAACCTTTGGAAATATAGATGAGATTTTTCTATGGTGTGGAAAGAACAAACCCTTAGCCCCATCAAGATTGGCTGAGTTAGTACCAATTTTCGCTGGAAAGAATGATGATTTTTCAAATTGGCATCCACTCACATTGAGATTGATTGACGAATTTGGTGACATTGAAGACGTCCTATCTAGTTTAGGAGCAAACATGGGTAGTTTTTCATGGACTGGAAGTATAGTACCACTGTTGGAGGGAAGATTGCATATTTTGAATCTAATCTCAAATCATAGAATAAAAATTGTTTCTGATTGGGCAAAAAGGGAGATTACCTACCTTGAAAAAGCAATTAAGTCTGAGAAAAACAGAGATGAGGAAATGTATATCTTATAAAACTTGCAAGCACATTTAAAAGCCGCTAAACCTAATGCTCAACCAACGCTTCTTAAAGAGCTAGCAATTAAACAATGCCGTGATTATTAACAAATTACCGTCACAAGGCATACTTCTAGAAAACTACTAATTCATTAAGTAATGGAAGAACTTATCAAAATACAATTATTAAATGAAAATCTTTGCGATGAGGAAAATAAGGAAACTCTAAAAAGATTTTACAACGGGATTATAGATCAAGCTAAAAACAACAACATCTGGGATGAATCAATAAAATCAATTCTTATAACTGATGACTTGGAGAAAGAAATTACTACACAAGCTGATATATGGAATACGAAGTCCCAAATTTCAAAAGAAAAAGAATACAGAGTTGTAAGTAAAGTTCTTTATAATCAGAAAATTGATTCACCTGAACATATTATTTATATTCCATTTCAGAATTTCTACTTTGAAAAATTGCCTCATAGTCGGATCATTTTAGGGCAAATAATTACTATCTACGCAAAATCACTCATACCACGAGAAATTCTGCAACATAATATTGAGCATAAGTCATTTGCGCTCAATGATTATATAATCTCATCTGCAATAGATTGGGTAATAGCCAACTATTCTAGAAAGAGGCTAAATGAGGTATTAAATGAAGAATTAGATCAATTTCAACACAATTCCTTTTTGATTGCCTTTAAAAGGAAACTTAAGAAGAATTTATTTGAATACAATAGTGACCAATTCGACAATGATAAACGGTTAGGGATTTTTTGGTTTAATTATTTCTCCAGTATTAATACGCTTTTCCTTCGGTTAGCTGAAACAAATTATGAAAAGTCAGAAATTCAAGTTCCTCAGACTGAGTTATCCTACAACCATATCTATCATGTTTTAACAGAAATTAATTTACTTACTGAAAAAATTATTTCAAAGAATGAATTTAATATTATACCTCTCAAAGAAGCAATCAAAAAATTCTCAGAACATTTTCAAGTTTTCTTAGAAGATGAAAAGGAAGACACATTTAGAATTAGGTTAACCAAGGATCCGAAAGATTATTTTAAGGACGAAATTGTCGAAACAGAACCTAGATTCGTATGTTTCATTGATATTCTTGGTTTTAGTGATCTTATTAATGAATATGAAACAAATATATCATCGACAATTTTACAAGACATTCAGGAATCATTTGCTCAAGCAAAAACTTTCTTATTTGCCAATAAAGGAAATAAGTCAGATGAGGTCACTAGGAACCTAGCTTATCAGACTTTTTCAGATAATATCTGTATTTCCATCCCATACTTTGACAACGAAACAGACTACATCTCTAATTTTAACTTAATAGCGACGTATGTTAGGGGTTTACAGTTAGCGCTAATGGAAAAAGGATTTTTTACACGGGGTGGGATTTCAACAGGATCATATTATTCAGATAATAATATTATTTTTTCAAAGGGATTAGTAAATGCTTATTTTTTAGAAAGCAAAAAAGCAATCTACCCAAGAGTAATAATAGACAAACTGATAATAGAAAAACTTAAAAAATATAAGCCAGAATCTATTACTTTTTTTGGGTTAGAGAAAGTAATCATCTTTGACTGGGAAGATACGGCATTCCTAAATCCATTTGGTCTAATTGATAGCTCCTTGGCACCTTTCAAATCTATGATAAATGAATTCAAAACAGATACTGATGATCCTGTAATCAATAGTTTGAACACTATTACAAAAACTTTTGGAGACCTGACAATAAATCTTTTAAATATAGCCGGTGAAGCTGAAAAAACAAGCTTCAGTAAAGTAAAGAATCTGATAGCTGATAATATTGTTCAACACCGGTCTGAAGAAAATATTTTATCTAAATACTTGTGGTTAGAGGAGTTGATCAAATGGTTTGAGCATACAGATTCTGGTAAACTAAAGTTTACTTATTTAAGTGAAAAACTTCTGCCAGATAGATAGGATATTGATTTTGCAAGCACATTTAAAAGCCGCACAGGCTGATACTCAACCAAAGCTTTTAAAAGAGCTTGCAAATAGACAATACCATGATTATTAACAAATTAACAAGACTACTAACAATGGCAAAAAATAAATCACTAACACTAAAACAGAGTTAGCTGTCAGGGATGGTGCATCAACTAGAGATTTGATTCTATAGATGTTTATTACTTTCCAGTAATAAGATCATTTAATGAATCAAGCCCGTTTTTCTTCAAAAAAGTATCAAGATGCATATCACCCCTTACACCAAGATCAATGTCATACTTTTTTTCGATAGTTTTAACAAGAGTATCACCTCTTTTTTCCCGAAGTTTACCATTTTGGTTACGACTCCGAATTCCTCTCATACCTACGGCATCTTTGGACATAACAATTCAATATTAAATTAAACATATTTTAAACTACAAAGATAATAAATAAATAGAATATTTTCTAGAGTTAAACTGAATTATTCTATATTTGTTGATAAAAACCAATTAATTCATGACTGAATTGCACCCAAAACAAACTAAACTACTTCAGCTTCTAAGAAAAAACATTGATACTCCACTGACAATGAAGGAATTAAGCGAAGAAGCAAATATCACCTCTCCAGGAGTATTATATCATCATATCAGGCAATTAGAGAAAAAAGGATACTTAAAAAGGAATCCACAGAACTCTAGAGATTACAATATTCTAGATTCACCTGAGAAACAAATAGTATTTATTAATAAATATGGAACTGCTCAATGTGGACCTGACGGATCGATACTAAGTGGAGATGTCATTGATAGAATACCTATTGCATCAAGTCTAATAAGGTTTCCTTCCTCACTAGCTTTCATTGTTGAGGCCAAAGGAGACTCAATGGAACCCAAAATCTCAAACAGAGATATTGTTATTGCAAAAATTCAAAACTACGCTGAATCTGGAGATTTAGTGGTTTGCGTTTACGAAAATAAAGTGCTTCTAAAACAATTTTTGCATATAGACCAGAGAGTAGTTTTGAATTCGTTTAATAAAAATACAAAGCTAATTGAGGTTCAAGATGAGAATGATTTTAAAATTGAGGGAATTGTCAAAAACATAATCCATTATGATTAAATGTTTATCCTTGGACAATAATAAATCCCGAACGGCTAACATGGACAATATGGGTAAGTTGTATTATCACGGCTTTTACTTTTGTTCCTGCTCACTAGCCAAATTTGTAATGGTTCTTGCACCCGGACACCCGCTCCTACTCCCAATTAAAATCCTGCACCGTGACAGATTTCTGGCTCCGAGACAGATTGTACCGCGACACTCGTATAAGTGAAGTTGCCTAAAACTCTTAAACCATTCAAAAATTAATAATATGAACTTTAAAATCTACGATGTCTTATCTTCCCTAGTTCCTGGATTTCTACTATTAATGTCAGTCTTGGATTTGTTCAATTTAACTTTTAATAAAGAAATGATTATTCCTTATACTGCTTTGGCATTTCTTTTAGGCTATTTAGTAAATACTATTTCGAGTTGGTTAGAAGACATTTACTTTATTACTTGGAAGGGTAAACCCTCTGATTGTTTACTCAATGGACATGATATTTGGAAAGTAAGATTTTATCATAGTCAGAAAGTAAAAGAATTGCTTAGGGAAGAATCTCAAAATGATAAATCAACAACTGATGAATTATTTTCAATCGCAATGCGGTATGCAAATCAAAAAGACTCCAGGGTGGAAGATTTCAATGCAACTTATGCTTTTTCTCGATCAATATTAACAACTGTTCTAATTGGAGGTGTTTTTTTGTTGATACGAAATTACTCTAATTGGGAGTATTACTTACTCATATTACCAACACTTTTTATTGCATGGTTACGATGTAAACAAAGAGGTTATTACTATGCGAGAGAAGTTTTAAATGTTTATCTCAAACTTAAAAATCAATAATATGACAGTCGCAGAAAGAATCATTAAGCCAACAAAAGCAGGTGTCTTTAGAACTGTATTTTTATATACAGGACAAGGTGAATCCACTTTGATGGTAATTCCAACTGGTTCCACGATAACAGATTATATATATGTCTTAGTAGACTGTGATCTGGACAAAGAACCTAATGAAATTAATTTGGTCAATATGTTTAAAGATTTGTTTCAGACTTGTGGAAGACTTAGCGTTTTTATTAATACACATCCCCACAATGATCACTTCGGAGGGATAAAGGATATTTATAATGAAATAAATTTTTCAGAGGTCTGGCACTCAAATCATAAACCTGGGGGTAAACATAAAGATAAGTACAAAGAATTTAAGTATGTTTTGAAAGAAGTTGGGAAAGAAAATGAGTTTTTTTTATTTGGTACTAACGACCTCAATAAGATTAGAAAATCAGATGATACTGAAGTTGAGAAAAAATTAGGGGAAATTGATTTCCAAGTAATTTCCCCTGCAGAATATCTATGTGAAGATATTGAAGATTCTGATGCTGACGAACGTAATAGAAGAATTCATGAGCAGTGTGGGGTAATAAAATTTACCTATGGAGTGAAAGCTAAGAGCATTTTGCTAACGGGAGATTCCGACAAAAAAGCTTGGAAAGAGCACATTACTGATTACCATAAAAATAACCTTCCTTCATACGTCTTAAGTGCAAGCCATCATGGTTCTAGGAGTTTTTTTAAAGAAAGTGAGGACGATGAAGATATTTATGAAACACATCTTGAAAATATTCGCCCAACGTATTTAATAATCAGTGCCCCCAAGCAAAAGGATAGTCCACACGGGCATCCTCATGATGATGCTTTGGAATTATACAAAAGATATATACCAGAAGACAATATTTTACATCTTGGTGCAAATGTAGATTCTGTCATAGTGGATATTGATTCTGAAGGAAATATTGATGTTCGGTTTGATAAGGAACTTATTGAAGAATATGGTAAGGGTGACGATAATAATGATGATTCTGGTAAAAACGAAACAAGAAACCTTTTTATAGGAGCTCAAACTTCAAGACTTGATAATAAACCAATGGGGAGATGATTCAATGGTTCAAAAAACATCCTGAATTTCTTCAGAGAGAAAGCAGAGAGTTATCAAACGACAGTAACTATAGTGAAAGATATCAATCTAGAGATCAACTCTTCATTTCTCATGGTGACATAATCGTAAGATTAGATAAAGCATATAGATACCCAATACTAATTGTATATACTGATGCCACACCTTACAGGTTACCACTTGTATTTCCTCTAAAAAATGACCTTGAAATAGAGGTTATTGATCACCTAGCTAAATTACGAATAGTAGATGCCTATGCTGAAATTAAACCTTATATTCATTTTTATTATGATCTAAGACATCAAAATAGTTCAGGATTATTGTGCATTTTAGAAGAAGAGAATCTTGATTCAGGAAGTACTTACTATTCAATTGCAAATATTCTAGCAAGAGTTAGAGATTGGTTTGCTGGACATATAACTGGTAAATATCCTCCTGATAGTGAAGAATTAGATTACTCTAGTCATTTCAATTTTATAAATAAGGCGATAAAAATTATATATCCAGAGTACTTTGTCAATAATGAATTAATTGAAGGTGATTGTTACTTTTCCCTTTTTAGAATTGTCCCTAAGAGAGATTTAAATATCACAATAATAGTCTATTATGGTGTTTTCATAGACGGAATAAACAAAAATGGAATATTTGATCAGGGTATAATTAATTTAGATTTCTCTTTCCCCCACGAGAAAATAAAAACATCATTGGATGTAATTACAAATCCTGAAATAATAAATCAGCTTGTAAAAGAAGGTAAAATATTAAAAGCACAATGGTTTTTCATTGGAAAGGAACCAACTCCATTTCATGAATTCAGACAACTTATTAAAATAATTGGCAATGATAACTATGAAACTGGAATAGACAGAATTATAAATAGATGTAGTGATACACTAAAAGAATTGCCAAATGAAATTTTACTCGGATTAATATTCCCAAATAGAAAAGGGATCAAAGAATTTCATTTATTTACAATCTACAGATCCTCAACTCCACCTCCGATAATCATAAATACTTCTCCTTCTGAAAAAATGAAAACGATACTTGAAGGGTACGATAGAATAGAAATAATTGAGGGCGAAAAAATTTCAGAATTAAGTTATCACCAACGAAACAGTTCAAGAGCAAAGTTTGATATCCTAAAGACCGTATCCGTAAGTATCCTTGGTGTAGGTGCTATTGGATCAGAAATAGCAGACTGTCTTGCTAAAGCTGGAATAGGTAGGATTTGCTTATTTGATGAACAAAATATTAGGGCACATAATTCTGTAAGACACCTAGCAGGACTTGAATATCTCGACCAATTAAAAGTGTCTGCGGTTTCCGAAATACTTTATAGCCATAATCCATTCATAAAAGTTCAGGTAAACAAATTCAACCTATTTGATTTGGACACTAGCGAACATTTGCAAGATGACACAATTTCAATTGCATCAGTCGCTGATGATAATGTTGAAGGATTTATTAACCAGCAACTTGTAACTTCAAATAAAACTGCTTTTTATGTCAGAGCATTACGTGGGGGAAAGGTTGCTAGAATAATTCGTGTAATTCCCGGCGAAGATGCATGTTTCAATTGTCTAAGTATATACAGGAAAGAAAATAAAAATTTTATAGAAATTCCTGATGACTTAGACTATCCGACGTTAAAGAATGAATGTAATAATCCAATTCGACCTGCAAGTGCTTCAGATTTAAAACTAATTGCTTCAATAACTACGAGGCTTTTAATTGATTATCTTCAGACAAATGACAAAACTTTTAATAATTGGATTTGGTCTTCAGAAATAATACATAATACAATTATTAATGAACCGTTTAAACTTTATCAACAACATATACCTCCCCATCCTGATTGCGCTTACTGTCACCATGATGAAAAAATAAGTGTGTTTTTCAAAAATTCAACACTAAATATTATTAGAGACATAATAAGAAACAGTCTGAATGTTGAAACAGGTGGTGTTTTAGCCGGCTATAGAGATGAGAAACGGAATATTTATATCACTGATGCTTCTGGACCTGGGCCTAAAGCTGTACAATCAGGTTCAAGGTTTGAAAAAGACATTACATTTTGTCAACATTTTTTAGATGAATTATACATTCAAACGAATAATAAAATAGTCTATGTTGGCGAGTGGCATTCACATCTTTCAAATAATAATAATCCGAGTGGAACAGACTTGAGAAGCCTATCAGAAATATCTTCTCAGAAAGAATATCTGACAGAAAAGCCAGTAATGATTATCTTTTCCAAGGATGCGACACCCTCTTGTACTATTCATCCCTTTGGTAAATTGTATTATAAAACAACACTTAACTTCTTTACATGATTTTTTGCAAGCACATTTAAAAGCCGCACTGGCTGATGCTCAACCAAGGCTTTTAAAAGAGCTTGCAAATAGACAATCCCGTGATTGTTAACAAATTAACAGGACTGCAACCTAAGACAAAAAATAAAATCACTAACACTAACACGGACAATATGGGTAAGTTGTTTGTCACACTTTTTGCTTTTGCTCCTGCACTCAGGATAAATTTGTAATGGTTGTTGCACCCGGACACGCGCATCTGCCCGCAATTTAAATCCTGCACCGTGATAAATTTCTGGCTTCGCGACAGCTTGTACCGCGACACTGCGCCAGTGCCCGCAATTAAAATCCTGTACCATGATAGTTACCCGGCTCCGATCAAAATTGTACCGCGACACACGTAATGTTCACAAAGATTTGTACCCGGACGGCAAAAAGTGCGCCATACCCTCCTTGCACCGTGACAGTTTTCTGGCTAAAGAACTCAGGATGTGGCCGGTGCTTGCGTCGGGTAACACAACCTCCCCATATTGCCGGGCCGTTATATTTAAGCCAATTCGTGACTGAGAGAGAGACACTTACACCTCAATGGCCTAAATATAACGCTATAAGCATCGATTGATTTTACATCTTAGCTTGCTGCAAACTTTCTACTTACGAATTTGTTTTATACGTACATATATTATATCTTTGCACGGACAGATAAATAATACGATGGATACAAAACTTACTATTAAACTTGACAATGACGTGATCTCTAGAGCAAAGAGATACGCTCAGCATCGTAAAACAAGTCTTTCAAAGATGATTGAATCTTATCTTGACTCTGTTACAAAACCGGATTCTGATGATATTGAGATCACTCCTTTGGTTAAAAGTCTCAGTGGAGTAATTTCACTGCCTGAAGACTATGATTATAAAAAGGACCGTACAGAATACTTGATAAGAAAATACTCATGAAAAATCTTTTTCTTGACACTAACATCATTCTTGATCTTCTGGCAAATAGAATGCCCTTTTATACTGAGGCTGCAAAATTATTTTCCCTTGCTGACAAGAAAAAAATAAAGCTTTCAATCTCTTCTCTCTGCATCGCTGATGCGCACTATATTTTATCCAAACAGAATCCGGAAATGGAGGTAAGAAACATATTAAGAAAATTTAAAGTACTTGTTAATGTGCTTCCTCTTGACGATAAAATAACAGATTTGGCACTCAATTCCGAGTTCCGTGACTTTGAAGATGCTATTCAGTATTATACCGCGATTGAAAACGATCAGGACTTAATTATAACCAGAAATCAGCAAGATTTTAAAGAGAGTAAAATACCTGTCATGACTGCTGGAGAATTCATAAAGTCAATAGAAAAATAAGTCAGCTCAACAAAGACAATTTTTCTAAAAAAGATAACTTTAACACTGTCGAGTAGGTAAAGGGGATTTTCACCCCTAAACCTCTCACAGAACCGTACTTGAACCTCTCGATTCATACGGCTCCTCATGAAGAAAACGCTATGGAAGAAAACCATGTTCCCAATGCACAA
>Ga0315547_1001622_pt1 | contig 17402 bp, 22 predicted proteins | sample SalMarSW160240MG_2_FD_202542 | JGI IMG/M metagenome (GOLD analysis project Ga0315547, IMG submission 202542) | Salt marsh sediment microbial communities from the Plum Island Ecosystem LTER, Massachusetts, United States - Salt Marsh Sediment SW1601-240 ...
CTTCTGTTTTAACTTCGGCATGGCATTTCACGCATTCATAAGCAAGTCCACGTGAAATCTTCTCTGACATTACATATGCCTCTAAACTGGGTAACGATGTTTCACAGGATTTAAATGTTTTCCATTTGACCAACATGTTCAAGTTTTTCACTACATTAAGGAACCGGAGAAAAAATCTTTAAGGGCGACAAGTATTTTTTCTGAGGCCCTTCCATCACCAAAAGGATTAGTGGCAGCTTTTAACTTTCTGTTCACAGTTTCATCCCTCAAGATTCTGTTAGTTTCCCTCATTATTTTTTCGGGGTCGGTTCCAACTAAAACATTAGCTCCTAGCTCGATAGTTTCTACCCATTCTGTTTCATCTCTGAGGGTAAGGCAAGGTGTTTGAAGCCAGAAGGCTTCCTTTTGCATTCCACCCGAGTCTGTGAGGAGTAGTTTAGCGTTTTTCATTAGATTAAGCATTTCACGATATTTCAGCGGCTTGATAATCCTAACATTTTTCTCCAATTTCTTCTGTAAACCAGTTTCCTCTAATCTCCGTTTTGTTCGTGGGTGAATTGGAAAGACAATAGTCAAGTCCATTAACTGCGTCATAGCATCCACAATTTCTTTCAGTCTTTTTGGGGAGTCCACGTTTTCTGGTCTATGTGCTGTGAGAATGGCGTAACCATCCTGCTGCAAATCCAGTTTATCTAAGAGGTTTTCTTTCATAGCTTTAGAAATGTGATTCAGTATCGAGTCGTACATCGTGTCGCCGACTAGGTGAATGTTCTTCTGTTTTACTCCCTCTTTCAAGAGGTTGTTGACAGAGTTTTTGGTTGTTGCGAATAGAAGAGTTGAACAGTGATCGGTGAGGCGACGATTTACCTCTTCTGGCATATCCATGTTGTAGCTTCTGGCACCAGCTTCTATGTGCGCTATTGGGATGTGTAGTTTGGATGCGGATAAGGCGCCGGCTAAGGTGGAGTTTGTGTCGCCCGGAACCATCACCAAGTCAGGTTTTTCTTTTGTCAACACCTTTTCTAGGGCAATCAACATTTTGCCGGTTTGCCAAGCGTGGGTGCCAGACCCGATGTTCAGATTTGCTGTGGTGTCTGGAAGGTTTAGTTCGTCGAAGAATTCTTTGGACATTTCGTAATCGTAATGTTGACCCGTGTGAACAATTTGCATGTCTATGTCTGAATCTTCTTTGGCTAAGTGAATCAGCGGAGCGGACTTGATTATTTGAGGTCTTGTCCCCAAAATTAATGTAACTTTCATGTTTGTAGCCTTGTGTGGTTTTCAATGTAACTTTTATTGTTGGCAAGTATATAAGTACAGTTTGGCAATTTTCGCCAAGCTAAACATTTCCTATTCTTTGGAGATTCAGTACAATCTGTTGATTTCAGCAGTCTAAAACAAATATGCAATTTGTGATCGGACAATCAAACGTTTGATCTTAGCCAACTGAAAAGCTCCAAAATCCTTTTTTCACTATGCTCTTCCCACGTCTTCGGCGTGGAAAAAGGAGCATTGCCCTTCAAAGCTCTAATTGTTCCCTCAGCCATCTCATTCTCTTTGACCAGCAGATACTGGGAAGATTCGGCTATTCCACAAGCAACGATTGGTTTGCCAAAAAACATGTACTCAGCAATCTTGTGTAATCCCTCTTCATTATAGAACTGGGAATACTTCGAAGTGTGCCGGGGAGCAAGGCAGACGTCAGCGGCATTAACAAAATTGGAAACTTCCTCGTGGGGTTGCCATCCGAACAACCTAATTCTATCGCCAAACTTTGCCTCAAATGTTTTCAAGAATGGCAGGAGAGTGCCATCGCCAACTATCCAGAAAACACAGTTAACCTTCTTCAAGACCTGCTCAATGATGCCGGGCAACATGTCTGCTCCCTCAACATGCGTCAACTTACCGACAAACAAAACTATTTTTTCACCGCCTTTAACGCCGTATTTTCTTTTAAAATCGTCTGCAGTTATACGTGCCCTAAAGTTCTTGGTTGAAAAATTCGGGATAACAAAGATAGGTTTGTCAAAGACACTAACTTTCTTCGATAGTTTGCTTGTGGTTAAGGTTATGGCTGAGGCATTTCTCAAAGCAGTGTTTTCGATAATTGCTGTTAGTCGAACCCAGGGGCCTTTACCGAATTCGTCTTCCACCTCAATAGACCAGGGTGAACGATACTCCAGCAGATACTTCTTCCTTCGCAGAACCAAGGGGATGGCGAGAATGTCGGGGCAGTTGGCGACACAGAATAGGTCTGCTTTAACAAAAAAAACTTGTAGAAACACAGCCAGATAGTTTGCAACTGCTAAGAAGAGGCGCTTGAATCGGCCCGCACCGCGGGGAACAATTCTGAACCTTGGAATCATGACTTCAAACTTGACCCAGTCCAGTTTTTTGAGGCTGGAAGCAATCTTTTTGATCCGTGGATATTTCAGAGGGTCTAAAGCCATGTAAACAACTTTCACGCTAGATCGGTCTCCTCAAAGATTCAAGATTATGTCTGCTAAAACTTTTGCGCCGTCTCTCAAAGCTGGAATTTTCATGTTCTTCGCCCTTTCTATGGCATCCATTAAACGTTCTAGATTGATTTCTGAGACAAAGGTGGCGCCTACTTTTTTGGCAAATATTTCGGCGTCTGTTTTTCCGACAGTGCGTTTCCACTCTGGATTGAGCACTATGACTGTAGGCTTCTGGTAGGCAACTGCTTCCAACGCTGTCGAACCAAAGTGTGTTACAATAACTTCTGCTCCTGCCAGAAGCTCTGGGAACTTTGGGGAAGTGCGTATGATCTTCCATTTGGGATGCCGCTTCTGGTAGGGTTCGGGGTCAACTTCTCCTCTTTGCAAAACAATATTCTTTAGGTCGCTTTCGTTTATGGCGTTAAATAATAGTTTGTGCCCCAGTGATCCGCCAGTCACCAGAATGTAGCCTCCATTCCAAGGCTGAATTTCGGGTCTAGGAAGCAATGGACCAACAACTGTGCCCTTTAACAATTTTTTTTGTTCATACCAATGTAAAGCAGTGATGGCAGAGAAGGGCTGCAGAATACGAGCGGTTCTGGATGCCCTTGTAAAACGAACCGCACCTTCAATATTTATTAGGTGAATTCCCTTTGAAATGGCAGTGAAGGCGGGAGGGATACAAAAGTTGCTTCCCGTGCTCACAACAGCATCAAACTCGCTTGTGACTTTCTTCATTGACATCTTGAATGCTCTGGCTAGATTGTAGGCAAACTCGCCTGTAGGAGTCTTGGCTCCCCGCGGCTTTAGAAGGAAGTCAACCTCGCCAAACCTGCTTAGCCTTTTATAGCTCAGGGTGTCTCCTTGCGGAACGAGAAAGACCAAGGATGCTTTGCCTTCTAGCCTCTGTGCTAACGCATAACCGAAGCCAGTGTGGCCTCCACCGCCTGCCAGTATTAGGATGCGTTTCTCTTTTTCCAAGAATGGTCAGCTAAGCGAGTTGTAACCTCAACTGAATATAAAGTTGTGCATGTCTGAGCATGGAGTTGTGTTTCCGTAGAGAAATATTCTAAAGAAACAAGGCTTGAACTGGTCATCAAGGAAATCGAAAGCAGATGACAATAAAGAGGAAGGCTACGGTGATTATGGAATCTTTTTAACTATCTTTTTCATTTCAGCTTCACTGAAAACCCTCATGGTTGTAGTTCGTACGGCTCCTAGTTTTCCTATAGCCAGAAGGACAGCAGCAGTAGTATAATCATCTGGAGCTTCGACCTTAACTACTGCATCATACTGTCCCATCGTTAAGTTCCAATCCAGTATTTTTCCACCTGCCTTTTCGATAGCTTGACGAGCACCTTGAACCCTTTTTGGGAGATCTTTCACAGTCTTGATTCCTTGCTCGGTGAAATTGACCAGAGTAATATAACTTGGCATTCTATCCACTCACCTCTTCTTTAGTTAAATGAAGTTACAAACTGACTTCCTTAAATTCAGCATAAAAGAGACACGTCCACACTGCAAGACACTGCATTCGCTTAAAGTTAGAATACTTACAATTTTTAAGCATGCATGCCCATGACTTCCTTCATTTGAGACAAGCAATTTTTCCATGTAGTCTTTCCATGCTAAGTGTAGGTAGATGCCGATGTTGCCACTCACACTCCTAATAGAAAAAAGGATTCAAGTATGTCTGCGAGATTGAAGGCGAACAACTCTCCAGAAAGGTGAACTAAACACTTGAAAAAGCATAGTAAACTGTTATTTACTTGCTAGTTCAGTATGAATTGGGAAGTTTCCATGAACAAAGCTAAGGTTGAGCCCACATCGATTGTCGATGAAAACGCTATCATCGGAGATGGCACACGAGTCTGGAATTTTGTTCATGTAAGGGAAAACGCAAAAATAGGCGAAAAATGTGTGCTCGGAGACTATGTTTATGTGGGCAGAGGAGTAACAATCGGAAACGGCGTAAAACTTGAGAACCGAGCAACCGTCTATGAAGGAGTAACGATTGAAGACAAAGTTTTTGTCGGTCCTCACGTCACCTTCACAAACGATCTTATTCCCCGAAGCTTCAGCACAGGCTGGAAAATCCTGCAGACCCTCGTGAAAGAAGGCTCCTCCATCGGAGCTGGAACCGTAATAGTTTGTGGCGTCACCATAGGAGAATACGCTCTGATAGGCGCAGGCAGCGTGGTCACAGCGAACATGCCGCCCCACGCATTAGCTTATGGAAACCCAGCTAGAGTCAGAGAATTCGTTTGCAAATGCGGCAGAACACTTAAGACCGAAGAAAAAAAGAAAAACTACGTTTTGATGAAGTGTCCCTTCTGCGAAGAAAAGCACAAGATACCTATGGAAGACTACGCGAGAATGAAAAAGTAAGAGTGAAAGACAGATGAACCGAAAGATTCCCATCGCAAACCCAAATTTTGGCAGGGAAGAAGAAGAGGCTGTAAAAGAGGTTCTGGAATCCGGTATCATAGTTCAGGGACCGAGAACAAAATCGTTTGAAAAAGAATTTGCAGAATATATCGGTGTAGAACACGCTGTTGCCGTGACTAACGGAACCATAGCTTTAGACGTGACTCTTAAGGCTCTTAATCTAGGTCCCGGCGATGAGGTAATCACTTCAGCCTTTTCCTTCATAGCCTCCGGCAACTGCATACTATTCCAGAGAGCAAAACCCGTCTTCGCTGACATCAACCCAAGAACCTTCAACATCGACCCCACAGATGTTGCCGAGAAAATAACTGCCAAAACCAAGGCTATAATACCGATCCACATGTTCGGTCAGCCCACAGAAATGGACGCCCTGAAGGAAATCGCCGAAGACAAAGGAATTGCTTTGGTGGAGGATGCTGCCCAAGCCCACGGAGCCGAATACAAAGGACAGAAAGCTGGAAGCATAGGAGATATGGCGTGCTTCAGTTTCTACGCCACGAAGAACATGACAGCGGGCGAGGGATGAATGATCACCACGAATGACCGGAAATTGGCTAGTAAGGCTCGGTTACTAATAAATCATGGGCAAAGCCAGAAGTATCACCATGACATCGTGGGCTACAACTACCGCATGACCGAAATCTGTGCTGCCATCGGATTAATCCAGCTCAAAAAACTTGACAGATTTAACGAGAAGAGAGAACGCGAAGCTTTTGACGAGGGTAATCCGTAAGCTCCAAGGTCTAACTCCACCCTACGTAGCGAAGGATGTGAAACATGTCTTCCATCAGTATGTTGTGAGGGTGGAGAATGACTATCCCAGAGACAGGGACAAGCTTGCTGGGCGTTTAACTGAGCAGGGCGTTGGTGTAGCTATTCACTATCCGATTCCTATTTACAGACAGCCTCTCTATCTAGAGTTAGGTTACGGAGAGAAAATGTGCCCCAATACTGAGGAAGCTTGCAGGCGGGTCTTAAGTCTGCCCGTTCACCCTCTGGTTGGCAAAAAAGACATTAAATATATGGTAGATGCCCTGAAAAATATTTCCTGGTAGGCAGATAAGCATGAACCGTATTCAAGAGTTGCCTGCATGATGTCACAACAAAAATCCAAAAGTCTCGTCAGAAACGAGAATCTTCAGAACTGATTATCCAACCCAATTCGTTCATCTTCTCTCCCATGAAAGGTAGCCTTTTACCAAGTTGAGTCTCAAAAGCAACACAGCATTTGAGCCCTGAAAAAATTGAGCCCTTACAATTCAGAGATAGTAAAAACCTCTGCTGGTAAGATCAAACTGGAGAAGGCTACGTTTGAGATTACATTTATTAGTTTTAGCAAGCTATGTAGTTTTCTACATTGGATAATTGTAGAGGAGGAACGGTGATTGGTTAAGCCAATAGTCCTAGTTGTTGGTTTGGGTGAGGTAGGGCGGTCTTTGTTCGAGTTGTTAAAGCAAAGCAAAAAGTTTGAGGTTTACTGTTGGGACATTGACAAAAAAAAGATGCAGGACATTCAACAGGATGACCTGCCAAAGGAAGTGAACGTCTTGTACATTTGCTACCTTTGCAGCAACCAAGAAGAATTTGTTAACACAACAGTAAATTACATGAAGCAATTCAGGTCCGAGTTAACGATCATTAATAGCACTGTTCCACCGGCAACCACCGATAAGATACACAAGCTTTCTGGAGGTCACATCGTTCATTCTCCCATCAGGGGCATGCATGACAGCATAGAGAACATGAAAAGGGATTTGCTGTTTTGGACAAAATACATTGGGGGCGTAGACAAAAAGTCAGCAGAGCTGGCTCGTAGGCACTTCGAAGAATTGGGATTAAAAACGAAAGTTTTGACAGGAACTGTGGAAACAGAGTTAGCTAAGTTATTTTCGACAACATATCGTGCATGGATGATTGCTTGTTTCCAAGAAATGCATAGAATCTCAAGAAAGTTTGGCGCAGATTTTAACCAGATTACAGATTTTCTGGAGGACACACATAAAGTGCGGTTTGATAGACCAATCCATTTTCCAGGGATAATCGGTGGACATTGCCTCATTTCAAATGCTGAACTGCTTTCGAAAAGCTATGATTCAGAGTTCATCAAGCTTATTCTGAAATCGAATGAGAAGAGAAAAAAGGAAATGGAAGACCATGAAATAGCTGAGGAAGCGGGTAAGATAAGAGATAAAGTTAAGGCTTTTGAGACAAAAGTCATCAAGACGGAATCCAAATCCAACACCTAAATGGAATTGCTTGAAAGGGTTGAATATATGCTGAAGTGAGAGTGAAAAATGGATTGAAGCGCAAAATACCAATCGCAAAACCTGCTCTAGGAAAGAAAGAACTGGAAGCCGTGAAAGAAGTTTTGGAATCAGGCATGCTGGTTCAAGGAAAAAAAGTTAAGCTCTTTGAGGAAAAGTTTGCAAAGTATATTGGCGTAGAACATGCGATTGCCGTAACTAACGGAACCGTAGCTTTAGACATGGCGCTTAAAGCTCTCAATTTAGGTCCCGGCGACGAGGTAATAACCTCAGCCTTTTCCTTCATAGCCTCCGGTAACTGCGTGCTATTTCAGAAAGCAAAACCCGTCTTCGCTGACATAGACCCAAGAACCTTCAACATTGACCCCTCAGATGTTGCCGAGAAGATAACTGCCAAAACCAAGGCATTAATACCAGTCCACTTGTTCGGTCAACCCGCCAAGATGGATGCTCTGAAGGAAATCGCTGAAGACAAGGGAATCTTCTTGGTGGAGGATGCTGCCCAAGCCCACGGAGCCGAATACAAAGGACAGAAAGCTGGAAGCGTAGGAGACATGGGTTGCTTCAGTTTCTACGCCACTAAGAACATGACAGCGGGCGAGGGAGGAATGATCACCACGAATGACCAGAAACTGGCTAGGAAAGCTCGGTTACTCAGAAATCATGGGGAAAGCCAGAAGTATCATCATGACACCTTGGGCTACAATTATCGCATGACCGAATTCTGTGCTGCCATCGGATCAGTCCAACTCAAGAAACTTGACGGATTCAACGAGAAGAGAAGAGAGAATGCGAAGCTTTTGAGTAACGGAATCCGCAAGTTCACGGGTTTAACTGTACCCTACGTAGACAAGAATGTGAAGCATGTTTTTCACCAGTATGTTGTGAGAGTGGAAGAGGGCTATCGTCTAGAGAGGGACGAGCTTGCGGACCGTCTAGCCGAGAAGGGTGTCGGGGTCGCTGTTCACTATCCTATCCCTATTTATAAACAGCCTCTCTATCAAGAACTAGGCTACAAGGAGACAAAATGTCCTAACACGGAGAATGCCTGCAGGCGGGTCTTGAGTCTGCCAGTTCACCCCCTAGTTGATGAAAAAGACATCAAATATGTTGTAAGTGCCCTGAAAGATATTGTTTAGCATACGATAAACAGGAACCGTATTCAAGAGTTGCCTGCAATTAAAGAATAACGAAATCCACAAGGTTAGCCAGAAGAAAGATTACATTTGAGATTACATTTATTAGGTTTATCAAGCTACGTAGCATTTCAATATTAGATAATTCGAGAGGAGGAACAGTTGATTGGTTAAGCCAACAGTTCTAGTTATTGGTTTGGGGGAAGTAGGGTGGTCTTTGTTCGAATTATTACAACAAAGCAAAAAATTTGAGGCTTACTGTTGGGACATTGACAAAAAGAAAACTCAAGACATTCAACAGGACAACCTACCAAAAGAAGTGGACATTTTGTACATTTGCTACCGTTGCATCAACCAAGAAAAATTTGTTAACACAACAGCAGATTACATGAAACAGTTTAAGCCTAAATTAACAATTATCCACAGCACTGTTCCACCGGGAACCACAAAGAAAATACATGAGCTTATGGGTGGTGGCCATGTTGTGCATTCTCCAATCAGGGGCATGCATTACAGCAGGGAGACCATGAAAAGAGACCTGCTGTTTTGGACTAAATACATTGGTGGAGTAGACAGCGAATCAGCAGAGATGGCTAGTAAACACTTCAAAGAATTGGGTTTGAAAACGAAGATTTTGAAAAGCTCGACAGAGACAGAATTAGCTAAGTTATTTTCAACAACATATCGTGCGTGGATGATTGCTTGTTTCCAAGAACTACACAGAATTTCGAGAAGTTTTGAAGCAGATTTTGACCAAGTGACAGATTTTTTGGATGACACACACCGAGTGCGGTTTGATAGACCAGTCCATTTTCCAGGTGTAATTGGCGGACATTGCCTGATTTCAAATTCTGAATTGCTTTTGAAAAGCTATGATTCTGAGTTTATCAATCTGATTTTGAAATCAAATGAGAAAAGAAAAAAAGAGATAGAAGACACAGAAATAGGTGAGGAAGCGGATAAGATAAGAAATAGAGTCAAGGCTTTTGAGGCAGAAGTAGCCAAGATGAGATCCGCATCCAAATAGCTAAAACACAACAAAATAGGCTCGATGCCGGTAAAGCACAACAGTAAAAGGTACGCAGTATTAGAAAGAATTAAATCTTAATTGACATACGCCACATGTGTCAGGGGCGGGTCTTTGAGGAGGAAGAGTGATGGAAGCTTTCACCGTTGTTATGCCAGTTCATAATGAAGAAAAGTTTTTGCCTTTAAGTTTACCAAGCATTTACAATCTCAATCCCAGTGAGGTCATTTTGATATTTGACCGATGCACTGACAGATCTCTTGAGGTTACAAAGGAGTGTTCTTCTCGACATCGTTTTTGTGAAAACACAAAATTTGTGGAAGTGACTGAGGAAGTTTGCAGGCGGGTCCTAAGTCTACCTGTTCACCCGCTAGTTGACAGGAAAGCTATTAAATACGTGTTAGATGTTCTGAAGGATATCTCCTCGTCGAGGTGAATCTGAGTTGAAGGTAATTGTGACAGGAGCAAACGGTTTCATCGGAATACACACCATTCGACGTCTTTTAGAGAGGGGCTACAAAGTCACAGCTCTGGACATCAAAACAGAAGGACTGAAAGAACTCTCCGGCAACAAACACTGCGAAATCCAAGAGATGGACATCCTCAGCGAGAACTTCAAGAGCCTAATTGAGATGGGAGATAAGGTTCTGCATCTTGCGGCAATCGCCAAATTTAGCACAGCAAAGGCTAGTCCTCAGATGGCTGTGCGAGTTAACGTGGAGGGAACACTGAACATAGTTCAAGCCTGCATAGAGAAGAAGGCGGAACGTCTAGTCTACAGTTCAACCGGTTCGGTCTACAGCTTGAAGGTCCCAGTGCCTATAAGAGAAGACGCGTCCAGAGAACCCAACAACATATACGGCTTGACAAAGAAGATGGCTGAAGACTGGATAGTGCTCTATGGAAACCAGTTGCCTTATGTTATTCTGAGGTACGGATACATTTTTGGAAAGGGAAAGGACTGGGGGGCTGTGGGAGCGTTTCTGAAGAGACTCTCCAACGATCAGCAGCCCATTGTCTTTGGTGGTAACCAGACTAACGATTTCGTTTACGTGAAAGATGTTGTGCAAGCGAACATGTTAGCTTTAGAAACAACGTACACCAACCAAGCCTATAACATTGGAACGGGGAGAGCAACGAGCATAAGGGACGTGTGCGAATATTGCATAAAGGCATCCAAAAGTAGTCTGAAGATGAAGTTAGAGCCCGCCAGGGTCTTTGATTACCCGATCTTCGTTTACGACATCTCAAAAGCAAGAACACTGTTGCGTTTCGAACCGGAATGGAACGTTCTAGACGGCATAACAGACATGGTGAATAACCACTGAAAACAAATTATGAAGATTACTGGAAAGAAAGAATCAAGCGAAATAACATAGCATTAATGCCAAGGCATTACGAAATCGTAAGAATAATAACTAAAACGAAAAAATCAGGAAGGGTTCTTGATTTGGGTTGTGGCGAGGGGCATATTTTGGAAATGCTTCCGAGTTCCTATGAAAAGTATGGTGCTGATATTTCAAAAGCGGCTTTAAAACTCCTTAACCACAAAAACATTCACATTAAATCATGTAATCTCAATAAAGAATTTCCTTTCGATATGGAGTTTGATTTTATAATTTGTTCTGAAGTGTTGGAGCATTTAGAAAATCCCTCTAATGTTCTCGAAAATGTTAAGAAGCATTTAACAAAAGACGGCTTGTTTCTGGTTACGACCCCAAATGTTACACATTGGAGATATCGAGTTAGCAGGTTGTTCGGGAAATTCCCAAACTATGATAAATCACACATCAATTTTTGGGACCTGAATGGTTTTATTCAATTACTGCAAAACCACGGCTACAGGATAATAAACTTCTACCCCACATATTTCGATCCCTTCTTTTTTTCCAAATTATCTAGATCAAAAAATACGTATGGATTACTAGGAAAACAATTCTTATTTATATGCGAGATATGAAACTTTGGAGAAAAGGGTAATGTTAACCTATTTGGCATGGAATAAGTAGATGAATTACGAAATCTCTTCTTACGTTTTTGGGTTTCAATACACTTCTGTAAGCTCATTTTCTTGCCACAGCTAAGTAATTTACGATAAGCTTAGTAGAAACTTTATTCCTAAACACATTATCAAAGTATTCACCCATTTTATTAAGAAACAAAGAGACGAGAGAACTAACATAAGCGATTCTAGGCACGTACAAGTTAACTATCTGAAAGAGGGATGCAACACTTCCGCCACACTCGTAGATTTTCACTATTGAAAATCTCTCCAGCATTTTTTTAAGCCCTAAATCAGTCCATCGCCAGAAATCGAAAGGAGCCGCATGGACAGGCCAAACTCCATGTGTTGATAAAAACAAAAAACCGTGAGGTTTTAAAGTTCTGTAAATTTCGTCCACCAATGTTAAAGGAGAAGAAGCGTGTTCGAGTACTTGAGTGCATAAGATCATGTCAAATGAGGAGTCTTTGAAGGGTAGTTTCTCAACATTGCCAACTATATCCAGGTATTTGTTCCTCTTTAGGTCGATGCCAACGTATACGGAGGAGATGTCTTCGAAAAAGGGAAAGTATGGTTTGTTTCCACAGCCACAATCAAGTATTACCAAACCCTTTTCTGATGGAAGTTGCGCAATATTTTCTCTTAGCAAATTGGCTAAGTTTTTTAATACCAAGTAATTCCGTTGCGTTAATCTGGGTTCCAGTATTTCCTTTCCGGAATAGCGGGAGTTTTGCTTCATTACGACACCTTTTATATCTAATTACTGTGTGCGCATGGGAGATTGGTATACCTAATTAGCATGTAAATATCTTTCATGATAAATAAGTTAACAGTATCCAAGTTATGGCATCTTTATAAGTTCAGGTATTAGTTACTGATAAACAAGATTCATTTGAAGGATCTGGCAGTAATTGACGCAAAAATATTCAGCTCCTCAGGAAATGAAATTGAAAGTTTTGTTCATAGCAGGGGACCTTACTTATTTTACCAGAGACCTGTTTCAAGAATTGAGGAGACAGGGAATCAAAACCAATTTTTTTACTCTCAAAAAACCGTTTACGTTTTCAAACAAATTGAAGAGTGGCATAGGTTTAGTTCGCAAAGCTAGAAGAGCTGATGTTATTTTTGTAGACTACCTTTCTGGTTTAGCTTACTATTCGTCTCGTTTTAAACGTCTATTTAGGCGTCCGATCTTTGTGAGATGCCATAGAACTGAACTTTATGACCGGCTAGCAGAAGGGGACACTTCTAAAAAGCTTAGTATGCTCCGGTTTACTGTCAAGAAGGTTGATAAGATCCTATGCGTTAGCAGAGCCATAAAAAATAGGCTTGTTTCTCTTTGTCCCGAGGCCGAAAAGAAGTCAGTGGTAGTGTATAACGGCGTTGACGTAAAGAAATATCAACCAATATCGCACAAAACAAAAGATCCATTGCAGATTGGAAGTTTGGGTTTCCTCATTCCACGTAAAGGTTTTGAAGGGCTGATACAAGCAGCCAGTGAGTTGATTGATGAAGGATACAAATTGGAACTTCACATTGGAGGAAAAGGAGAATTAAAGGATAAATTAGAAGAGAAGATTAAGAATCTTGGCAAACACGATCATATTTTCTTGGATGGCTTTATCCCTGAAGACGAAATCTGTAAATGGTACGCATTGAAAGATATGTATATTCAAAATAGTTCCAGCGAAGGGCATTGTGTTAGCATTTTGCAGGCCATGAGTTGTGGTTTACCAGTTTTTTCAACAGATGTTGGTGGCGCTTCTGAAACCTTACCTCAAGATTGGGTCTATTCTGTAGATGATCCATTAGGCTTGAAACATAAACTACGATGGTTTTTTGAGTTATCCCTTAAAGAAAGATCTAGAATCGGAAAGAAGAATAGGGAAAAGATTGAGAAAGACTTCAACTTAACAAAACAAACACAGAAAATAATTGAACTATTTAGAACCCCGCTCGCCTAGATTTGTAGAGGAAAATAAACAAAACAACCCTTAAGAACACATAACATTTTTTCGGTTACGTTTATTTGCCTTCGATTTGTCGGATTTTCTTGAGGAACTTCATTGTGGGCAGGTCTAGTTTTACCTTTTGTTCCATATAGTCCAGTTTGACAAAGTTGAATTTTGCCAGAAAATTTGTGATGTTCTTAACCTTGCCACTGTTTAGTTGAGTTTTCTCTTCTATATCCTTTAGATAATGCCACTTTCCGTTCTCCAGTAACCGCAGAATAGTCTCAGCAGGCATGATAAAGGCTCCTTTAAATTCATCAATTAGGGATCTAAACGTTTAAATGCTTCTGAAGTTATTTTCCAGAAGGAAAATATAGAAAATTGAACTCTAAATATCATAATTGAGGGAAATTTGTTAGCGTTCTGGTTTAGGGGTTGAATGCTGGGTCTGGTTTTCTGTTTTCTCGTGGTCTGTGTAGTAGCTGAGTCCTGCCGTTACGCCGGTGGATACGGCGAACCACAGGATCATGGCTGTAATGTTTCCCTGAGTAACGATGTAGGCTAGGGCAATGGAGGTGCCGTGGACGACCGCTAGGATGGCAGAAAGTTTAGGTTTAAATTCTAATCCCACAGGTTTCATCTCCCTTTTCACTGTTTCTTTTCCCACAGCTCGAAACCGGCTTTGACAAGGTTCTTCCGCACCTCTTCCGGTCTCACATACGAGGTTTCGGAGGTGGCGCTTATCTCGGCTAGCCGAATCAGGTCCTTGAGTTGGACTTCAGGTTTTTCTGTGCCCCAGTTTAGTCTGCAGTTTGCCTTTGCTGGGTCGAGGCCTGCCTGTTGTATTAGAGGGGTGAAGATTTCTCGTTCGCAGGTTCGTTTTATGAAGCGTTGTAGTGCCATGACTTTTCTTTCCGCGATTTCTAGGGCTGCTCTGGCGGATGCTTCTGTGAAGCCTGGGGTGGTAAACAGTTTTGGCAGTGGGGTTTGTCCGCCCAGATAGACTTGGTTTAGGATGTGGTCGATGTAGGCTTCGTAGCGGGCTTTTGGGTCAACGGAGACGGTTTTTATGTCGGCTTCTGCTTTGTTGTAGACGAATCTTGCGCCTGCTTTGGGTTTGCTTTTTATGAGTTTTTGGTATTCGGCGAGTTTTTCGTCGCTTGCGCCTGCGAAGATCCATAGTTCGTCTGGTCCGGCGTATTTTTCGAAGATTTCTGGCATGATTTTTTCTATGCGGGCTTTCATTTCTAGGAAGCTGATTCGTGTTTCTCCGTTGAAGGTGAGTTCGGTGAGGAGGACTTGGAGGACTCCTGTTCCATAGGCTGAGAAGTTTGTGGGGTTCCAGCGGAAGTGTGTGATTTTTTCGGGCTTGAAGCCTGTTTTCACTTCTCCGTAGCTGTAGTTGTAGCCTGTTACTGTGCCGTATTGGTTTCGTTTTATTGCTGTTGGGTTGTCGAAGCCTGTGAGGGGCAGTATCTTTATGTTTTCTAGGTGTTCAGGTTCTGTTTTTAGCCAGAAGCTGTTGCCTGATGCCACGATTTCTCTGGCTGCGATCTGCAGTAGTTCGTCTAGGTTGACGGTTTCGTTGAAGCTGTCTACGACCTGTTTGGTTTCTTCGGCGCGTGCGTATTGTTCGTTGACTGTTGTGTAGAATCCGGCGCCTACAGCTTGGTCTGCCAGAAAATCGACGAAGGCTTTGCAGCTTGGGTCACTGTTATAGGCGGTTATTATGTCGTTGAAGCTTACGGTTCGGTTTTCTCCGTAAACTTGTCTCTAGGCTGGTAGCAGGATTCCATGGTTTTGTTGGATTTTTCCGTAGAATTCTTTGAATTTTTTTACGACTACGCTCAAGTTTGTTTCGCCAGTATTTGAGGGGGTGAAAATTGAACTCGCCGATTATGGTAGTTATCTGGGTAGAGATGCTGGTTGCTTTGAACTTAAAACCAAGGATGGCAACGTTGAGCATTATCCTCATTTTGAAAAAGAAATCGGTGAGTGTGTTCTAAAAAGCGGTAGTTATGTCAGCGTAGATGCTCTGATTGATTTAATGCTGTGGAATATCGACACTTACATCATGACCAGACATAACAGAGTTGTCGGTTTTCTGAAAAATGTTGAAGACGATTCTCATGTGAAAACACGTGTAGCCCAGTATCAGGCTCTTGAAAATGGTAAAGGTCTCAAAATCGCTAAAGAAATTGTGAGGGCTAAGATTGAAGGACAAAACAGAGTGCTAAGAAAATATGGTCTCAAAGCAATTGAACGTAATGTTGAGGAGGTTAGTAGGAGAGAACTTCTTTCTATTGAAAGCAGACATGCACGTTACTATTTCGGTCAAATCTTCAAACTGTTTCCAGAACACCTTAGACCAGAAAAACGGACAGGATACAAAGCCTATGATGGTATAAACAACGTCTTCAATTTCGGTTACTATGTCTTAAAATGTAGAGTTCACAAAGCATTATTGAAGGCTAAACTAGAACCGTATCTCGGATTTTTGCACAGTCTACAGCATGGAAAACCGAGTTTAGTGTGCGATATTCAAGATGTTTATCGTTATTTGATTGAAAGAGGAAAAAAATTACGTAAAAAAGACTTTGTTGTTACAGATTTCATGATGCGCCTAAAGATGGGAAAACGAATACATCTATGTGAGTACGAAGCTGACAGTTTAGCTGAAGGGTTAAACGGGCTTTTCAATCGTAGGGTTGAGATTCCAAGAATAAAGCACGGTAAAAGACAAACAATTGACATGTTGATTAACGAAGAGTCTCTTTTACTGGCTAAATTTCTCAGAAATGAAAGAAATGAATGGAAAGCTAGACTTCCACTAATAGCTAGTTAATTTTTTCTTGTTAGTGTGTGCGTGTAGAAGGTCTAGAAACAGGGTAAGCATTATAGTTTAGCTCGACAAATAGCAGTCAATTCACTTTTTCCAAAGAACCCTCTTTCTATAATTCTCTTAATTTTTTTCAATATTGAAAAATACTTGTTTCCAAAAATGTCCCATCGGATAGTAGGTTTTACTTCAACATCCTCAAAAACACGCTTTAAAAATGTCTTTAGAGTCCATTCATTCCAACTAAAAATGTGATTTACTATTCCTGACGGTCTGACTTTATAGAAACTTGCATTCGGAACTTTAATAATAGCATACAAGTTTGTGATTCGCTTTAACTCTTTTAATGCTCTAATTGGTTCTTCTAGATGTTCAAAAAGATGACTTGCTAATACTATGGGAATAGACTTGTCTTTGAATGGAAGGTCATATATGCTACAAAGAATTTCTAAATGTAAAGCTCTTCTATCAATGTCTGCGTGAATAATGTTGTTACCCTCAGTAGGTTTGTGACCTTCAATAATTCTCCCAGAACCAATATCTAATATGAGCCTACCCAATATGTACTCCTCCATCATCCTGAAAAGACATTTAAATTCTTATAATTTTAGGTTCAAAAACACACACATTAAGATAGGAATCTCTTCAGTGACCTAAAGCCGAAGCATATCGATATAATAATCACAGTTTTGTGTGTGAGTTTTTTAGTTTATAGTATTTCGTTTTTCGTTTTGTGTGAAGAGGTAGATAGAGGTAGGGGAAGGATTAGACGTAGGAAGAGAAGGGAAAAAGGTTAAAATTTAACCCTAAATTCATCAATGGAACGGTTGCTGCCCTTATTTTCAAACTCAAGGTCTTGGAAGGATACCATCAAAACTTGCAGAAAACAAATATTTTAGAAGCATAAAGATTGACTAATTCTATAAACGTCTGTAACTTTATTGGTTGGGCGATAAATTTGGATATTAAAAAACTAAAAAAAATGACTGAGTTAATAAAGAATAAGATTAAAAAAATTCAAGCGTCTAGTTATAATTCATCCCTTCGCAGTCATCCCTCCGAATTAGCAGAAGTTAGAAATATTCTCAACATTGCTAGTAAAAACCTTCCTGGACACAAGATTTATTTCGAAAATATGATTGAAAAAGCAGGGTTCACTACTTTTCATCTATCAGACACTCTCGATGTTCTTAAGCATATTTTAGAATTATTGAAATAGAGGAATCTGTCAGCCGAAAAAAAGGGGGAGTTGCGAGAGATGTCTCCACATTAAGC